>Ga0126342_10018942_pt1 | contig 11754 bp, 10 predicted proteins | sample Cyp1metagenome_FD_92528 | JGI IMG/M metagenome (GOLD analysis project Ga0126342, IMG submission 92528) | Coral microbial communities from Lord Howe Island, Old Settlement Bay, Australia - Cyphastrea 1 metagenome | ecosystem: Host-associated > Invertebrates > Cnidaria > Coral ... | reverse complement strand
TGTTAGCCGGGCAGTGTCGTTTGCCCGGTCTTTCTTCTGGCTCGGTTTTGTCTTTGGGTTGCTGCTTTGTAGTGCCCCATTTTTGCTTGGGGCCCCACAGAGGTTCTCTGTAGGAGTTGTTGCGTCTCCCAGGTGCTCTGGGAAAGATGTATATGTTGAAGGAGTCCCCCTCGTAGAAGAAGCTGTCGCCACCGTCTGGGTTCACAGGGCACGTGGCATCAAACATCCATGTGGTGGAACCTTTGTAACCTTTCCTCTGGCTGTGGATAGTATGGACGGCCCATTGATTGGATTCAAGGAAGGTGCTGAGATCTTGGTCATCCCATTTGGCTGGGCATCCTTGGAGTTCAAAATGAGCACGTCTTTGGCCATTGCTGGTTGTGTCACTGCTGTCAGTGCCAAGGTCAGTGGCACCTCCTGTGCGGAACCGAATGGGTGATCCGCTAGCTAAGTTGGCAATTCTTCTGAAGTAGTCCTCGTCGGTCTCTTCGTGCTGGCGTTTGTGCCATTGGACCTTGCTCTGCCCGTCTCTTGCACCCGTCTTGGTGAAGAAGATGGCTTTGTGACCAGATTTGTTCAACAGTTGTTCTGCAAGGGCATTTCTGACTTTGATGTGGCCTTGGATGTGGTTGCCTTGTTTGGTCCAAAGCCGTTGCCAGTCTCCGCCCGTGAGCTGACCAAGAGTTGCTGCGGGGAGTTGCCAGCTGGAGATTTCGGCTAAAATCTGGCTGGGCTCATCTGGTTTGTTGCTGCTGCGAAAAACCTGCCGAAAGTGTTGCGGGGCCGTGATGCGAAGGAAGCATCGGCCTTCTGTGGCGAGATCTTGTGGGATCTTGGCCAAGGTGGCTGCTTTGGGAAAAGGGCAGTTGGTGCCGAAGCTGCGTAGGATCAGCTGTGTTGGAACGAACTGGCTGTTGCCGAGAAGTTGCGCCCGCACTCGTCTGGTGCTGCCTTCTGCCGATGGCTTGTTGCCCTGCCAGAAAAGGGTGAATCCTTGTGGGGGTTCGAAGGCTTGCCAGGCATCGGTGATGTCTTGACATTGTTGCTCATCGACCTCCGCGATATTGCCAGGGAGGTCTTTGCCGTTGCTGATAGCATCCAATAGCATATCTGCAGTAGTGAGTTTTGGGGTGTGTAGCCACTCACTGGTGATGAAGCCTTGGATGTAACGTTGCTTTTGCTGTGGCTGGCGAAGTTGCACTTTGCGCGCTGCCGGTTGCGGAGCGTCAGTGCTCCAATGCTTTTGCTGCGTGTTGGTTGGGTAGTAAGACTGCTGACCCCCACGTTGGTGAGACCAAAGGTTCATGCTGTACCCTTGGCATTGCTCTTGAGTAGTTTTGCATCGTGTGTCTTGTTGTTTCTCCTGGCAATTGCTGTTGGCATCGTAACGATGCAGTAGCTGCTGCAGTGCGCCCAGGAGTTGATGTTCTTGGAGGAGCCCCAATCGCATTGTGCGAGTTGTAGCCTCAACCGCTTCAAGCAAAGAAGGCTCATCATTGACCTGCTGGTGCTGTTGTTTGCGCCGGGTAGTTGCTGCTGCAGCGCCGCCTTTGCCTCCCACCCAGCCAGGGTGTGGTGTAATGTTGCTGCAAGGTTGGAGTGGTGAAAGGAAAACTGCCGTGTGCTCCGCAGGTTTGCCAAACCACTTTGTATGAGAGGATCGTAACATCCTCTTGGTAATGATTGCTTTGCATGTAAGTTGCCACTGCCTTCTTTGAAGTCTGCTTAGTCGATGGGCCGCTTGCCGGCCCTGTCGGTGTCTGGCTGCTCCACATCGCCTGGCGTGTAGAAGCCACTTGCCTTTCTGCTTGGTAGCCTTGTGGTGATATATGGATTGCATTGTCCTTTTCTTTGGTCTGCGAGGCTTTCTGGTATGGATAGCACACGCCAGGAAGAAGGCCAGCTCAAAGGAGATCACATAGACCACCACCATGCTAAGGAAAATGACTCTTGTGTCCAACTCGGTCATCAAGTTGGTAGCTAAAATTGGCCCATGCAGTTGTGGAAAGTCAAAAGGACTACTACAAAGACCTGTTGCATTGCTTGCCCTGTAGGCTCTTTTGTCAGCCAAAATGGCTGGTTGTGCAAAGTCAATTAAGCAAATGCTGAATTGCTGCGTTGAATTGCTTGCATGCCATTCCTCGTCGATTGGGAGGACACAACGGGAACATGTTTCCTGTGCTTGCCAGGGGTCTGCGTTAACCCTGGTCAAACAGTTAATTAATGTGAAACTGAAACATAGCCACAGCAGTGACTTGGGTGAAAACTGTCTGCTTCCGTGTTTCGTGCCATGCCCACACGCATGACCCGCCATCGCCACTCTGGAGGCACACCGCTGATGGCCAGTTGTATTTGATACATATATAAATAAATACATATATATATATATACCAGTTGTACCGCACAAGGCGGTGGCGGAAGTATCGAAGATAGGACACTATAGGAGAGGTGAGTTGCTTGTGATGCATGGATGGCAAGGCGAATCCATTAATGGACCTTCCGGTGGTTGGAAATGGTGTTTGGGGTGGTTGCAGTGGTCACCTCAACCACAACTGCTGGATGTAGTGTGGTGTAGAGTGTAGTGCAAAGTATTTGTTGTAGTGGCAGTGGCAGCATTGCAGTTGCAGGTGTAGTTGTATTGTAGTGTAGTTGTAGCTGTAGTTGTAGCTGTAGCTGTAGTAGTCGTTGTAGTTGTAGTTCCAGTTGCAGTTGTAGTTGTAATATAACGAGGAAGTGTGGTGAAATGTGGTGAAATGGAGCGTAGTGTAGCGTAATGTAGTGCAGTTGTAGCTGTAGTTGTAGTTGCAGTTGTATTGTAGTGTAGTTGAAGGTGCAGCTGTGGTTCATGTTGTTGTAATTGCAATGTTGTAGTTGTAGCTGTAGCTCTAGTAGTTGTAGTAGTTGTTGTTGTAGTTGTTGAAGTTGTGGTTGTAGTGTGGTCTGGTGGTGGTGAAGTGGGGTGAAGTGGGGTGCAGTGTAGCGTAGTGGTGTTGTAGTTGCAGGTATAGCTGTAGTTGTAGCGTAGCGTGGTGTAGTGGTATTTGTTAGTCGTAGTTGTAAATCTTGTAGCTGCAGTTGTAGTAGTATCAGGAGGAGGAGTAGTAGTAGTAGTAGTAGTAGTAGTAGTCGTGGTAGTAGTAGTAGTAGTAGTCGTAGTCGTAGTCGTAGTCGTAGTAGTGGTAGTCGTAGTACCGAGAGGCTCCAATGATGTCCTTGGGGCATCGTTGTTACAAAAGGCAGCGCCAGCTGTCTTTTGTATATGTGTAGCTTGGGCAGTGCAAGACTGTGCTGAAGCATGGCTTTTGCAGTGATCATGAGGCAAAGCATTGCACTAAATGCTGTAGGGCTTCCAAGCATGAGTGATGGCCAACAGCTGATCTACAGCTTGTTTGTTGTGTTGGTTGCTCTATACCCAGCGCAACGATCTATGCTACATTGAGCCTGTAACTCGGAAGTTTCTGCTCTAATTTTCTTCAGAGATCCCATGTATACATATATATATGCATTATTATATACATATTTGACAGATGTAAAAATCTATAGATATACATGCCTATATTAAATAAATAAATAGATAAATAAATAAATATATATATATACAAATATGTACACACACACACCCTTTGGGATTCGTTTCCCAACTTGGTATGCCAAAGGCGCCATCCTACAATCCATAAACATTTTGGGTTGAATCCAGGGTTGTGGCCATGGTTAAATCCTAAATTAAATAAGGGGTGGAACCCATAAACCATATGACGGAACACAACATTATATAATGGAACATGGGGTAAAAACTATATATTTTAAACCCCAAAAATGGAAGCAAACCCAGGTGGCACTTGTTGGGTGTTTGCCCACTTTTGGGACTTTGTTTCGCCTTCGGGGATACAAGGCACCATGCAACCACGCAGCCCTGGATGCAACCATAAATCACCACCAAAAAAACATTGGGAAGTTGGATTGTTTTTTTGGCATTATAATAAACCCTGAATCGCCACCATTTTGGGGATGTGGGCATTTGGAAACACCATGCAGAGATCGACGTCAAAACCCTGCAGCCTTGAATCACACAACCATTTTGGGAATCCAAGTTCCAAACACCACCTGGAATTGGTGACATTCCAATGTGTAAATATGTTTTATCTGTTTACATTCCTCAGCAGTTTTTCATTTCGAAGATTCATAGGCCAAAAAAACCCTACCAAGAAACTTTGAGATTTGGTGGTCACACCACAAGTTCGGGTAAGGTCTGCAATTTGCACGAGGATCCAAAAAAAATGGTGGATTCTGAAATGTTTTGGACCCCAATCATTAAAACATGTGACGTTAGTTTTGGGGAAAACCATGGTTTAGGGGTCCTCCCATTTAAGAATCCAACATGTGAGTTCGGCCATCCAATCGCGTGTGGCATTGTTTTCGCCCTCGAGCTGAGATCCAAGATCCGAATTCAAGGTTCTTCTGTCCTGCGGCAGCTGGTGTTCACGTAGCCATTTGGATCTGTAGGAGGGGTTGAAGGGTTTAGCACATTCGTGCATCTTCACGTTCCCATGGCACTGGTCCCCATTGATCATACTACTTGGAAGTCAGTGAGTAGCTTTGAAGATGATTGAGTCAGTTTTGATTTCGTTACCTGCTGTTTTAGGGTTATGTAATTAATATGACCCCATTTTTTCCAACAGAGATTCGGTTCGCCCCAAGGACCTGGAAAGATTGCCTGGACTTCGAAGGATGTGGATTCTTCTCACTGCTTTGGAACTTTCAAATTCTAGTTTGGGGGTACGGTTTGCTATCTAAAATAATATTTCACACACACCAGGATGCTTGGAAATTTATAAAATAAATCACCATAAATCGCCATAACTCACAATAAATCACCATAAATCACCATAAATCGTTTTTCCATTCAAGATATTTACGGGGGACCATTATGCCTGTGTTTCAGGAACGTCTTGCCACTATGTGGTTGGCTGATATGCCGCAAGCGGCCAGTGACATTGTTCAGAACAAGCGTTTGGCTGCAGCTGTGGCAATTGTCAAGCTGGAAAATGATGTGACCAGGCCCTCATTCCAGGAGCTGGGTCTGACTTGTTTATATAGCATCAGTAGGCAAAGAAAAACTTAGTACCGATAAAAATGAAGATATCCCTTGGGCACCTAACCCATCGTAAAAAAAATGTTCAATCGCTTAGTCATTCCTATCGCACCAGCCACCCTGCACTCTTATATGCAACCTTCTTATTCAAACCTGGGAGGAGATCAGTGCCAACTACACATGGCTCCGCGGGGTATCCGAATTGTTTCCAGACAAGGCTTGTTTGTGTCAAAAATATATGTTGTTTGTATTTATTTATACTGTTTTTGTTTGTAAAAAGTGACCCTGAATTATCCTGGTGAAACCTGTCAAAGCGACAACATTACTATATATAGCTTAGATCCCGGAATCTGCCCAACAGGTACCTTCTGCGTTTTACCTGACCGACTGCTTCTTGTGGTTGGACGCGCTGTTGGGGAAGGGCATGTTCATCCCAGATGCTGAGAATACCCGGGTGACGTTGGCAGGTCAAGACGCCAAACGCTTGAAGAAACTGGTGGGTGCACTTCGCTACCTGTTTCGCAACAGTTCCTGGGGTATCAATTAAACATATGTTTCCCCATATTTTTTGCGTCTTTTTGAAAGAAGAACCGCAACGCAGTTACCAGAATTGTGTTTTGAATTTGAAGCCAATTCAATCTATAAGGTCCGACTAGCTATGATGAGAACGTTGCAAAGTTGAAAGGTTACCTGCAGAGGTCACCGCCCAAGGGCCCTAATCCGGCTTTGGAGGACACCGCATGTTCTTTGTTGAACCACATTGCCACGAGACTGTGCATAGGGAGGGAAGGGCAATCACAAGGGGTTGGGAGTACCGATACTACCAAAAAAAACATCTTACAAGTTGAAGGGTGCAGGTTGTTTTTCGCTCCAGGACCGAGAAGAGGAGTCAGAGGATTCTTCGGCAGCTGGTGGCTCTGTGGAGGAGGACAGTGACATGGGCACGGACTCTGACAAGGGTGATGTGATGGGCGATGATGGGGTGGGTGATGATGATGATAAATGTGACAGTGAGGATGGTTCTGAGGGGTCGGACAGTGATTCACTTCCCACCTCCAAGCCCGGCTCAACCCGCCATGTTTCCCATGATGTTGTCCATGTTGAGGGTGACAAGGAGGTTTGGCCTGTGACCGATAGCCAGCAGGCAGCTCTCCAGAAGTTTTGGGGCAAGTTTGTGGTTCCCAAACACCAACATGAGCAAGACCCCTGCGCTGACAAGGTTGAGAAGGCTGAGAAGGTTGAGGACGCAGTTGATGATCCAACCCAGGATTCCAGTGGTGACAGCGACAGTGATTCTAGCAGTGCTCCCATGCCAAGTTCCAGTCGGGAGCTTCCAAACGAACCGTGGGTGGACAGGTCATGGAGTCCATCATGGGAAAAATGGGACAAGGAACTTTGGTATGAGAACAAGAAATACGAGGGTCGTGAGGGTGAAGAGGGGATCCCGCTATGTGTGGATTGGAAACTCAACGATGTTTGCCCAGGGGACGGTTGTGACCTGTGTCGTATCCTGAATGAAAGTGCCAGTGATTCCTTGAAAAAAACCAAGGGGTTGAAGCGTAGAAGCCATGCCATGTTTGGGTCGGATGATGATGAGTCGGACCATGAACACCCAGTGGTACCTGACTATGTGGATGGAACACATGAATTTGAAAAGGCCATGCTTGGGACTTCCTCGGCTGCCCAGATGAGGGCATTGAAATCCGAGACCATGGAAGAACCGGTCACTATGAAGACACCTGATTGCCCCCAACCTGGTTTCTTTGGTTTCCCCATCGTTCCAACACCGGAGAGGATGGACAAACACGTACCTGAGTTTCAAAACAAAATTTGTGTTCCAGTTGTTTTGCATTGTAGGAAGTAAGTATACATATATATATATATTCCCTTTGACCCAATTTGACTTTTGTTTGTTCAATAACCTTTCACCCAAGGCCCCTGACAATACTCCTGACACCGCTGAGCCGAAGCAGAAGAAGCAGAAGTTGAACAAGAAGTCCAATAAGGACAAGAGCAAGGGCAAGAAGGAGTCAAACAAGAGGGCCAGTTTTGGGCATTCCTCAAAGGGTCGTGGCATGTTGAAATCCCAAAACAAAGAGCCTGGTGATGGGAGGGGTTCTGAGGAAACTCCAACGGCCAAGTGTGAGTACAAAGGGTATGACATTTCGATGCTTCCAGTTCAAGCGAGGCCAGACCCCACCAAGGAGAACAGAGGTTTGCATTCATACACCCTTCGCAATGCATCCGAAGATGCAACGATTGAGGTACTTCTGAAGCATGGCGCTTACTTCATCAAGAAAGTCTCGTCGCGTGGAACCGGAGGAGTTGGGCAGGTGTCCATGAAGACTCATGGGGCTGCAGCTGCTTGGGATATGGCAAAGAAGAGGGCTGGCTTTGATGCTAAGTGATACCATTTAGCTGTGTTTCATCGTTGGCCTTACTGCTGAAATGTGCAGTGTTTGGGGGGGTTTTCCTGGGAAGGTCACACAGTCAGTATAAACCTCCGACGGCAGGAGCAGGGGTATCCTATTTTTAAATGCTGAAAATCTGACAAGGAAAAATTGTTTATGCATTTTTTGTTTTTGATTTTGTTATTTAATCTATCTGATGGCAACTTTGTGTTGAAATACCGGCAGGAAGGGGCTGCTGTGTGTGTGCACCTTGCCCGGGGTCTATCTAGCGACTCCAATTCATTTTGGTTGGATTGATCTACCAATGGAAGTCTCACGGCTGTAACAAAAAAAACTCTTTTTGAAACCGCTGGCGCTTGGGCATGAAGAAACACAAAATGTTCCTGAAACAATCGAAATTTAAATCATAGTGAAATGCAATTTTTGTTGCAGGTGACTCTTGTGACTCTTATATAACGTTTGTTGAGCTGAGGGATCAAGAGTTCTTACCCACACACAAACCCTATGCGTGCAATGGCCTTGCACGTGGCCACTAGTGGTTCAAAAGAAGTCTTGGCGGTGAACAATGCCCCATGATGTTACAAGTAAAACACCGACCATGGGCACTGGCTGTTTCATCATGCAAATTATTCCAAATGTTTCCATTACGTGCCTATTTTGAAACTTTGACTTTGGAATCTTCATTTCGTGCAACCTGTCACGAAAAGAGTTTATAACAAAGCCCCCAAATCAGGAGTGTGACGGCAGTGCTATTGTCGTATTTTAGGGGGGCAGCTCAAATTCAAAAACTTGCGTTCACATCAGAAAACAAGCAGTCCAAGCCGGGGCGTCGGGAACTGCATGGCATGGCAGTTCACAGTTGTTTAGAAGGCAGTGATATTTCGAAACTTTAAGTTGGAACCTTCTGATCCTATCTGATCATCTTCCCTTCCATTTGATGGTTTTGCTCCTTGTTGACAACCCATCGCCCTGCCCTCTTTCTGCGGTCCTCGTCCCAACGGCTTGCAGGTCCCAAGAACGAAAGTCTTCAGCCTGGGCATCCGGCAGGGCTTCCAACACAGTCAGACCGGCGTGCTTACGAATGACGGGTGGTTCTTCTGGAGGTTTCAACGGGGAAAGTATTATTGGAATTTATTGGATGTTCACCCAATGATTGATATGATATCGTATTCATATGTGGCAGGTTTCCCTAAAAAGTAATCATTGCATTGCATTGCAGACATGCTTATTGAGTGAGGTAAATGCCAACTCAAAAAAATCGTATTCATATGTGGCAGGTATCCCCAAAAAATAATCATGGCATTGCATTGCAGACATGCTTATTGAGTGAGGTAAATGCCAACTCAAAAATATTTAATCTGGTCTGCAACTCCGGATGGGTTGGATGGGTTGCTTTTCAGAGCATTGATCAAAACCCAACGTGCATCCCTTGCGGTATTTACTCCCTCAAGCTTTTTCAGCTACTGCTGTGTCACCCCCATCCTACTCTCGTTAGAGCACATGGGAAAGTGCCGTGTGAAGAATGAGGTGAAAGCTAAGGCCTGTGATGCCAAGGCAGTCCCCGCTAGTATCCAGGAGTTAGAGTCCAAGGAACCTACTACGTTCAAGCAGAAACAAAGGGCATCTACGATGCTGGGCCTTCGAAAGATTGGCGCTCCTGCCGTTGGGGCCCCCAGAACATATAAAATCAAAGTGGCTGATCTCCTGATATATTGATCAACTAACGAATTTTATCTACTGATCCCCTGATGATTTGAGAATGAACTGTCTAGATCAATTCGAGGAACCATGCAGAATAAAGGTATCAGTGATTGCTGTGGTTTGCACACTAGCTAAGTTTGGGGTCATACCTGGGCAGTCGGACCATGCAGCAGCATACACCTTGTTTGGTCGGTGGTAGGTTGGGGTCTAAAAGCAGTAAAAAACAATTATATTAGAACATATTAGAACTATAGTAACTCTATATAGATAGAACTAGTTGGGTTTGAGAAAAATGGTAGATCCCAATTTAAACAAAAGAAAACAAACACCACGATTCCACCCCCTGCTGAGGGTTAATATTAATGATATGTGTTTGTGGGATAGATTGCACTTACATGTTGAAATTTATTCCAGGTGGATGCTTCCCCAACTCACCTTAAAACGTCATGGGAAAACCGGTCATTTTGCTCAGGTGGTGCTCATGCTGGTGAGCATGGTGTACAACCTCCCGGGACTAGATTGGAGCCAGCCAACTGATCATGCTGAGCTTTTCAGCGGTGGCATGAGTGTCACCATTGGTGAACTTGAGGCAGCATCTGCTGCCATATGCAAGGATATGGGATGGGAAAATCAACCAATCTTAACTTGTAATCTGGTAAACCCAACCATATGTAAATTACACCAAACAGGGTATACCCAAGGATGAATGGTTTAATTCGGGTTTACTAATTCATCAGTTGGACGGTTGCCTTGTGGTCTTTGAAAAAGAGATGACAGAATAGCCAATGGGTCCTTTTGAAACAACCTATGTGCTATTAACCTTCCCTTTGAGGGAATAGAGGGGTCCCTCTTTGACCTCTATCCTAAAAAAAAAATGCGGGGAGAACTATCAATTATTTGACCAAGCATGTTCATTATGTTGGATGTTTGCCTTGGCTTGAATGAGTACCTGCAAAGGCTGGTCGCCGTGCGTCTGCCTACGACTTGAACTATGACAGCCGCTTCATGGACATTTGCTCTGTAGAGGGCTACATCGTGGCTCTCTACCAGGTGCTTAATGTGAGGGTCGCAGGGGGCCTCACATTGGCACCTGTGTGTTCCTCATGGGTGTGGGTGTGCTTTGGTTGACATTAATCGTGTCAATGGTAGATCAGGGCGTGTCTCAAATTTGGAAAATTTGAAAATTGATTATATAGATTGCTGAACGGATCTAATTGTTGACAGTCGTAGAAGCCACCAAAACGTGAGACAAACCCACAAACTCAGTGTGGCCCAAGCCCCAAATATTTTGGTTTCATAAATATCACCACTAACCAGATTGTGATCTTACCAACCATCAAGACCCTACATCGATAATTATGTAATTAACAGCAAATGTGGTTTATTAAATTTTCTTAAAAACTAAAGGTCCCTTGCTTTAGCATCCCGAATGAAAGGTGCCATCATTGGCTGGGTTCCCACACATCCATTGACCATTGGCTCTGGCACCGGCGCCCAGGTCGAGAGGCTCCACCCATAGAAGCAAAACCTCGCCATTGGGACGGTTGTCATCCGAGAGCGTGAGGTTGGGAAACTTGATGGCAGGGCGCTGTGCAATCATACTATTGATTGCAGCAGCGAGATGCTTATTCTGGGTATTAGAGCAGCCGCAAAATTCACTGTTTGAGCTTCACCCCATGATTCAGCGGGTCCTTGCAATGGTATCTACTTTTCGCTATAGCATCCGAATGGGTGAGTACGGAGGACACAGCCAGAAGCCAACTTGGCTTTACTCCAGTGACATTTGATTTGCTTAGATATTTTGCAGCTTGAACATGTTATAGTGATCTACTTGAACCTCCAAAATGGTAAGGTGGTGGCTATCCCAATGTTTCCAATAAGGGTTTGCGACGTGATGGGGTCTTTTTTGCGTAGGCGAACCCAAATGGAAAATTGGCAGTTCGGGGAGAGTATCAGTTGTTATTCGGTTTCGATTTGCTTGTTTGTCTTGATGCTGAACATGTTTTACAGTGGGTCTATTTGAATTCCCAAATGGATAAGAGTTATCTTGAAAGATTGCATCTCCGAGGAAATGCTTTGGGGAGTGCATCATGGTTTTGGGCATTAGTATACTATAGTAAAATCCACTATAATATACAATAATACAATATACTACCATATAATATAATAATATATAATATAATCCGCTATAATATACTTTAATATAATATAATAAATGAAAAATAAAATATAATAACATACAATATGATATAATATGAAATATAATATAGTACAATATAATATAATAAAACAAAACATAACATAACATAATATAACATAACATAATATAACATAATATAATATAATATAATATAACATAATATAATATAATACAATATGATATAATAGAAAATATAATATATTTTAATTCACTATAATATAATATAATATAATATGATACAATATAATTTGATTTCAAACAATATAATATGATATAATATAGTTTGATATAATATAGTACAATATCTTATGATATAATATAATATCATATGATATAATTTAATATCATTT
>Ga0126342_10018941_pt1 | contig 11754 bp, 12 predicted proteins | sample Cyp1metagenome_FD_92528 | JGI IMG/M metagenome (GOLD analysis project Ga0126342, IMG submission 92528) | Coral microbial communities from Lord Howe Island, Old Settlement Bay, Australia - Cyphastrea 1 metagenome | ecosystem: Host-associated > Invertebrates > Cnidaria > Coral ... | reverse complement strand
TACATACCTACATACCTACATACCTACATACCTACATACCTACATACCTACATACCTACATACCTACATACCTACATACCTACATACCTACATACATACATACATACATACATACATACATACTATGCCCCTATTATGATCCTGGGTCCTTGGCTCGATCAGGACACGCTGGATGACGTGAGGACCAAGCTCGCTGAGCTGGAGAATGAAGTGGGCAAGGTTCCGGGTTGGGGATGCCATGAAGGGATGGGTATTTGTCAAAACATCGCAGATCGACTGGTCATGTTGTTTGATCACTCAGGCATCGGGCACAAAAAAGATTTGACACATGTCCAGATGAGTAAGGGCCAAGTAATGTGGGAACTTGGGTGCAGGATACTTGCTAGTTTGATTCAGAGATCACCATATATCTGGGAGAATAATTAGTAACGCATGAGTTCGTCAAACATTCTGGTTTTGAAGAGGAGAACTATGGAGGTGTTCACACAGTTGGTATAGATTATGATTCACGGGGTACAACCCAGCAGCCGGGGCAAAGCCACAGGTGTTTCCAAGGAAGGATACCTAACACTGCCATTGGTCAGGAATTGTCGATCTCCATTAACCATGCGGTGAGTGGGGAGACCCTCACGGTGGTCCAGAACTCAGAGAAGAGGGTTGATAAGTGGAAGAAAATTTGGTTGAACTTAAGCCGCCTCGATGTTTTTTTCTCCCAATCTGAATGGAAATCAGGTTTGAAATGGGAGGTTATGACGGATCTCCACCTAGGTGCGGGCCAGACCTTCCCATACACCTGGCTACCTGCGAGAGCACGTGCTGAGGGCTACAGGAGCTGGGAGTTGTGGGCGTTGTGGGCGTTGTGGGAGTTACGGGAGATACGGGTGTTACGGGAGTTGTGGGCGTTGTGGGCGTTGGCGGCGTGTTGTGGGTGTTGTGGGAGTTGTGGGTGTTGGCGGCGTTGGCGGCGGCATTGTTGTTGTTGTTGTTGTTCTTGTTGTTGTTGTTGTTGTTGTTGTTGTTGTTGTTGTGTTTGTTGTTTGTTGTTTGTTGTTTGTTGTTGTTGTCGTTGTCGTTGTCGTTGTCGTTGTCGTTGTGGTTGTGGTTGTGGTTGTGGTTGTTGTGGTTGTTGTGGTTGTGGTTGTGGTTGTGGTTGTTGTTGTTGTGGTGGTGGTGGTAGTGGTGGTTGTTGTTGTTGTTGTTGTTGTTTTATTTGAATGAGGGTTGTCCTTGGTGTGGCAGACTCATTTTTGTCAACCTCCAGTTTTTCAAGGTTAATCGAAATTCACGAAGGTACTGCGGTTGAACTCGCTATCCACCTGATGGGTGGCTGCATTCACTTTCAAGCGACTCCTTACAAACATGGCTGGTGTTTGGCCTCCTGCAAAGGGTATCTACACTTTGATGTGGATGTTGAATCATCTGGGTGAAAGTAGCTCATTTGATTTCTGAGTTGAATGGGCGGAATCGTGAAATCCCTTGGAAAAAAGATCGCCGGATAGCATAGTATAGCCATGCAAAAAAAATCATTGGAATCCCAAATGACTGTCAACCAACCATTCCTTTTTGGCCCCGTTGGACCATCCGCCAGGAGAGGGTGGCGTCGCGCTTCACTTTCTTTTTCAGTCGCAGGTTGGGGCGTTGAGCTTCAACTAGCACAGCACAGATTTTTCAGGCCAAGATAGGCATCAACCAACAGATTTTTTGGTGCCCCATGGATTTTATGCTGGGAAAGAAAGGTAGTTCTGGTTCATAGTCCCTTTTAATTATTTGCCATTGGACATCTTTTACTTTTGATCGCAGCCCTGAGTGAGTTCATGGTGACCATGATTGCAGGTCTGGGACTTCAGGATACTTTTGACGGTTATTCCTTTCCTGTCTATCTAAAAATGATGTACATCCGGCGGTGAATGGTATAAATCCGTAATTCATTTATTAAAACTTAAAACCACTTTCTTAGAGTTCTTCCATTTTGGGGACCACATGTAATGGCCGACGCTGCAGGTTCTGGACGAGAAGGTAAGCCTCAGAGAGGCAGGCCCAGACCTTAGCGATTTTCGGATCAAGTTGCGTTGATTTTTTTCGGGCTGCAGTCCTTCCAAGATTATTTTCGATGATTTGTGGAGATCTTTTTTTTTTTTGCGCTTGTCAAATTTGTTGTCCCAACCGTTGCTTCCCAAGGCTTGTCCGATGGCGACACGGTGTTTTTGGTTCAGACGCCACTGCTGTGTGTCTGGAGCCTCGGGCCATGGGTTCATCTCGTTCGCTCCGATGGCGAGCCAAGTGGTTTTCAGGATTTCACATTGATACCCTCTGGTAAACCCTCAAAACTGGTTGTATCAACCCAATGTAGGATGATTGGAGACCGACTCGGGAACTGGCGTCGAGCCAAACCCGACTCAGTAAGCAGTTGATGTACCCTCTGGCAATTTAACATAGCTATTGAAAATGGCCATAGAAATAGTGGATTTTCCCATTAATAGCATGGTGGATCTTTCCATAGCTATGTTAAATTACCAGAGGGTATTTGGATTGTATCTTCACTTGTTTGCCGCTGCCCGGATCCTCCAAGACTTTGAGTTGTGTGGCATGGTTTGGGTGGATGTCTTGTGGACAGTGGAGATTGGTTGTTTGTGCGCAGAAACCCAGAGCCCCGGGTGGGTGGGAACCAATCTATTCTTGCTTCGATAACTTGCAATTTTTCACAGATATGCCTGCAGGGTCATGGGCATCCAATGCCTGGTTTCCAGAAATTCGTGACTATCCTGCGCGTTTTCTACTTGGATTAGGTCATTCTTCAGTCATTAAGACTTTAATGGCGCTTTCCCCAAACCCGGATTCCGGCTAACAAATGGTTGGAAAGGAGTTCATTCTACTCTGTCTCCATAAATTTCCCTAGAAATGTAGGCCATCTATCTTTACAGTTTGATGGAAACCGCTAGATGAAAAAAAACCATAGGGTTTTCACTATTCATCTCCCATTCACCAGTCATTCGGGTCTGGTCAAAGTCATGTTTTTCTATTGACTCACATATCTCCAACCATCTTCAAAGTCAATCGAATAGTTTACAGCGGTATGCTTATTTGATGTACCTTTTCCCACTTGTGGTACTGCATCCCTAGTCTCAATAAGGGACCCCGAAATGAAAGCAAAAACGGTGCAAATTGTAGCCTTCAGTTCTAAAATGTTCTAAATAATCTAAATTGAGATTTTCCCATCATTTTCTCACTGGATTGGTTTGTTAGGGAAAATCGAAACCGGAAACCATGGCTTTTCCCTAACGCTGAGAGATTTTCTCATCATTTTCCCATCATTTTCCTCATCAAAGATAGAGGTTTCCGGTTTCAATTTTCTCTTCACCCACTGCGCCCAGCTCACGGCCTCCTTTGATGGCACCGCCCGCATCTGGTGCCCCGGAGAATTTCAGAGGGCGCGGCAACGCAGCCAATCTGGCTATGGGTGGGGGCATGAACATGGCTTAGAATAATCTATGTACATATAATATTGATATACATATTGTTTTTGTATATCAACATGATGAGTAAGCGTTGGATTTAGGGGTAGCCTATGTTTGCCGATCTGGGTTCATTTTGTAGTTGATGAGCATCCCAATTTGTGTATTTCCGGGATGGGAACAGAAAGGTACTGTTGGGTCTTGATCATTCCATTGTTCAAGGGATTTCAGATATTTGTCCCATCTGCGGGTCCCAAGGGTTGGGAGATGCTTGTCTGTACTGACTGTGCTGCCACTTGAAACTCGAGGGTTGCTTTTCTGTTCATTGGAATAATAAATGATTTAACTTGTACATGGAAATGTTCAAGTCGCCCATGGGATTGCCAGCCACATGGAACGATCTCATGAAGTTGCCAAGAAAGACGGAGAGATGCCTCATGTGTGATCCTGTGAAAAGATTTAAGTGATGGGTGCAGCGGAGACCCCCAACCCAAGTCACTTTGGGTTCCACAGTGGAAACGGGCGTTTGATCAAAAATCCACCAATTTGATAGGAAATCAACAGGTTGATCGGAGATTGAGTCAGAAACCAGCCAGGAACTTCACCTATCGGACCTATCGCAACCAGGAAATCCGGCTGCGAGCTTTTTCGCGCCAGGTACCTGCAGAATGGGGACTGCCGCAAAATGCTTGTGGCACGACAAGGAGGGCAGGCGCACAGTTTTCCAGGGCCTGGTGGTGCCAGCATTTTTCATTTGTTTGTTGATTTCTAATCCCCATTTGCTAGTTATATATACAATATATATATATACATATATTAATTATGTATATATACACATAATATCCTATATATTTATACACCTACCATAAACCCAAGAGTTGTTGGAGTTTTGCTCAACCAACTCAGCGATTTAGCTCCCTGCTTCACGACCATCGAAAAGGTGCAGTCTGCCACCTTTTCGCACGATGGGTCCATGCTGCTTACCGTCTCCTTAGATGGTGAAGGAAAGCTTTGGCCGCGCAGCCAGAGTGGTTGCAGAGTCAGTGGCAGTCCAATCTGGGGGACAGTTCTATGTGTATGTGCTTCTTTGCCACTTTAGAGACCCCAGCTGACTAGTAGTTTCAAGCTTTCATTGGGAGAACTATTGCACTACTACTACTACCAGCATGAAAACAGCTTTTGTTTTTGAAGTCGAAGAATGATGCCAGTTTTGGTGATCAATGGTGATCACTATCCACAAAAAAAGCACATCCTCCAAGCAAGTCACTTCTGGATGCCTCCGAGTTTTTGATGTTTTTGATGGAGTCGGACGCCCAAGGTGTGCCGAAAGTGGACGTCTTTGGTGTGAGCTTTGTGGACAGCCCGGTGGTGTCTTGCCGGGCTCTCGGCAGGTTGGATCATCGAATCATCGACTACCTAGGACTAAAATCAATGGCTGATTCAAAGGTAACCTATGGATGTGTTTCGAGACATGCCACATGAGGCCATTACTGTAATTACTGCGAGAAGTTCTGACACATAGGCCTTACATAGACCTTACATAGACCTTAAGGCACCTCCAACTCAAGCAGCTTTGTACGGAACTATGGAAGTGCTTTATCTCCCAGACAAAGCCAAATCCACAATCAACGGATTCTTTGCGGCTAAGGTGTGGTGAATTTTCAGCAGATAGCAAATGGATCACCGGCGCATCTGATGACTGTACCGCCATAGCAGCTTGGATCAGGGGGATTTTTCGGGGAGACACATCCAGCTATATCCAGCTTTTTTTGGTGCCAAATGACCTGCGAAACCCACTGGACATCCACAAGAGCTGCCAGGTTAGTGGCGGGGTTCTTTTGGCGGTCAACAATTCCACCTGAGGTGTGGAGTGCTGAGACGGGGCACTGTTCTAAGATCCTGGCTGGCCATGATGATGATGCCGGGGATGCCAAGCCAGTTGGAATGTTGTTGGGTGCCACTTGGGTGACTGCCCATGCTTGGGACGCTCTATTAGGGGTCTGATCCTTTTTGCCGCAGCTTAAAATCTGCAGTTTGGTTGATTAAAACCCAGATTTTAGAGCTTCGACTTCCCATCATCACTGCCCAGGTGAAGTCAGCAGCATTTTCCCCCGATGCATCGATGGTAGTGACTGCCTCTTGTGATGGTTGTGCCCTCAGACCGTGGAGCTGACCGAAAGTGTGAGGCAATTTGTGGCTGCAATTTGAGCAGTGGCTGCAAAGCCCTCAGTTTTTCCCTCAGTTTGTTGATGATTCCCTTTTTTTGGACTACCATAATCCACCAACTTAATCCACTGATTGAGATTCCCATAGATTCCCAACAATCACCAACTATCCATGGAGATTCGACCAACGGGATAGGCACCGCTGGCTTGTGGATGGCGGCAGATGGCAGCCGGATCAGATCGTTGGTTGGGAGACTCAGCCAGATCGTTTTTTTGGGAACTCACGGTTTCACGTCTCGATAATGCTCTGTTTGATCACCCGTTTTTATCCGTTTTTCCTGTTCTGTGACCCTTATGAATGTCCTTAGTGGCTGTTGTAAGCAACATTTTGAAGCTCACTGACAACAAGTTCTCTTCAAAAGAGCGCCAGACCGTCAAAAATCAAGCCCAGAAACAAGGGAAGGCACACCTTTTGACTCCTTTTGAATTCCTGTTTTAATGGATCCATGAAGCCATTTGTAGCCAAATCCCTTGGTTTAATTCGCGGCAAGGTTGGCCATGATGACGTGGTCCGGGGATCCAGTGCCGATATTGGGGGATGGTTATGAATCTATAAATAGGAGTTCATATGGCCATTACAATGAATCCTTTATTGATGATGGTGGGATGACCATACCCCATGAAAATTCCATATTTTGACCATGGCACATATGGGTCAAGCCATTTGGCATAGCGTGCATACATCCTTTTGATGAGAATTCATCATCCTAACCCAAACGTCTAAATATTGAAGTTGGCAGATAATGTCTCCTTGTTTTCCCTTCCATGTTCTTCAGCATGGTTTCATTCTCATATTCGTGGCTAAATTCATCCAACCCTATGGTGGGCCCTTTTTGGAGCTGTTTACTGGAATGTACAGTCGTGAGCTTCAGGATGCTTCTCAAACACGCAGAAACATTCCTAGATCAGTTCTCCATCAAAGCGGCTGCTAGGCTTGGTAATCAACAAATGGTCAAAGTGGTGAAGCACATCCTTGACATGGGCAATCTGATGAAGATTCATGACAAGAAATGATAGGGGGAAATATATACAGAAATTCACTAGAAGGATTTCCATTATTATGTGATGTGCAAACCTTGACATTTGGGGAACCATCATCAATCACTGGCACATTTTGTCAGAGGGGCCACCCTCGTAATTTAAAATGACAATCCAAACTTTGGCAATCATGGGATAATTATCTATGAATTATATACAATTATATATATATATTATAAAATTATATGTATACAATTATATATATATATATAAATATATGTATGTATGTAATGTAATGTAATGTAATGTAATGTAATGTAATGTAATGTAATGTAATGTAATGTAATGTAATGTAATGTAATGTAATGTAATGTCTGTCTGTCTGTCTGTCTGTCTGTGTGTATGTATGTATGTATGCATGGATGTATGTATGTAATGTAATGTAATGTAATGCAATGCAATGCAATGCAATGCAATGTAATGTAATGTAATGCAATGCAATGCAATGCAATGTAATGTAATGTAATGTATATAATTAACAGTTTTCTCTTGCCAGGTCAAATTTTGCTGGAGAGTCCAATGTCGCCGGAGGTGAAATCTGCCATGTTCTCCTATGATGGGCTGCGGATCATCACGGCCTCCATGGACGGCACAGCACGGGTTTCTTGGGCTCAAAATCTGCAGGGCAGATGATCTTTCTGTGCGTGCAGCCAATTTGGGCACGGGAGAATGATGATGATGATGATGAGGAGGATGATGATGAGGAGGAGGAGAAGGAGGAAGAGGACAATCATGAGGACTTTGTGAGCTTGTAACTCTGTCAGCCCTTACTGGCACCATGGGATTGTCGAAATCCAACAATTGTCGAAATCCTTCATCCCATTCTACCCAGGGTCATCCATAGGCATAGTTGACACATCGGTACCGAGGTTTGGAATGTGGATCCCGGTGACTGCCTTCAGGTATTGCAAGGACATGCCAAGGTAGGGGTTGCTTGGCAGTTTGTGGTCTCCTGGAATAAATGGCAAGCAAACTTCAGTGCTTGCAACATTTATTTTTGTTTCCAAGCAAAAAGTTCAACGACGCAAGCTCTCAACAATGCAAATACCAAGCGGAATCCCGTGGGTTTTCATGCTACAACCAGACCTAGTCGCTGCAGAGAACGTGTGGAGCAACCACTGCCACTTTGCAGCTCTTCTCCAGCGGACCAACTGTTTGGTTGTTGTGGCCATATCATTAAGCACTAAGAATATCCAAGTCATATCATATTTATCTTCTCATTGTCAGGTTCCGAGCTTCAATGGCTAGATTGCCCACAAAGGGTGGGATGTTGGTTTTCATTTCAGCACATTAAACATATTTCTCCAGGTTTGCAACTCTGAGTGCAAGTTCCAAAGTTAGTTCACAAGTTTTTCCGAAGTTCACCACTTGTTTTCCCCAAGTTCTAGTTGACCAAATGTTAGCATTCCTAAGTTTTTCCTATTTCTTTGACCCAAGTCCTGTTGTTCCTCCGCAGGCAGTGAATAGTGCGGCCTTCTCACCGGATGACCAGCTGCAGCTTGGTGATTGTGGATTCAATGGGCATAACAATGGGTATACATCTAGTATGTGGATGGATATATATATATATACTGTATATATATATGTAGGGTATATAGACATTATATATATACCTTTATGTATACGTGTGTGTGTATATATATATATATATACATCGTTATAGACATTAACAATGCGGATATGGATCAACAATGGGAATATACCCGATCCATTTTGGGATACCCCCATTCCAGGTAACCTCCACATATATATATATATATATATAGTTTTTTTTAGATTTTGGGTATATAAGCATCATGGCAGATCATATCATGGGCATAGAATGGGTATATAATAGGCATATGGGGATGTGATCTCCATTTTCATTTGGGTGTAATTTTTCTGAACTTATCATATGGATATAACATGGGAATATAATGGGATATATAACCAGCTTGATATGACATCTTGATGTGTGAAACTGGGGCATAATACCCGGAATGGTGTATGATTAATGATGGATTCGGCGGAGCCCATTGACAGAACCATGAATTATTGAGATGATGTTCCCATTCAAACTAGTTTTTTAAAATTGTTTGATTACCAGAGGGTAACCACCTAAAGTGAGGGGAACATGTCGGGAACATTCACCAAAGATGGGGCTTGAGAGTGTCACCAAAACTGCTTGGTAGTTTCCTTCCCATTCCTTAATTTTCCATCCCTAAAAATAATGATTTCAACAGATTTTCTTCACTTGAGTAGCTCAATCGCGGGCCCTTTTCCATAGTGAATTGGCAGCAAATTTGAGACGCGAGTTTGAAGAGTTTGCGCAAAGGAAAATGAACATTGAACTGCAAAAAAAGGTCATTTTAACAAAGTCACTAGGAGAGTCTTTCAAATCCATTCGTTGAGGGTTCATGGTAGATTTCAGATACTCGTGGGACCTGGGGTTGATCCGCCACCAAGGGATTGGCTGCGCTCAGGTACCTCACGACGTCCTTTGATGGCACGGTCCGAGTGTGGGAAGCAGAGACAGGTGCCAAGAACTGGGTACCGAAATCGGTGTCCTCAAACATGGGAAGCTGGGAAATCCCCGAACTCAGCGGAGTTTATTTTTGGAAAATCATCTACAGTTGAGGGATTTTCCATGATTTTCCATTGCGACATTTGATTACTTGGAGGATATCTGGTTAGGAAGACATCTTGCTGGGCTAGAACTAAAGCTTTTTGCAGCGTATCTAAGATTCGCCGTGAGAAGGGGTGAAGCCTATCCTGAACGTTTACTTTAGGGAACCAAGGGCTGGTACCCGCACATTTTCAGAAGGTCTTACCACTGATATTTCACTCCTTTGAACCGATGGCTGCTGTATGGTTCTGTCCTGCTGAATTGCCAGGAGAGTGCAATCTCGTTCTTCATGCAGACAACAAGGTGGTGAACACTGCGCAGTTCTCACCAGATGGCGGGACACTCAGATTTGGAGTTGGTTTCACCAGCTTATCTAGAACACCAGTGATTGGTGCTGTATACGTGTACATATATATACATATACATATGCATATGCATATACATATACGTATACATATACATATACATATATAACCACTATTACTGCTGACAACCCAATTTGTCAAATCATTTGGACGCGGGATGAACATCGAACAGTTAAAGGGTTCCCAGGGTGTTTTTTTGGATGGAAGAACTCCTGCACCAGGCAGGGAAACTATTGGGATTCCCATGAAACACTGTAAATAATGAATAATGGGACTATAAGAGGATGTTTACCATCTACCCTCCATCCACAGTATTGGAGGTAATATTATTTCCCCACATATTCTTATGTCGGAGGTCTTAGTTCCTATGGACGGTGGAATTACTATCGGAGTTATTACGGAGATATTCGACAAAATGCGGGCATGTCAGAGGTATGGATATAAAACATGTGACAAATTGTCATATTTCCTAAGACACCCTCACTCATTTGAGGCACATATGACATATGAATCTTTGTTCCATACTCAACAATATAACCCTCATCAACATACTAATAACTTCGTGAACATTATTCCTCAAGAGCCATATTCAACCAGTTGTTAGCTGGTGGTTTGGATTGGTGGTTTGGAATTCTGGGGGTGCTGCATCATGATGTCATCTTCTTGGGAATGTTGGGATCCCAATCTCTTCATCCCAATTAGCAAGTTGCTAAGAAGCCATATGGAGGTTTCCTGAAATGGGGGTAACCCCAAATCATCCATTTTTGTTTGGGATTTTCCATGAAATAAACCATCCAGCTATTGGGGTATCCCCATTTATGGAAACCCCCATAGATCATTGAGGTGCCCACACAGCCGAGTATCATAAAGGTTTGTGTGGAAAACGTGTACCCCAGATCCACTGCAGAATCACCATCTTCCTTTTAAAATCGCCGTATTCTATGTGTACACCCAATTTTCAGACATATATACCCAAAAACAATATCAAGTTGGTTATGCAATATATCCCATTTCATACCCATTATGAACTATTATATTCCCATTGCATTCCTATTATATTCCAACTATATTTCATTGTATTCCCATTACATTCCTTTTATATTTGACAACAGATATTCCCACTATATTTCCATCAGATTCTCATTCTCTCCATGTTATGGTTTCTAATCCCCATTCACAATTACCATATCCCCACTATAATCCACATTATCATCTCCATACTAGTGTTTAGGTTATATACTGTGTATATATATATATACATACACCCCACTATATATATATATGATATATGTTATTATTCGTATGTTGGATATTCCCGTTATAGTCCCGATTACAAGGTCCAATTAGATTGACATATTCCCGATATTCCCATTGACTTCCGACGATATTCCCATTATATCCATAATTATGATCATTTAATGAAAATAATATGGATATATATATATAATTATCCCATATTAGTATATAACCATATCATTATTCCCCATATGAAAATTAGTATCTTTCAGCATCTTATTCATTATTAGTATATAAGTATATAACCATATCATTATTCAACAAATATGCATATGAAATAATCCCCATAATCCCCATTTTTTCTGGTTGGTTTTATGGCTTTTTCAAGGCCCCAAGGCTTCGTCGCTTAAGGCACCATGATCTTGGTCGCCTCGGGCACAGAGTGTGTCCGCTTGCTGAGTGCCACCACAGGCGGTGAGTCCCGTGCCAAAAATGATGGGCGAAGTGAAACCATATGGTTATATAATGTTATATACTAATTATAATAGGATTATTAGATATATGAAATTATATACTTATAAACCATAGGATTATTATTCAATGATCATCATCGAAGGAAGATAAAAGAAGTCAAGCTTCCGACAGTATGGACAGATGAAAAACAGAGATGGGAAGAGTCAGCGAGAAGAAGAAAGAAGATCAAAAAAGAGAGAGTAAGAAGAAAGAAGATGGAGATGCGCGAAAAGGTAGGAAAGTCGCGAAACACTGTGTTTTTCCAATGATTTGTGGCTCCGGAGGGTCGAAAAGTAGGCTCGCTAAAGCGGCGGGTGCGG
>Ga0126342_10018940_pt1 | contig 11754 bp, 13 predicted proteins | sample Cyp1metagenome_FD_92528 | JGI IMG/M metagenome (GOLD analysis project Ga0126342, IMG submission 92528) | Coral microbial communities from Lord Howe Island, Old Settlement Bay, Australia - Cyphastrea 1 metagenome | ecosystem: Host-associated > Invertebrates > Cnidaria > Coral ... | reverse complement strand
CATACATGCATACATGCATACATGCATACATGCATACATGCATACATGCATACATGCATACATGCATACATGCATACATGCATACATGCATACATGCATACATACATGCATACATGCATACATACATGCATACATGCATACATGCATACACACATCCATCCATCCATCCATCCATCCATCCATACATACATACATACATACATACATTAGAATACATACATGCATGCATGCATGCATACATACCTACCTACCTACATGCATACATACACACACACACACACGGACATACATACATACATACATGCATACATACGTGCATACATACATGCATACATGCATACATACATGCATACATACATACATACATACATTAATTACAGTACACACATTACAATACATACATTACAATACATACATTACAATACAGTACAATACATACATTGCAGCACATACATTACAGTACATACATTACGATACATACATTACAATACATACATTACAGTACATACATTACAATACATACATTACATTACAATACATACATACCAATACATACATACCAATACATACATACCAATACATACATACCAATACATACATACCAATACATACATACCAATACATACTTACTTACTTACATTTACTTTACTTTACTTTACATTACATTACATTACATACATATATAATATACAAAACACATATACAACACACACACACACTGCGTGTATATACGCACACGTATATGCACCTTCAAACATGCCATAATGAACGCATATAAACGTTGAACAAACAAATGAAGAACCCGATGTTTGAACTGCTCTTCTGGAACAGTTTCTCTTAGCCTTGAATTCTGTTTGCGTAGCAATTGTGGTGCCTGTGCACATAGCTGGGGATTTGGCTATATCCAGAGGTTTCAGGTTTCAAGCTTTTGATCCTCACTTTTTCTTCCAAAAACAACGTGTTGATTTGGGGGTCACGATTGTTTTGGGCTCCACTTGTCCTGTGGTCTGAGTGTACATCGCCCATCTTCCTTGGTGTCCCTTGTCTTGTACTGGAACAAATCAGCCACTGCTGTGATTCAGGATCCATATGAGACTCTGGGAGTTTCTGCAAATGCTACCCTGCAAGAGATTAGAAGAGCGCAACTTTGACAGCATTGAAATACTTTGACAACATTGTTGTATTGTGATGCGTGTTGAAACTTGGTTCATTTGCTGCATTGCACTTGAATTCAGGTACATTCGGCTGGCCAAAGAGACACATCCAGATACTGGCGGCGATGCTGTGATTTTTCAAGATGTGCTGCTGGCCTATCGCATTCTCAGTGACGAAGAACGACGCAAAGCGTTTGATGACACTGGTTCAGACTCTGGCGATTCCACTGAAGAGGAACGGAAAGTGAGACTTCCAGACCTTCAAACTCTGCGCTCCGCTGTGGAGAATCACAGGCGCTTTGGGCACCTTGTCCCATCTCAATGTCCTCTTTGTGCTTTGCATCGCCTTGGAGCAGATATGTGATAGCATGTGATTGCCATTAATTAATGTCCCATATGTGTAGTCAACTGTCACTATGATGGAAAGTGTTGAATTGATTTTCTTGGCAGGGAGTTGCAGTGGGAGCGGGATATGTCCAGCTTGGCCGGGCAAGTGGGCACTGTTCAGTTTGATGATCCAGAATATGGCATCACAGCCAAGACCTAAGCGCCTGTTTTGAGTTTCAAGTGCCAGCATAGCAATCAGCTGCATTCGACATGGTAAGGGTCTCAGAGTCGATCTGTGTGTCGTGACCCAGGAAGTCATCGTATGGGTGTCGCCCGATGAGGGCTTCTCTGCTTGGCTGCCAACCAGTGTGCTGACCTACTTGAATCCTGACGGCGACGAGCAGCCGTACGAGTTTTACCAGCGAGCCCTTGTGCGGATGAACAAGGGCGCGTGACTTGACTCCAAAACGACAGTGCCCTGCAACTTGGACCATGCACAACCATGCATGACCATGGACGACCATGCATGACCATGGACGACCATGCATGACCATGGACGACCATGCATGACCATGCTAGAGATTGCAGCCCTTCACTGCATGCCAAAAATAAAGACCTGCTGAGGGCTTGATCTAGAATCAAGCAGTGGGATGTCCTGAGATTTGCTAATTATTCAAATTTTGGCTCGGCCTCTTGTTGCAGGTTGTTTCGACCAGAGACCTTCGAAAAGCAGATGACGCGCACAATTCAATACAGCTTGGGCTGGGCAGCCGTGGACAGCGGGGCACTGATGAAGCCTGATCCGTCCCATGCATGACATCTTAGTTCCAACATATCCCTAGAGCGCTCCCCATGCCAGTTCAACAGGATCATGTAATCTACATCGTGTGTACATACATATAAATATATATATATATATATACATAAATACAGTACATGCATAAGATGTATATATAATTAGATATATAACTAAATTGATCAACAATCAAATAATTATATAAATACGATCTGCATACATACGTAATCCTCAATGATTTAAAATGTCGGGTACTTTTGCGGGTGTGCTTCAGGGATCTGTTGAAAGGTTTGCTCTGATTCGAATCTCCTTAAAGCCGCTCGTGGTGAGTGACTTGAATGGCAGCCTCCAAGGTTGCGTGATGCTGCTTTTGCGCAGGCAGGATGAGTTTTGCAAGCCATGGGACAAAATGACATATGCACACTGGAATTTCTCTCTGGGCCTCTTCCTGAGAGGTTCGTGACAGTTGGAGTGGTGCAACCGAAAAGCGGTTTTGGGATGTTTTGGGTGGTTTAATTTAGGGTGATCAGACTCAGGTATTCTTCAAGAAGGATCGTGAGGGAGAAGACTCTGGTGTTGTGCTTGATATTGGTTGTGGTCATGGCAGCAGCAGCAGACTTTTTGCGACGCTTTACTGGATGTAGTCGCTTCAGAAAAGAACTTCGGCGGCTTGGGACCTTGTCCCTTGCTGGAGAATAACTGAGCACACTGCACCAGCAGCCAAGGAACTCCAGAAAATTTGACTTGGTGTTTGGTGTCCTTGCTTGCAGTTCAGTGTTGTTGTGGCATGTTGTGGCATGTTGTGGCATGTTGTGGCATAGGTGGTACTTGCCATCTGTGAGACTCTGCAGCATGGTTTTCTCCTGGGGCGGACGCCAAAGGCTTGGATCTCAATTCCACAGCCCTGTACCATGCTAGGATGGACCCTTGGATGCGCCTTACGGGAAACAGATTGAACCAGGAAAACCAGGAAACATTTGTGCTGTTATTTTCTCTTAGAGGTTTGCTGACATTGGCACTGCTCACAAGTACATTGAGTACTGCCTACCTTATGACATGGTTCAGCTGCAGGAGAGTGAAGATGAGCAAATTGGTCCTGAGCAGGGCTTATTTCTCCTGCGGGCAGATGCTCGAGACCTTCCTTTCCGTGAGCAGCAGATTGACTATGTTGCTCGGGATGTGGAAAGAGACAGGGCTTTGTGAACACGGTTCTGAAATGTTCTGAAAGACTCATTCTTTATCTTTCTTCGCACTTATGTAGTACAATATAGATCGGTTGGAGTTGTGAAGCTCCGTTCTCACCACTGTTGATAGGTTTGGTGGTCGTTTGGCTGGGAGGAAGTTGAGCATCCCGAAATCGTCCTTGAAGGCAGGGCCTGCAGCTGCGACGATGCTCTGACTTCAGACATTCGAAGTTTTGCTTTGCGAGGTATTCACCGCATTCTGAAGGTGGGTGGGAGGCCTCCGTGCACTGAGTTGTTGTCTACCTTGAGTGTGGAATTCCAACGTGGTCCTGACAGGTTGGCTATTGCAACTTCATCTGGGAAACCTTTGGCCAAGGACACAGAACATGAGAGACAGCAACCCTTACTAAACACATGTAAAATGATGTAAAATGTAAACAGAGTCACCAAGCACAAGCTTCTAAGTGACCTCTCATGATTGGTAGAGACATTGATTATCATTGATTCAGGACATCATGGCGAAGATGGCAGCGCTTGGGTTTTCAGATCCTTGGGTTGCAGGCCATTGACAGACAGTGCCAGCTTTCCAGACTACTTGAAGTTTGCCTCGGTGGTGGATGGGATAGGCAGAATGCGAGACTGAAGACGGGTGATTCCTGCTGGGACATATGAGCGAAGGGGTCCTGCTCAAAGACATCATTCAAACTTGTCGTCTTGGAGAGGGTCTGACAAAGCCCGGCAATATTGTGTCACCCAACTGAGGAGACAAGCATCTATCCACCTCGCTCCAAAGTCTTCCTGAATTATGCGCCACAGCTGCAAAGAGACGCAACGGAGAACGCCCAGTTTCGTATTTTTTCCGATTTCCATGACTTTTGTTGCATCCTGAGCATTTCTGAGGGTACCAAGACCCTGCAACAGTGACCAACGTGCACTTTCTCTCGCCTCCTTGCCACTGTAATCCATCCACGCCGATTTCCTGAACTCCGAATTGTTGGTCGTGAAGCTGAAGGTGAATCCTCAAAACGTATCACCGGATGTCACCTTCAAAGATCAGACGAAAGGCTGCGTCCAAAGGAGGCAGCCAAGCCCACAAGAGAAATGAGCGATGGACAGTGGGAGGTGCACCAAGCAAAGCCAGCTGTTAGCCGAGCATCCACTGAGATTGGCTGTGCCATGATGATCGATGTGTCTTGTCTTAGGCCTGAACGCTGTGTTGGTGGTGGAGCTTCTGCAGGCATGGCGCAAGGTTCAACCGCTTTGTTTTTGACGTAGCCCTCAACCGACGTTTTACTCCTCCTCTTGGGCACGGCTATCGCCTGTCATCTCTTGTATCCCCTCAATGTGATCCCATCTTGTCTTAATCATCTTGAACTCCCCGAGCTTTTGTTTAGCAACCCTCGAAAATAAAGATGGCCCGTACAAGGGCACGTTTTCTTTTTTGGGTGAGCTGAAGATAATATTGTTATGGTATTGGCCCACATTTTTACTGGTATGTGTTAATATTCTGTCCGCCACACTGACTGAGTGGACGAGTTTGGTCAGTTTGTTTTGAAAGTTTTTCGAGGCCGGCTGTGCAAATGCCTCGCGATCATTGTCACTTGATCGGGGCCCAAGCATGGGGACGATCATGAAAGATCAAGATCGTTACAGCAAGCTACAGCAAGTTACAGCTAGTTGACGAGTTCTTTCGGGAGGCTGTCAACACCCAGTGCAGTTGGGTGTATCTCCCCGGCTCAAGCCATCCAGGACAGTCTGAGTGGTTGGCTCTGCTTTTGTGAGACGCTTCAATTGCATCCTCAATCTTACGTTTGTTGTGGTTGCAGCACCTATTTCAGTCAGTTGTAGAAGAGTCCGAGCGAGTTGCAGTTTGACCATATGTATATATTTCCCGGACAAGGAATAGTAACATATAGTAACCGTATATATTCCACATTATTCCGAGAACAAAACCATCCAAAACCTGCTGTCTTAAGCAGACTTTCTGCCTGGCACTTCGTGATGGCTGCACCAGTCTGGATGAAGGGAGCTGGGAAGGGGACCCCTTGCCGATTTGGCAACCGATGCACCCGTCCAGACTGTTGGTGCATCCACCTGCCCCCAAAAGAATGTAGGAGCAAAGAATTTTCACAGGGAGTCAGTCCACCAGCACCACTCTCTTGCTGCGACTTAGGCCCTGGTTTCACTGCAACTGCTTGGGCAGCTTTATTCATTGAGGCCTCGAGTGCAAGATCAAGATACAATACCAGTACTGGTACCCCGAAGCAGTCCTACATGTGATTCGTTTGGACCTTTATCATGATGAAGAGGTGCTTCGTGGTGCTATGCTGTGGCGATCCTGGATATTGCGGTTGCCCTACTGTTCAGTCATTTCATTTTGAGTACTCAGCGGCCTGAATACTGCCGCCACTGCTTGCCTAAGGCAAAGTTTTCACTCCAGGGCAGATGTTTCAAGCTGAGCTCTCCGATGTCACACCATGGCCCATGTCATCCATTTTATCATATTTTATCGCATACCTACACAAATCTACACAAAAGCAGTCTTAATGTGGTCTTGATTGTCGGCTGACGCTGTTTGAGACTCACTGGACTTCCAGCTTGTCAAAGGCAAACAGGCTGCAACAGCGTTACCGGGACGAGCAACGTTCCAGAGCGGCTGGCAGGCTTCCCCCGTGAGTGCCCCTTGTAGTTCATCGAGTACGAGATGTTTCAAGACGTTTTTAATGTTTCAATATGTTTGCCATGGTGAACCACTGAGATCCTGCGATATCCTGAGAGCTCCAGGTATGTCGAGATCGCCACCTCTGAAGCAGTTGAATTGGACCCTGGAGGCTGCTGATGACAAGCTTGTTGCCAGATGAAAGATTGGCTCATGAAGATTTGAACAACTTGTTCCAATTCCTACTCGTTTAGGCTTTCTATATCCATTCAGATTCTATAAGTCAATTTGTCACTGAATAGGCTATGAAGAGGTATACACAGTGCCGATGCACTGGATGCAAAATCTCCCAAGCCCTTCCGCTCTCAACTTCGCTGGTTCTTCTTATGGCAATGGAAATGCTTTTTGTCTGCGGGGGCCGTCTGAGCTTAGCGGCCGAGAAGCGACGCAGCTGAAGATGTGGGATTTGGAGACCGCCTGCCACAACGCATGCCTTCTTGAAGGCTCTGTACAAGGAGCCTTAGGAGAACTTTGGTTTCATCAATCTCGCTTGCGCAATGTCGGCAACCGATGCAATCGCCATGATGCTCTCCAACGTGCCCGTGGATATCTGATTAGCCGCCTCGAGAATGCAGGGAAGGAAGTAGCTGATGATGAAATAGCGTGGCTGCACACTTGGTTGAACCGCGTTCTTGATGCTCAGAACGATTGGGTAGCTTGTCGGTCATGGGCAGAAAAGTGTATTGCAAGAGGTGTTCTTTGGGAACACCCTTACCAACGTCCGGGGCATTTCGTACCTGGTTTGAAGTCACAGCCCTGGCACTGCGCTAGCCACTTTGAACTTTGCTGGAGGTTGGAATCATCATATGAGAGCATTAAAGCAGAGCTGCTTGCCCTTCTGGGTATCTCTTGGGGCCGTGTTGGTGAAAGAGCAACCCACGACGGAGGACTAATCTCCGCGGGCGAGTGGCATGAAGTTGTCCTTTTGGGCGACTCCGAGGAGTGCTTTGCGAATCGCCAGCGCTGCCCCGCGACAAGTACCGCTCTGGCATCCAGGCCTGAAGCTGTAGAATGCGCCCGCCTCGGAGTGGGCGAAGCCTTGTTTTCATTGCTCAAACCGCGGACGAAGCTGCGGACGCATTGCGGGCCAACCAACATTCGTCTCACCTGCCATTTGGGATTGATTATACCGGAAGGTTGCCACATTACAGCAGGAGACCAGGCACCAAGAACATGGAAGGAGGGGAAGTGTCTTGTTTTCGATGATTCTTTTGAGCACTCAGTTGAGAACAATTCAGACCAAAACCGCATCATCCTCTTGGTGAACTTCTGGCATCCTGGAATCTCCCCAACTGAGTGGCCTGCCCGAGCATCCCGAGCTTCAGGTACAGCATGACTTTGTCAAAGGCTTCATGGCTTCATCGATGGCATGTGAAAGGTGCGAGGAGATATGAGATCTTCAGGTCGAACGTGTCCAAGGTGTCCAAGGTGTCCAACGCGTAGACATCCAGACATGCAGAGTGCGTTTGCGGGTCGTTCGACGGAAAGGTATGCATAGTGAAAATAGTGAAATGCTTGAATGATGTTGAATGATGTTGAATGGCGGCAAGTTGAAAAGAGCGCCTGAGCAAAACAGCTTTTTCTGGTGGCACTGAGGACCTGTGGCCTTAAAAATTGAGAAGTCCAACTTTATTATGGGCTATAGGACTATAGGATATCAGGATATCACGGTATTCTTTTGCTCTACACCTGGCCAGGCTGGCAAAAAGAGGCTTGTGTAATTTGTGGGCGGCTGCGAGCGGCCCGTTGCAAGCATTGCAGGCTAGTGCTTCAGTCGCCAAACTTTCGAAGCGAGAGCCAGATCTGATTTTGTCACAATTTGTCACATGCTTCGAATTGATTCAAAGACATTCAAAGCAAGGGTTGCAATGTGTGTCCTTCAAGTGCAGGCATTGTGGACGATGTGTTGCCAGATTTGATCATCATTGTCCATGGCTTGGGAATTGAAGCTCGGCGGCACATTCCATGCCACACGGTGCAATTCCATTTTCAACCCTTATATATATACACCTTTCGCTTTTCTGTGAATTTGTGTGGCCCTGCAGCACTATGTTTCATTGAGTCGTTTCTGCTCTTGGCAATGAAAGGCATTGGGGGTCGCAATCTGTGCTTCCCTCAGTTGCCTTTCCCTTGCAGCATTCTTCAACATTCTGGGTGACCAAGTAGTTGAACATTTTGCAGCCATCAGATGCCAAACCGCCTGGAGGATTTGCATGTTGCCAAGGTCAATGTTTTTGAGGCCGCACGGATGCCAGGCCTGACTGGCGAGTGATGATGTCGGCCTCAGTTGCTGCATGCAGGTTCCTAATGTCCACATTGCTGCCGCCACCTCAGCAACGCACTATCCACATTCAAGAAAGCGGATCCTGCTGTGACTTGGATGAGGTCCTTGCTTCTGGCTTTGAGGCTCATTTGGCAGATTTCTGAGGCTGGCTATATGCCAAATGTGTCAGTGGGCTCATGGGCAATCAGCTTGTTGGGATGAAGTCAGAGCTCAATTGTCAGGAATGTCTTTTATCCTGGCTTGTGGCAGCCTCAGCATTTCCCCCGCGTTGATCACTGATGGTAACTGATGCCAGGAGGTTTCATTGATTCTCACAGACATCGGCTTCGCAAACAGAGTAGGAGAGTAGGAAGATGATGGAAGATATTGGAAGATGTAGAAAGCCAGTGCAGCAAGGTCTCAGCACTCCTGTTGCTGGACTGCATCCTGGCGGCTTGGATTTAGCTCCCGTGTTCCACCCCTTTGTGTTAAGTGTAACGCATCAAGATGCAGGGATGGCGTGGCTACTGTGGCTACTGAAAAGTGGGTGTGGGACATGTTGTGATGCAAATTTGATTCCGTTGGAATTGGTTGGTGCAGATGGAGAGAGGAGTCCTTTCGTATTTCGAGGTCCTTTTTGTTGGCTGCGTATTCTTGCAGCATGTTGGGGGCTGAAGCCCCTGCAGATTCGAAGGGAAAATGTGAAGTGAAGACAGAGAAGTGTAGAAAGTCACCTCCAAACGTGTTGCCTTAGACATCCTTCAATCACTAGGGTTCGTTTGTTTCCGTCACTTTCTAGAGGGCCCGCCCTCAGCTTTATTGTGCGCGGATGTGCACGGTCTTGACCTGAGCAGCCATTGAGGTTTTGCTAGCCGCTGCAGACTTGACAGGGTGGGCATATGAGCGCATATTATGCGTTATATTATGATATATTATGCGCATCTGCGTTTCGCGTTGATGCTGTCGCTTGCCGACTTCAACAGTCTTCAAGAAAACTGGACAGGTATGAAGACTCCAAAGCGGAGGATGCAGAACACTTGTGTCGGAAGCTTCGCAGATTGCGGGCATGAGGCTCAGCATGGGCGTTTCTGGAGGGTAAAGGAGCATGCTTCGCGCCGGCCCACCATGTCCCACTTTCATGCACATGCTTTACTTAGTTCCGGGCCCTGTTGTCCAACTTTGCTGGAGCCTTTTCGCTGCAGATGCAGGTGTGGAGGGGCTTGGTGGTTTGTGATGGCTGTTATTGGCTGTTGCATGTCAGCAAAATGATTTGAATGAAAAGGTGCATTACAGGATTGCGGTGCATGGTTTCGGATGGTTTCGGGGTGATATGGCACTGGACCTGTCAGGCTGACTTGCAAGCTGACTTGGAAGTCCGTGCCCTCAGTTGTAGAATGGTAGAAGAATAGAAGAAGATGAAGAGGTCTATTTGGGTTCCAGCATCTCACATATTCTCCCAACCTCCTTCTGATCCTAAGAGACAGGAAGAAAAAGGACGAAAAATGAAGGAACAGGATGGAAAAAGGTGTGATGGGCAAAAGCATGACATGAAGCAGCAGTCAGACCCGGAGTTGCAGATGGTTTCATTGCTGCCACAATTGGCACAAGCCAAGGCATATTTTCCGGGATATCCAGAAGAAAGCTTCGTGGTACAAAAATTGCGGATTGGTGCTCCAGTTGGCAGCCAAATCCTCCAATTCTTCTTTGCTGTTCGGCTTTTTAAATCTTTGCTGTTCGGCTTTTTAAATCTCTCTCTCTCTATATATATATAACTATATAATTATATATGTATATATATATATTTATCTTATCTTATATATATAGTTATCGATATAGTTCATTCCCCTGTCAAATCATTGCAGATAGTGCCCCCCCAAAACCAGAAGATCCACTACATTCCGCTGCCATTTGTTTGTTCATGTTCGTAGCTTAGACTCTGCAGGAAGGGTAGGAAGAAGCGTAGGAGGAAGTATAGGATAGATTGACCCCTTCGCGACGCAGTGGTCTGGATGAAAGGCAACGCTCTCGATGTGAAACATAGTAACACAATGAAACATTGTCAGAAAACGTTTTGCAATCAGTAGCCAGCCCGGTAGGCCAGCGGGGAACAGCTGCTTACGGCACTGGTCGGGGAGCTGCGTGCCAAGCTCAGCTTCCGACATTCTTCACATCGATTGATGGTGGACGGTGGTTGACCGCAGTTGACCGTTATGGCTGAGGCCCTTGATCCCACCTGCTGCAGGCTTCAAGGCAAAGCCGGACGAAAGAAGATATCAGAAGGGGCCCAGAACGGGACCTGGGAGCAGTTGAGAACCAGCAGTGAGAGATAAGTCTATCAGTGACTCTTCACCTTTGAATAATTTTGAATATGATGTCGGTTCGAGCGCCTGCAGGGCGTGACCCCTGTGCCCACAGCCAGCCAGAAATGGCAGCAGCAACAACAGCAGCAGTCCTGGCAGCAGGCGCCCTGATGCCAGAATCAGCGTAGTTTGCGTGATGCAACTCGTGTGTTTCGCAGGATCAGTGGCAGAAGGACAGGCGCACGGTTGCAACCCCCAAATACGTATTACACCACACCACACCATATTATATTATATTATGTTATGTTATATTTATGCGGTAATTTATGCATGCATACCTGCATACATATATATGAACCTGGAATGAAACCCTAAAGAAACTTTAAATGAAACCCAAAAGAAACCCTAAATGAAACCCTAAAGAAACCCTAAATGAAACCCTAGAGAAGCCCTAAAGAAACTCTAAATTGAATCCCTAAATTGAAACCCTAAAGAAACCATAAATGAAACCCTAAAGAAACCCTAAATGAAACCCTAAAGAAACCCTAAATGAAACCCTAAATGAAACCCTAGAGAAACCCTAAAGAAACCCTAAATGAAACCCTAAATGAAACCCTAAATGAAACCCTAGAGAAGCCCTAAAGAAACTCTAAATGAAACCCTAAAGAAACCTTAAATGAGACCCTAAATGAAACCCAAACTGAAACCTTAAAGAAACCATAAGAAACCCTAAATTAAACCCTCAACGAAACCCTAAATGAAACCCTAAACGAAACCCTAAAGAAACCCTAAATGAAACCCTAAAGAAACCCATTTGAACGTTTAGAACTCCTGATAAGAAATCCCGATAAGAGACCCTACATGAAACCGGAAAAACACTAAATGAAACTCTAAAGAAACTCTAGCCCTAAAGAAACCCAACCCTAAATGACACCGTAAAGAAACCCTAAATGAAACCCCAAATGAACCCCTAAAGAAACCCTAAATGAAACCCCAAATGAAGCCGTAAAT
>Ga0126342_10018939_pt1 | contig 11754 bp, 7 predicted proteins | sample Cyp1metagenome_FD_92528 | JGI IMG/M metagenome (GOLD analysis project Ga0126342, IMG submission 92528) | Coral microbial communities from Lord Howe Island, Old Settlement Bay, Australia - Cyphastrea 1 metagenome | ecosystem: Host-associated > Invertebrates > Cnidaria > Coral ... | reverse complement strand
CCATTTAAACATACGGAATCCAATTCATTTAAACGTACGGTATCTACATTTAAATATACGAACTGGTATTTCATACTCCCTCCGGGGCCTCGCGGTCTGGCCCGCCCTCCACATATTTAAATGACGTTACCGTATATATAATCATATATATATATAATATTATATAATATCCAATTTAAGAACAAACACCTGAATAGTCTCTATATGTTTGGTTTCCAAATTCATAGGGCTACCCCAAATCATCCAAGTCAACGGATCGTTTTAGGAAACCTCTCTGTACGTCGATGACATCGGCATCAGCTTCACCTGTGCAGGCGCTTCTAAGACGTCGCAGCACATCAGGGCGGTCCTGGAAGATGGCGAGCAGCGAACGATTGTGAAGTCTTACAGTAACTGGTAACGAAAACGAGTCATGCAGTATCTATAAACCCATTTACTGTATCAACATGATTTGTCGAAATTGAGGGACCGGACATATCCGAAAATGTTTTGTGGTTGAGCAGACCTCTAGATAAAGTGACAGTCATTTAGGATGATCATCCGGTTTAGGGATGCACACGAAACCGGATGACACCACAAACGAGAAAAATATGAAACCAGCATACGGGAAACCATATTCAAGTGATACCTCTGTATAGGTAGGGGTTTCTTCCCAGCCAGAAGAAAGAACCATGTGATTCTATCTCAATGTGGGTATCTTAAACCATCGGTTAGCGTAAACATCTATAGCAAAAGACTAAAGTACTAAACTATCCATCAAGGTTAACACATATATATATATACATATAACTATTTCTTCAACCAACAAATGCACATGTTTCCCTCATGTAATACTATAACCAAGCGTATGAAAATATGTTTTGACATATTGTCTTCATCGGTCCAGGCTTCGGGATTACCCCTGTCCTGATGCTTCGCTTGGGAATAGCCCCACGCATCTCACCATCGAGACGCGCGAACATCTGCGACGGTGACATGGCCATCGGGCCATGGGTTTGAAGTAGCAGTTTTAACTATCAAACATGGTGAAACATGGTGTAACTTGAGAATAAAAGCAAAAACATGACCAATAAAAATGGTAGTGTGGATTCCACCATTGATAATTCCACCAATAAAACATGACTAAAAAAAAAAAACATCAAACATGGTGAACATGGCAGTTTGATGATCAAACATCGTGATTTAATCGATATAAATAGTGGAATTGATGGCGATGCTTCATGCGGACTTGATGGGAACATATAGAATTTATCTGTATTTATCTATACTTTAGATTTGGATGTGATTGAAAATGGATGAACATGGGGTTATGGCAATTTTAGTAGTGAAAATAGTGATTGCATGTGATTGCCGTAACCATCCACATTGGGGGTGTCCTATATTTAGCATATTTTTAGCATTATTAGATCAATTTTGCTGTGACCTGTTCACCGGTTTTAGTGCTGAAACATGGATTTGTTCACACTTCTCCTGAGTTCCGACTGAGAGTCCTATGAGGAGAATAAGACACTCAACTATTGTTGTGCATCTATACCCCCAACAATGCGTTCCCTAAGTTTAAGAACCCCCAAAATATAACTGTTGACATACCGCAACTTACCCAGCATGAACTGTTGTTGTTTCCATCAAAGTTGCCTAAACTTACCCAACATGCCTGTTGTTGTTTACCTTAGGTGGAGCTTTCCTAAAATGGGCGTACCCCCAAATCATCCATTGTAACAGGATGTTCCATTATCAACTTACCGGTGCTTAGCAGGGGATGGATGGGAATGGGGGTTGCTGGGATGATGACATTACTAGTGATGAAATGGATCATTCCCCAAAATTCCCTACGTTTAGCACCAGTAAGTCAACCATCCAGCTATTGGGGTATCCCCATGACCCCCAACATGAGCTGTTTCATGATCCACCCATCTTCGAACGCACGCGCGCCTTATCCAGCTCCCAATCGGATAGGGCGGCGTGACATCGCACACTGAACCTCGCTCCCAAATCTATATCGCCAGGACATTTTGAGCTGAGGAACATGGGATTAACTGTATATATATATATATTGGTTAATTATTAACCATGATTAACCATCATTAACCATTCTTAACCATCATTAACCATTGTTAACCATTGTTAACCAGTGTTAACCATTGTTAAACAGTGTTAACCATTGTTAACCAGTGTTAATCATTGTTGACCATATATTATTGGTGAACCATATAATGCTTGGGAAATCATTGTTCCATATATTGGTTAACCATTTCGGCCCGATGTGGATGGGGAGTGACAGGGGCACATCTACCCATAGATGACCATGTTTACTTCAACAGTTCTCCTAGTGTTGTGGTTATCCGTTCAAGCTCCATTTGTTGCTGGTAAAATCCGACTTGTTGCATGGTTGAATCCCAAGTATTGTTGGATCAATCCACATGTTTGACAATGATATAGAAGTGATGCAAATATAAGTTGCATGTTGGAATAACACCAGTGTCTGAAAACACCCTACTGTTGCAATTGACAACTCTTGGACTTGGATATACCCAATAGTCGCTGATCATCAATTTTCCCTTGCAAACAAAAACCACTTGGAGGTGATCATATGTCATGTTCAATCACAGCCATACGATGATGATGATGATGATGATGATGATAATGATGATGGTTTTAGCAATCCCCCAAAAAATCAAGTAAACACACACATAATGACACATCCACAATTGATGTTCTATCCGTTTTTTGAGGCTACTATCTGTAGAATGATTGCCATTGGTGGACTATATATATTATATTATATTATATATATATATATATATCATATATGATTGTGTCTATATATATATCATATATTATAATATATATATATATATATTATATACATACATTTTTCAAAAACAACAACTACAATAATGAAAAACACCGAGTCCACGCAGTCCAAAAGGACACGAAAAAAACCGAGGACCCGAGGACCCGAGGACTGGACGCAAGAAGCTCGGCCCTGGCAACCAACCCGTCCTGGAACAGCAATGAACTATTGTGAGCTATGGTAAATCTATGGTGATTTATTGTGATTTATAGTGATTTATAGTGATTTATGAAGAGAAATGGTAGGTTTACAATGTTTACCGTAAATGTCAGGGATTATGATTTCGGATTTGTAGTACATTTACCATCAATCTCAGTGTATGGAGGTTTCCTCAAAATCGTGGTACCCCAAATCATCGAAGTCATGGATGACCATTTGAGTATTGAAACCCATGGTTTTGGAGATGCCCAATTTGAAGAAACCACTAAAATGTCAGTGAAGCCGTGCTTGTGACAGTGGGGAGAATGCACCTGAAGGGCAATTGCGCGAAAAACATCGAACAACCATGAGTTTCCCAATGGTGAACATTATTCCATGTATTGGTTAACCATTAATGGTTCATATTAACCATGTTGTCAATCTTGCGAAGCAACTTGTCTTCCCCCTGATGTTGGTCACTGGCGAACGTTGTCCAGCCGGATCAGCCTAGGCATCCAGGAGAAACTGATTTTCGTATATTTTCGTCCTTCTCCTTTGCGTAGCATCAGATTGGTATCCCAAGTGGAACAGCGCATCTTGTGCTGTCGTACAAGGTGGGGCCCCCCAGTTATAAGATGGTTTATAAACCCCATTAACTATAGTTATAAGTACCATAAACCATAGTTATTGGAGTTATAAACCAACTGAGCTATCTAGGGGGCCCCACTTTGTAGGTGGTGTACTCCTCCATGCCTGGTCCCATGTTTTTGTAGGATCTGCCGGGCGGAGATTTCGGTGTTCGTGACTCGTCCCGGTGATTCAGCGACATGGTTTGCCGCTTTCTTGGCGACAGCTTTGTCTCATGGAAAAACGAGGGTCAGGTTTGATTAAGGTACCGATCTTAGTAGTCCACTTTGATGTTTTGAAACTGGAAACGTTGCATATTTGCCGGGGGGAGATGCATTTGCTTGCTGCGCGCGTCTTTGTCAAAGTGAGGTGATTTTTTGTACTTTCGCAGCAGCGGAAACATCATTGATTGATCATTTTTGAGTATGTGGTTTATCCTCTGGTAATTTAACATAGCTATGGAACATGGCCCATTTATAGTTGATTTACCTATAAAAAAATGGTGATTTTCCATAGTTATGTTAGTTTACCAGAGGGTATTTCTTGAGTAGTTTTTTATTGGAAGAACATGCATATGTCATCTCGACTCGTGCCTGGCATTTGTTTTAATAAAACTTCCAGAGATACTCAGACAGCAAGTCACTTGCAGTACTGAGGGGCTCTCGTTCTAACGGATTTTCACAGGACACAACACACCTCCAGTCTTTCATATTGAGTTTGTCAAAAAAAGGTATCCCAAAATCAATTGGTGAATCATCATTATCATGTTTTATTGGTGAATCATCATTTGGCAACAAAAACACATTATCCCATGATCATTATACCATTATCATCCATTATCAGGGGTTGGTAAATGTCCTAATTGAACATCACCCAACTATTGGGGATATAATCACCAACAAATACTTGAAAGTGATGTTCAACATCCCCAAAACAGGACATTTACCAACCCCTAATTATCCCGAAGTGTTTCCGTAAGAAAATTAGGTTAGGACCTGGGTCAGGACCTGGCTCTCTGTAAAAAACATCCGAGTCATCAACGGGATGGTTGGATCATGTTGAAAGCTGGACATGCTGCAGCTGAGATTTTTCTTGAGATCCACCTTAAAACTTGTAGAACATCAAGCATCATCAAGCTCACAAAATCACAGACATATATCCATTCAGTTTCCAAACTAAGATATCAAAGATATCTATAAGATATATCTATTTCCATATATGTCCATATGAACCACTAACAAATACTGCTATCCCATCTCATTATTGGTTCATAGCTTTCTAATGGTTTCCCTGCTATGGATTATCCTAATCCCCAATGAATGTGGTAGTGTAAGTCCCTTTTCATAACAACTGGGGCATCTTTAATGGCTCATGTCTGTTCATTGATGTTTCCCTTGCTTAGCGCAAACCCCTTAACCCAACCCCCGTCCTCGCGAACTGGCACGTTTTCCACCGCCTGGGCAGAGTTCGAAACTGGCCTTGAATCGAATCATTGTGCAGGTCGTCCTCAAGATGGGGATGATTCAACAATGCAAAATACATAGAAAATAGCAGTTCCACTGTTGAACATCGGGATTTAATTTATTGGGGTGTATCATGATGTATCCCCACATGACTATATTTTTCATGGTGAATTCCGGAATATTCTGATGAACCAAAAGAGTTCGGGTACACGTCCTGTCAAATCTTCTTAGTTTACAATACATTGATCATCTGGGCGGTTTCTATCAAATACCTTCCACGTGTTCCACATTTTCCCCTGGAAAATGCAATACGAAGTTCCAAATGCCACCACGTTTTTTATGGCAATAATGTGATTGTCGTCAGCAACCTGGAAAAGTCCACTCAGCAAACAATTGGAACGTTTCCCCAGCTGGAGATGCATCGATCAGGGGGATGATCCCCGATGGTCTCCACATGATGTCAGAAGTAGCGGCTATAGCGTGGAGAACAGATCTTTTCCATTTTTTTCCGTCTTTGTGATGATCCCCAAACTATCCATATTTGACACCGCTGGTCCATCGGCCCCAAAGTTTTGAGGGATACAGTACCTTGGGTCCACTTGACGTTCGATTTCGATACGTTTTCCCAACAACATCTGCTGGATCGACGTGAAAACCTGACACTTGGGATCTAAATCGTTCGGTTTTTTTTTCATTTTAGGTACCATCTGGTTATGACTAACATAGCCATGGAAAGATCCACCATTTTTTATAGGTGAATCATCTATTTCTATGGGTCATCAATACCATGGCTATGTTAGTCATAACCAGAGGCTACGTATTTATCCAAGATTTGATGATTTCCCAAACTGATGGTTAGTAGATATTCCCATTAATACCAAAAGACTAAAGGATTAGTTTGTATCCATGTAAGATTGACCTAGTGTTTATCAAAAATTTGATGATTTCCCAAATGAGGAGCCAGGAAGATTGAGCAGCAACTGATGGATGACTTGGGAGGGCACCTTGTCAACCGTTTTCCAGCCCACTTCCTGCAGCGGTTGGGGTCAAACGTGGAGATCAAAAAATGGAATCACAGAAGTTGGGATGGCAGAAATACCACTTGCAGCCCTACCGGATAGTATGTAAAAGTATGTACTGATTAGTAATTGATGAGTGATTTCTCTGCATTTTGAGGGCTCAATTTTGTCAATGTCGCCTCTCGAAGTCATTTTGATTTGATCATGTTGGTGTCGAAAAAATCTTGGCCAGATTCTCACCAACATACCCTCTGGTTATGTCAAAATAGCTATGGAAAGATCCACCATGCTATTAATGGGAAAATCCACTATTTCTATGGCCATTTTCAATAGCTACGTTAAATTACCAGAGGGTAAACGTCAACATCATCAACAATGTCCCACACCGTCATTATACTTGCAATTGTCATCGTCACTCATCATATGATCAAATTCATCGTAGTCACCAGTATATGTACTGACAATCATCATGCCATGATCATCATCCTTCTCCTCCTCCTCCTCTTCCTCCTATTCCTCATCATCACCATCACCATCACCATTATTCACCATCACTAGCCATTGTTTACCAATGGTGTTTTTGACCATCATCGCCCTCACCATCATCACCATCAAGAGCACTCCTCCAACATCTCGCGTTTTCGTGAGCATAAGAGGAGTTTCAACAAACACTGAGTTGATTAGGGTTGTACTTCCATCTTGTCCTGGATAAGTTTTGGACACATCTATATAATTCTCTACAAATGCCTTGATCATATGAAATATGTTTATACTATAAGTTTATACAAGTTTGTGAAATCCTCACTTTCCTTGCGTTTTTTTTTGGAAACCCATCTTGATTTGGCAAGCCATCCTCAGTTGTCCTAAGTCGTACCATCTGTACAAGGTTTTGAGCAAGTCGACTGTGTACCCCAATATTTGATGGTTTATCAGAATGTTCTCATTGACACTACCATTTACCCTCGTAAACCAACATAGTTGTGGAAAATGGCCCATTTGTAGATGGTCTACCTATTAAAAATGGTGATTGTCTATAGCTATGTTAAATTACCAGACGGTAATTGTAACATTGGGAATATAATGTGTTTCTTGAATATACACCCACGATATCCGCCATATTACCATTATAATCTATTGTGTCCTTGAGGTCCATTTTGAGGTATACTATCATATATATATAAGACACATAGTAATTATCCCCATTGTAAACATATAATGCTTATAATTTTGACACACTAATATATATATATATATACCATTTGTTAATGATAATATATCTATCTGATATGTATGTGTATATATATAATATTGTAATATCATAATAGACCATAGTTGGTTTCCACTATATTAACTATACTATATCTACTCCCATATTCATACCAAAGCCAAGATGTTGGCGCCTGAGCGGCTCGCAGAAGTCTCGCCAGGCAAATGTCATGCCAGGCCTTGGACTTTTTTTTCAGGAACTGGTTGATATCCTTTAGACAGATAGACAAATAACATTATCCAAACATATATAACATATTATATGTAAGAATTATGATAACGATCTTAAAAGTCTACTAACTAACAGAGACAGGCAAATACGTGTGTGTGTGTGTCTATCTTTTGGGATTACTGTAGAATATGATCAAAAACACACAACACAGAAACAACGTATTGTATTTTTGGTGATCTAAGAAGATATTATTTATCAGCAAGCAAATGAACCCGAGACTTTGACTCTGGATCAGTAATTAGTCTGAAAAACTGTAGCTGTGGGTTGTCCAAAAATAGAGGATCCCAGAATTCAGTGGTTTCTTCTCATTGCCCTATCAATTGATGGCTATTTCCTTTTCGGGATATAATATGATATAATATCCACTCTGATTGATATATGATGTAATCAATATGTTTGATTAATTTTGATTACAATTCGCCAGTTGTCATGGATCAATTCATCATTTCTCATGATCAAATACCCACTGTATTGTGGCCGAAAAAGACCAACCATGATTCTTTCGATGATCAAATCATATCAAATCCTATCAAATTCCTAAATCCCTATGTTTTCATGATTCTTTTGATGATCTAATCCATATATCACTGGTTCTTTACACATTGAATCCCTATGTCTTCACGGCTGAAATGCCAGCAATCTCCCCAAGCTCCACCCTGGATGGACCGCCTCAGACATCTCTGCCGCCGCGGCGGCGGCCGAAATGGTGGAGCTTGGGGGATCCAGGACATCCTGACGAAGCGGAACCGATTGAGGACGGAGCTACCGATTCCCATTAATATTTTTTAGCCTATTTGTTTAGGCCTATGTAAAGGAATATCCCCAGAAAATATGGAAATATGGTACAGTAACTCTATTTTAGGATCCTGAAATTCCCATTGATGTACACGTTTATGGGGTATTGGGATCATCATGGTATGATGGGATAAACTTGAGATGTTGTGCAAGGCGGTATCCCAGTTCATTAGCTAAGTTCTGTTTTTTGGGGGGTTTTATGATGATTTATGGACATTTTCATAGGGAATTCGTCCCTTAAACCCTGGATGATTGGTGAAAAACAGGGGGTTGTTCTAGCTCATGTTGTTGGGAATCATGATGAAATAACCCACAATTGGGGTACCGATCAACTAGGATCATTAATGAGGAAAACATGCTGTTTTTGGGTGAATTGGTTTATAAACCAACCATAAAGGAGATATCATGGGGATACAATGGGCATATTTCTTGGAATATCATCCTATGAAGGTTGATCTTGGTTGATTACAGTACTGCGGAATGAGCACCTAGAAGTGTGTTTCTTGTGGTGCTATGAATATTCTCATTGCAAGGTGCCCCATGTGGTTCTACGGTTCTATAGACTATGAATATATTTGATGTGATAATATGCGTTAATATGTTATAATTAATGTAAATGTGAGTAAAATAGTTATTAACATTACAGTATATTGTAACATCGTGTTTACTGAAATAAACCAACAAACATCACCCTTGGGGCACCACGGATGTATTTTTTTGCTAGGGTACGAAGCATTCGTCGTGCTCCAAACGTTGCAGGAGTCCTTCATTTGAACCGTATAAATCGATACATTTCATCATCAATATGTATAAATATATAATAATATATAATAATATATATATATATACATACATATATACGTACGTATATAACGTATATAACGTATATAAAATAATATGATATAATATAATAATATAATATAATATAATATAATATAATATAATATAATACAGTATAATAATATAATATAATACAGTATAATAATATAATATAGTATAATATGATATGATATAATATAATATGATATAATATAATATAATATAATAATATAATATAATATAATATAGTGTAAATGTGTGTAAAATATAAATACATATAGAGAAATGACTACACATTTTGCTGTGGGAACTACTGTTCTATCAAGATACTGGTCTTATTCGAAGGGCAACTGATATCTCGTAAACCCTTCTCAAGGGCAGAATGGTGGAGCCACGACATGGGAGTCGAAAATTTGCAAGTCACTGTGAATGAAATCGCTGAAATCATATGGGTTTGTCTGAAAATGTTGTGTACCCCTGTGTACCCAATGGTTAGTGATCATTATCCCGTTTTTAAATGGCTATAATTGGGGGTATACCCTATTTTCAGACATACCCATATCCAACACCATGTGGTTTCAAATAAATTCTAAGTCTGCGGAACTACCTCACACTCAAAATGGAGGATTCGTTGAGATGGTATTCTGTCGATCTTCAGACCAAATTATGCCGCACACGGAACTGCCGGGCAATATTTTGAGCCCAGCCCAGACAATGCCGACTCAGTGGAATCACAAGCAGCTCACCAATGCACCACGAATCTTCAAAATACGCAAACTGCTTGGCAAACACACGCCTTCGAGAACCTTCTTCGGGTTGTTTACACCAGCATTCGGTTCACGATCAGCAACCAGGTTTACTAATGACAAGCTCTGAAGACTGCTTGGCAGGTTCACTCCTTCCAGGCTCTGGTCGAAGCTACCGCCGAATGTCAAGCTCTGAAGACTGCTTGGAAGGTTAACTCCTTCCAGGCTCTGGTTGAAGTCATGGCCGAATGTCAAGCTCTGAAGACTGCTTGGCAGGCTCACTCCTTCTAGGCTCTGTTTGAAGCACCAGTCAAATGTCAAGCTCTGAAGATTTCTTGGCAGGTTCACTCCTTCCAGGCTCTGGTTGAAATGATAGCCGAATGTCAAGCTCTTAAGATTGCTTGGCAGGTTCACTCCTTCTAGGCTCTGGTTGAAACACCAGTGGAATGTCAAGCTCTGAAGATTGCTTGGCAGGTTCACTCCTTCTAGGCTCTGGTTGAAGTCATGGTCGAATGTCAAGCTCTGAAGATTGCTTGGCAGGTTCACTCCTTCCAGGCTCTGGTCGAAGCTATGGCCGAATGTCAAGCTCTGAAGACTGCTTGGCAGGTTAACTCCTTCCAGGCTCTGGTTGAAACGATAACCAAATGTCAAGCTCTGAAGATTGCTTGGCAGGCTCACTCCTTCTAGGCCCTGGTTGAAGTCATTTTCGAATGTCAAGCATCGAAGATTGCTTGGCAGCTTGACTCCTTCCAGGCTCTGGCTAAACATGCCACCAAGTGTCAAGCTCTGAAGGTTGCTTGGCAGGTTCACTCCTTCCAAGCTCTTGTTGAAGTGCCTGCCGAATGTCAAGCTCTGAAGATTGCTTGGCAGGTTCACTCCTTCCAGGCTCTGGTTGAAGTCAACGCCGAATGTCAAGCTCTGAAGATTGCTTGGCAGCTTCACTGCTTCCAGGCTCCGGTCGAAACTATGGCCGAATGTCATTTTCTGAAGATTGCTTGGCAGGTTCACTCCTTCCAGGCTCTGGTTGAAACGATAGCCGAATGTCAAGCTCTGAAGATTGCTTGGCAGGTTCACTCCTTCCAGGCTCTGGTTGAACTCATTGCCGAATGTCAATCTCTGAAGATTGCTTGGCAGGTTCACTCCTTCCAGGCTCTGGTTGAAACACCAGCCGAATGTCAAGCTCTGAAGATTGCTTGGCAGCTTCACTGCTTCCAGGCTCTGGTCAAAGAAAAAGCCGAATGTCAATCTCTGAAGATTGCTTGGCAGGTTCACTCCTGCTAGGCTCTGGTTGAAGTAATACTCGAATGTCAAGCTCTGAAGATTGCTTGGCAGGTTCACTCCTTCCAGGCTCTGGTTGAACTCATGGTCGAATGTCAATCTCTGAAGATTGCTTGGCAGGTTCACTCCTTCCAGGCTCTGGTTGAACTCATTGCCGAATGTCAAGCTCTGAAGATTGCTTGGCAGGTTCACTCCTTCCAGGCTCTGGTTGAAACGATAGCCGAATGTCAAGCTCTGAAGATTGCTTGGCAGGTTCACCCCTTCCAGGCTCTGGTTGAAACGATAGCCGAATGTCAAGCTCTGAAGATTGCTTGGCAGGTTCACTCCTTCTAGGCTCTGGTTGGAGTGCCTGCCAAATGACAACATTTCAAGAGTCTGTGGGAGAAGGTCAAACTGTACAGTAGGTGCACCTACGATCTGCGTGAGCCCCTGTAGAACAAACTCTCCCTCAGGGACTGGAGATCCTTGCCTCTGGATGAAACAGTAGGCTGCGTACAAATCTGTTGGAACAGAAGTG
>Ga0126342_10018938_pt1 | contig 11755 bp, 10 predicted proteins | sample Cyp1metagenome_FD_92528 | JGI IMG/M metagenome (GOLD analysis project Ga0126342, IMG submission 92528) | Coral microbial communities from Lord Howe Island, Old Settlement Bay, Australia - Cyphastrea 1 metagenome | ecosystem: Host-associated > Invertebrates > Cnidaria > Coral ... | reverse complement strand
TCTCCACTTGCGTCAGTAGCCTCGCTGCGATTGCAGCAAGGCTCAAGGGCCCTTTGGACCATAATGAATGCGGCAGCGACCATGTTATATTCTGGCACATGTATGACAACTCCAATGTCTTTTTTCCAGATTTTCAATATATATATATATATATATATATATATTATATATATATATAATTATAATATGTATATATATGTATATATATAATCATATATACAGTATATATATATAATCATATATATAATCATATATATATATAATCATATATATATAATCATATATATATATAATCATATATATATAATCATATATATATATAATTAGAATGTGTGTTTGGATCAAAAATGTGGCACCAATGCACGCACGAAATTTGTCATGTTGCGCATTGAATCATCAGTTTTGGGGGCCTCCTCAATTTTTGGACGAGCCAATTGTTGTTGATATTATCGTTCATCTCCCATGAAAAATACTCCCATGATATGCCCCAAAAGGATTTGCATTATATAATATCAAATTACTCCATGATATCGAATTGATATCCCATAGATCCCATATGATCCCATTGTATTTGGTATTTTGATCCTCACATTCCATCGTTTTCCCATATCTTTCCCCATCGGATCCCTTCGGCCTTCGGAACACTGGCTGGCCACGGCAGCGACACGATCCACCTTGCCGTCCACCCGCCGTATGGCTTCCTCGAACTGCCTGGCGTCTGAACCCTGGGAGATCCTCGGAGATTGAAGAGCAACATGTTGGAAGCCCAAAAAGAAGAGAAAAATCATAGGAATTCACCGGTAAGTTCAAGAAAAATGGGGATCTACTGATAAATAAAGCCTCCGCACTGTCAAATCTATCGACACGAATGCGGATTAAGTTCACTGAAAAAAGAAAGTGAAAAAACACTTCTAGAAACAAATACTATCCCAAGTGCTGTACTAAACAATTTCCTGGTTGAGTGCTAATGTCGTATGGATGGCCCAAGGATTCATCAAATCCTCTGTTTCGTGGTCAATGGCAATGACAGGACAAGACCCAATACACACGAAATGGATTTGTTCGTGCGAAAGATTCAGTTTGGGAAACCAAGTGAGACAGGCAAAAGAAGGATGTGTTTGCATGCCCACAAACACCCCCTCGCCGCCACTCAGAGCGGCAAAGCGTCCGTGAACTCAGTTCCTGATTTTAGGTCCTTGTGTCGTTTGAGAACCAAGTCCAGGACGAAGCCTGGTAAAACTAAAGGTGTTTCTATGTCTGTGCTTCACAGTCTATAGAAGCAGTCAAAAATTGTTGGAAGCAGGAAGGACATCTGACAACAAGCATGCAAAAGCTGCTTCTTAGTCTTAAAAGGGGTTTGAGCTTCCTTAAGAAGAGTTCGTTGGGCCATCGGCTGTTCAAAGTATACAGAGGCAAAAACAGAATCAGGTCACACATCACATGCCACACGTCAGACTGTCGCGTGTCAAGTGTCACATGCCACATGTCATATATCATGCATGATGCATCATGTATCAAATATCAAATGTCAAATATATAATGATATGTGAACTATGAAATATGAAATGTCTCATATATCATATATATATATATATATATCATATATCATATATATATATCATATTACAATATTTCATACAGCATTTTTCATATCTACCTGCGACATATACTACTGTACTACCTGTTTCGCCATTTTCTCTTGATGAATCCCTTCCCTCCTGCCAAGGACTCCGGCCACGCCTTTCCACAGATTGGCACTTCTCCAACTCCCCCGTCAGTCCTGGCCGAAAGCCGTGGCTAACACTATGGACCCCACCAGGCTGCCCCTTTCCAGGAGTCGGGCAGAGTTTTTTGTTGGTTGAAGGTTTCAGTTTTTTGTCTGGAACCATTTTGATGGACTTGTGTGCCGTCAATTGGCAGATGGAACCAGCACATTTTGACTAGTTGTTGAAGTTTCAGACCCGGGAACGGCGCATTTTACTACCCATCTAGTTTTGAGTGCACCAGTTTTCACCCATGTGCTGAATTGCCCCCGGGGTGTCCCCACAGCGTCGCCGCTCCTTTCTTGGTCTCGGTAAGGTCCATGTGGCTCCGCCAGAGGCGCTCCAGCTGCTGCTGATGATCCACCTCCGATGTCTTCAAGGCCTGACTTCCACAAAGACTTCACAGGGATAGCTATATGCAGCTATGTGTGGACTTAGACGTCTGAGCTTCACATTAGGGTTAGCTAACCTGAAGGTCATATTGTGAAATTATTTGTAAATAAGGTCTTACACAAGGGTTCCATATTGCCAAATCACGTGTAATTCTTAAACAATGCCTTTTTTGTCGGTAAATGTGTGACGGAAAGGGAGAAGATGTCATGGAGTTCGGCGCTTCGCCGCCTCAATCCTGCGCTCCAATTGCTCCTGGATAGCGAAGGCTTGTCCCATGGAAAAAATCCTATTAAAATGTATTGAAAGGTATCCTTGATGGGGACATGGTGGGAATTCACAGGATCTTAAGGGTACCCCATATCTAGACAAACCCACATGTGTGGTCAGCCAATGATTACCTGGTGGTTTGGAATGCTGGGCTGTCACACCACCAGCCAACCAGTGGCCTAAGCCATAGAGAATGGAAAAATACAAACCCTCAAGCAGATGTATGCAACCAATGGAGATTGGGAGCAAAAGTATCAAAACTCAAAACAATAACATGGGGCAACGGGCAAAACGACAGTTTAGAAATAATTATCCCCAGTCATTGCTGGTTACGGTTGCTCTGTTGTTGTTGGTCCTTTTGTATGAATTTAACCCCACGCTTCATGCATGGATGAAATCCACATTTCAATGGATGAAATCCCGTTTTTGGTAAAAATTTCACCATGCTTTGCTGTTTCAAATCCCCGTTTGGGAAGAATGGGGACGCTGCCCACATCAGTTCCTTCAGCTCCATCACACTGCTCTCCACCAGCTGTCGCGCGAAGCCCTTGACCTCCGCCACGCCTCCAGTCGTTGTTGCCACAGAAAGACAGGGAGAGGATCGTGGAACGCATCGGTTTCTTGGTTGGGCCAGCTATCCAAACGGGTGGCTAAAATTGGAGTGTGTGACGCTGTGGGTCCCCGCGTTCTACGATGTGTTTTATTGAATAACTATAAAGCTATAGAAAGATCCCTGCCTTCGAAGCTTTGATTTGCTGCGGAGGAGACTTTCTCGATCTTCGCCAGCGCATGCTGCAGCTCTTCCTCCAGGCGCCTGGGGGGGAAACAGTGATTGGAGTGACTGGTGATCGGGAGATGGCGGAACATCCTTGGAAAAATCAAGCGAACATCTACAAAAGCAAGAGTGATCTACAAAAAAAATCAACCAATAAAAATATTCTTCTGGAGAGTATTGTCGCGCATTGGATTTTGAGTGGTCAAAATTTGGCGCAAATTACCCTCGCAAGAAGCCTCAAACAGCATGGGGGTTGGATCAGCTCAGACATTGTCGGAACTGCAGCACCAGAAACTTTTCTCTGTCACAAGGAACAACGCTATGTCTACTGACCAAAACCTCATACCAGGACCTCACGCCAGGACTTCTAAGAGAATTTCACAAGCTCGTCAAAGAAGGACTTTGCGGAGGATCTTGCAAGATCTTCATACAAGAATTTCCGAAGAGTGTCCCAAAAGAGCTGTCACACAGTCACAAGCACTTCTAATACAATGCATCTCCAAGATCTTCATGCAAGGACCTCTTACAACATATCACTAAGATCTCCACAAGTTCTCCTTTCAAGGACCCCAGCACGATCTTGATCAAGATCTCATGCCAAGACCTCTAAGAGAATCTCACAAGATGTCACAGAAGGACTGGCTAGAGAGAATCTTGGAATATGTTTTATCAAACACCTGCTCAGAACATCCCAGACTCCCTTTCAGACAAACACCTCTAACACATGGAATCTTCAAGATCTTCATGCAAGGACCTCTTACAGAGGATTTTAGCAGGATCTCTACAAGATCCTCTCACAGGGAATTGTACAAGATCACAAAGGACCTCTTGGAGAGGATTTCACCCGGATCTTCGCAAGGACTTCTGCAAGATCTTGATCAAGATCTTCATACCAACAAGACAGGCATGCTTAAGATCTTGATGCAAGAACATAAGAGCATCCCACAAGAGCTTTGATGCAAGCACCTCTAATACAGGTCATCTTCAAGATCTTCATGCAAGGACCTCTTGGAGAGGGTTTCAGAAGGATATCCACAACATCTGCTCACAGGGACCCGTATAAGATCATGCAAGGACCTCTGAGAGGATTTCACCAGGATCTTCCCAAGAGCTTCTCACAAGCTCTACAAGACCTTGGCAAAGATTTTCATAGAAGGACCTCTAAGAGCGCACTATGAAACTCGCGTAAGATCGTCATAGAAGGACCTTCTAGAGGCTCACGCCTGCCATGAAAAACATGCATGGCTCCAAAAAAGGACACGCCTCGCCGGTAAAAGTAGACCTTCGGAAGAGAGCAAACGGGAAAGACATTTTGCGCTAGCCTGCGCAGTCGAAATGCACGTGGACGTCTCACAAGGGAACTTCTGTCCCAGCCAGCGCAGACGAAACCCTGGCTTTACCCATACCGTAACAGCTCCTCAGAGTGGACGCGCTGTTTGGGGAAATACTGGAACGTCCAACTTCTTCCGTGCAAAAAGTGGCAGTAGCTTTTCAATGCCACTCCGGCAAACACCGTCAGACTCACAGTGGTCTGAGAGGAACACAAACATCAAGGGATGTTGCGTCACTTCATTCACACTTTCTGAGAATGACCTGGACCCATGTAGCTACGGTGGTTGCACGTAGAAAGTCAGAAGGTCAGAACCTCTGCACAGCAAGAATTTACGGAATAGATTGCACACAGGGACATTCGCTGAAATCTTTCACGCGTGATGGTCCTGACCAGCCACCAATGCATCCACACAAGAACCAGATTGTGCCATGACACATGGGTTTGTCTGAACCAAAAAATCTTATGGCTGATCTGGCTGATCATCATTTCTTTCCATCAAAATTGCGACAGATTGGGAATCAAATCCGCCTTATTTTTGGAAAACCCACATGTTATGGTGTGAAAGCCCGTCACGCCTGCTTGCTGATTGACACTTTTCCACATCCGCAGAAATGCCTGCAGCTGCTCGTCACATTGGGTGCACCTATGCACCGCTTCGCCCTTGGGTTTACCACACTATAAGCGATATCGTATCAATAGTTAACCATCATTCCGTAGTTTTATCTCACCGTCCATCAAGATGCCAAAAAAATGAGTGCAGGTTGCTGTGGGTCCTCAAAAAAAATGAGATCGTTCTGGGATGTAGTTTGAATGTAGGCAGGTGTATGACGGGCAGTAGTAACAGTAGTATGATGAACTGTCCAATTTCGGGGGATCCCTATATCCCAATTGGGATCATACAGCTTAGGACCCCCCACATACAGCTGCTATCCGAGCGCTTCGCGCCTCGGCGCGCCTCGCTGAGCTCCGCCGAGCTCTTGCCGAGGCTCTGGAGCTGCTTGCCCTGCTCCGCGCTGGCGTTGCGCAGCGCCTCGCGGTGGAGGGAAGACATATTGGAATCTGATAACCCCAGCATTCATCAAGCCCTTTGGGGGTGCAGACCCAAAATATGTCCCTATTATTTCCATTGTTTACCTATTGTTTCCGTGTTATTCCCCTATTGTTTCCTTATTGGTTCCCTATTATTTCCCTTTGGTTCCCTGTTGTTTCAGTAATATTTCCGCATTTTTTTCCCTATAAGTTTCCTATTGTTTGCCTATTTGTTCCCTATTATTTTCCTGTTTGTTCCCCTTTTTATATCCCTAGGTTTTCCCTTTTACTTCCCCAATCTTTCACTATGATTACCCTATTATTGCCTTGATATTTCCCTATTATGGAAATAAGAGGAACATACTAGGGAAATATTATGTCCCTGTTATTTCCCGATTCATTCCCTCTCATTTTCATGTTATGTCGCTAGTATGTCCCTATTATTTCCCTACTATGTCCTTCTTATTTCGTTATTATTTCCGTAGTATTTCCATATTTCGTTTTTATTTCACCAATATCACGTTATCATTACCTACTGTGACGCTTTCCTCGTATAAGCTAAATATGCTTAACAACCTCACCAAATAATAAGTAATACGATCATCCAAGTACCTATCGAAAATGCAAGAACTTGACCCTCAAAAAAAAAGTTTGAACCAATCGAAAATCATTGCAAATCCCACAGTCGCAGCCACAATTGCTACGACCCCTAGAGAGCTTCGCCCAACGGTATGAAGGCAAAAAATGAAATCTGATGAACCATGGTGATACCTCAGTCTTCGTACGCCATCCGTAGGGTTTAACTATGCTTAACTCCTTAGTTGGAGGGGTGGCAATTAATGTGGTTGACCCAAAATAACTATTTTACACTTGTTGATTATCATGTCCTTGGATTTAAACATCAATTGTAGTTGTTTTCATCATTTTTCACCCAACCTGCCACATGAAGGTCTCTAGATTTTAAGAAGACATCCCGGTCATCGCCAGCTTGGTCGCCAGCCTCTTCTAAACAGCCACTCCATCGCGAGCTTGCCAGCTCTCTCAGCCGCGGGACCCCAACAGTATGGCGAGCTTGCCAGCCACTAAAACGTGCCGGACCCGAAAAACATGGCGCATGCCAGCTCTCTCTGGAGCGCGTGGAACCCGCACCCTATATGCGAGCTTGCCAACTTCACTACGCCACATAGAATGCCACCTAAAATGTCAGATAGAATGCCAGATAAAATGCCAGATAGCCTATCGTCAAATACGGCAGATAGAATGCCACAAAGAAAATATCAAATAGGATGTCAAATGTTATGTCAGAGAAAATGTCAGAGTATATGTCAGGTAGAATGTCAGATACAATCTCAGATACAATGCCAGATACAATGTCAAAATATATGTCAGATAGAATGTCACATTAAAGTCAGATCTCAGATACTGTACGAATGATCAGATAGAAATGTCAGAATCCATTTCGGATAAAAGGTCACAGATAGAATGTCAGAATATTTGTGAATGTCAGATAGTATACCCATCATTCAGCAAGTCTTTTGGGCTTGGAGACCTCAAGCCATCCTCCCCAGCCTCCAGTTTCGGCGCATTCTCGGCCGCCTGGTGTTCGATAAGCTCCTATGGACTGGGTCGGAACGCGGAACTGATTGTTCAACAAGAACAGGACTTCGACAGTTTCACCCCAATCATATATATATATTCGAAGAAAACTGATATGTCTTCATTTACGTATATAAGCCTTATCCCATTCAGGACAATATGTAGCTTCGGAGACGATCAGCCCTAAATTCCTGAAACTCTAAAGTCGGAAACCCCAACCCCTAAACCTCTAAAACAATAAAACCTTAAAACCTCAAACCCTAAATCACTGCATATAGCCGGTGTTCCTGCAACCTCTCTGAACCATTTTGACCCTGCGCAACATCCTCAATTGAAGAGCAGGGGCAGAGTCCGGGTACCGCGGGTTTGTCTATACATAGCGGCAAACTTTCACTTAGAACATCTTTGGGAGAAAAAACCTTTGCAATCGTAGATGTTCCAACTGAGTCACGTAGAACCTTGTTTTACCTATGTTCTAAATGGACACTTACAAGTAGAACGTCCATTCATGATTTGCACTTAGAACATCCCATGGCATTAGCAGATAAAGAGCGGCTATTCATCATCAATTTCTTTTATGTAGCTTCAGATTGATCGATGTGAACACAAAAGGCTGTCCATGGATGTCCACCGCGGTATCTACTGCTCCACATATTAATTTCAAAAATAGCGCCGTTGTCTACACATTTCCAAACATCTTCCACATGATCTTCAAAGAAACTTTGGAAATGTTCTAGGCATCGACTTTACAAACTGTGTTTGGGGTCGCAGACGTTCTGTATGAGGCTACCAGCCCAGAAGGAGTCCATGCACAAGCCCTCAAAGAAAGGAATTACATCATGCCTCTGATACTGAGGGTGTTCTTAATCTACATGGGTCCTAGACGCTCCTAGAAGCCATGTATAGCTGCCAACACGCAGGGGAAGTCTATGCAAGGCTTCAATAAGAGGAGTTGAATGACGCCCAATACCGCAAAGGTTGCTCTTCAGAAGTCTAAGGACTTGAAAGATGTTTTGCGCCGATGTCACAGCTTAAAGTCTAATTCGATCTAATTCGGACATGCCATTTGACAAAGCGGTCCAAGACCTTTCACAGCTGACTGTAGGCAGTATGTTTCCTACATGCAAAAGTTTTGGTGCATGCTCCGACACGAAGAATATTTGTCTCTGTTCGCGATCCATGGTTGTCCTTTAGTTTACATGTCTACGCAATGCATGTTTAGGTAGTTTTAGTATGTAGTACACAGTTGATCACATAATTCATTCTTTACACTGCGCCACTCAGGCGGTGTGGTGATCCCTCCTCATATAATATATGTTCATACATTTATATACATTGCATCTTTCTACATATATATATAATATATAATATATATATATATATGTGATATACATCTTTCTGCATACAGACACAAGCAAAAAGGCATCAGATTTTGCACCCGTGCTCCTGCCGCCGGAACTGCGCTTCGACGGTGCGTCGCAGCTCCGAAGTGCCCGCCTCGCAGTGAAACTGGGGGCAGATCAGGGGCCAACATGGGGATATTCAACTAACAAATTGTTGGGATATATAGAATATCTAAACAAAGGACACAAATGATGGATCTACTCAACCACATTTTTATTTGACCTAACGGCATTAGACAGAAAAAACAACCAAAGATGGAGATTTGACCAAAAAAAAATAGAAAATTACAGAAGCAGGTGCACTAACATGGACCTGTGTGGTGATAGGCTCAAACCGGTACCCTAACGTAGACCTTCTCCCATTGGGTTTGATTTCATCCAAGATTCAACTTCAACAAAGACTTCGGTGTACTAACATAGCACCTGTGTGGTGGTTGGCTCAAAAAGGTATCCTAACATAGGTTTTTGAGATTTTTGTTGTAAATGCTGTCAATGAAGACTTTTAGAGGTTTTGTCTCAGATTTCGTTGAAATTAAGAATATTAACATAGACCTGCGTCAAAATGCTTCAAAATGCTTCAAAAACCAAGTTATCCTGACATGACTTTGTTTTGCACGTATTCGTTTTCTAGGTCTAAGTTTATTTAAGGTAGAGTAGACAAAATACGTGTTTAACCCGTTTAAACGACAAGTGTGGTATTCGACCAACCAAAATTGGGGCACAAGCTGCAAATATGTGGTTGAAACCGACCCGCGGTGAATAATCGAGGTCAGACCCACCAGTGGGACCTGCAAGGAATCTGTGCTGAGTTCCTGCTTCCGCGCCAGCAGGGCGATCGCATCGCTCTGCGCTTTGGCCTCCTGCGGGCCAATGGCGACTTCGTGGAAACAGTACCCACCGCGGGTGGCCTTTGGGTACCCTAAATATTCCCTCAAACTACAGTAACTACAGAGGAGAAAATCATGATGTGAGTTGCATTCAAAGAGCCAGTAAATCGGATCAGGAAAAACAGGTCCCATTCAGCCCGCTCCTTGGCAAAGTTGCTGCTCAGCTCCTCCCGGAGATGCTTAAGGTGGTCCTGTTTCCGCACAGCTGACCGGGCTTTGACCGCAAAATCCAAAAGAAAATCAGGGATTTAGTTAGGTCACAACCTCCAAACTCTTTTTTGGTCAAGACCCACTCAAAGGCAGATCATTCATCCGATTATATGAGTAGGTGTATCGTCCTTGGATTCCCTACATCCGATCAATGGGGTAGATTCCTTTACCTATGATTGTTGCCAAATAATCAATCTCTCTTGATGACATCCGAAGTATGCGCATTCTTGCAGGTAAGTTCTATCTCATCTTCTCCAGCTGCAAAACATCCCCAAATTCCACAGTTCTCATGCTAAACAGCACTGTTCGAAAGGTACCTGTACAAAGTAAGACCTATATTTTGATAAAAAACATATGATTTTCGGGTGAGTTTCCAATGGAAGATTGCCTAGCCATCGTCCTTCGATATTGATACCCAGCGCACAACTTGATTCCTAACAGGATCTCATCTTCTTGTGTCAAAGTGGCTCAAACGTCCACGTGCCCTGTGAATCTACCATTAAGTAGTCGGTTTACCATGCTCGCCCAAATGAGATTTATGGATAGGTGGGGTACAGCGAATTCGACGAAATCAAAAATGGTGAAAAAACATATCATGTCAGCCACCTCCCGTGGCCACCATGGCCCCCGTCCTTGAGCTCCCGCGAGCGCAGTTCCAGTTGCTCGCTGCTGTGCTGTTGCGCCTTCTCAGCGCTTTGCTGCGCTAGTGCTTTGGCCTCGGCCAGGCCTGGCGCAGGTGGCCGAAAGAAGGCGCAGGCAAATGCTCACCACCACGGGGTTAAAGATTATGCGTAAAGATGTCCAATTGAAGAAAGATGTACATCAAATAATTAGACACTTATCTTGGTTATATCATTCTTAGTGCTGTGCCTTTAGAGAGAGGTTCTGTAACTTGGGGTCGATGTTAGTCGCAACCAAGAATACGACCTATCAGCTTCAGGAGGCATCAAATGTACCAAACTGTTGATTTGCTTCCTACCCATATCTGCTGTGATCATTCCGGACCTCATACATGGCATCACCTTCCAACATGATCCTCCCGTCGGAGAAATCTGCTTACTACGGCTACATCTCGTCCACATCGACCCTCTGACCACCGGGGGCCCACAGTGCCCTAGTCCAGCCTTCCGAGCACTGGGAGGTCGCTGAGGACAAACGTTCGAGTTTGTTCTCCATGCGACGCACATGTTCCTCCAGTTTCCTCTCCGCGCACAGAAGGATGAGAGTGCGCAAGTGGATGGGAGATAACAAGCTTGTTGAGTTGTTGAGTCTTGTTGGTCACTTACACAGTTTTGGGGTCCCCATGATTTTGAATAACTTAGATACCAGACCAAAATCTACTCTTAACCTCCGCATGTTTGACGAGCAAATCCTCCAAAAACAAGGAATGAAAAACCACCGGCTTGACCGCTACCCGTGCTTCATCAACGGAGCAAAGTCAACCACAGCACCCTTCCTGTCACTGGACTGGCAGCTCTCGACCTCCGCGAAAATGCCTCCGGGACGAACACCAACACAAAACATGAATGGTCTACATGGGGAGGACAACAATCATCTATGATCACGAACGAGGGTATGAACATGCATGAACCTAGCACCCTGTACCAAAGGGACATGCTGGTAGACCCAAGAATGAACCACCCCCAATCTCCCATCCCACGAGAAAAAGGTTGTTGTTGCTATTGGGTGCCGCTCTATTGATGGTCAAGCTCCCATGTATTGATGGTCGGAATCCCCAATTAAAGTCCGATAGATTCACATCACTACACGCAAAAGGATGTCTGTTCTTCGGCTCACAATATGTGTTAATTGTACTGGACTATACCATCATTTGCCAATCAAAAAAAACGGTTTTACTAGAAAATTGTCAATATATATATATAGATCATACAGTAATATATCAACCATCCTCAAAATAGATCATAGAAATTATATCCTCAGTAATATATCAACCATACTGAAAAGTTTTTCTGGACTATACAATGTGGGGCCCCCCAGTTATAAGATGGTTTATAAACCCCATTAACTATAGTTATAGGTACCATAAACCATAGTTATTGGAGTTATAAACCAACTTAGCTATCTAGGGGGCCCCACTT
>Ga0126342_10018937_pt1 | contig 11756 bp, 20 predicted proteins | sample Cyp1metagenome_FD_92528 | JGI IMG/M metagenome (GOLD analysis project Ga0126342, IMG submission 92528) | Coral microbial communities from Lord Howe Island, Old Settlement Bay, Australia - Cyphastrea 1 metagenome | ecosystem: Host-associated > Invertebrates > Cnidaria > Coral ... | reverse complement strand
GGTTATAGCCCGCTGATTTTTGAGGGATCCAAAATGCCCACCCCGTTTGGCCAATATATGGTACAGGATCTTGACTTTTTGACTCCATTTTATCTTCATGAAGGATCAAAACCGCCACCCCCTCTAAGCAATACCGTGATTTTCTAGCTAACCCTGCAACACCTGTGTAGTTTCTGTTCATATCAGATGTGACAACTGCACATGCCGCTAATACGAGTGGTTCGAGTAGCTGTGGAAAAGACAGTCTGAGCGTTTTCAGATGGTAGCGGAGCCCTGCCCAGGGCGATGATGCTACCACGCAGCAAATCGAGAAGTGTAACATTTTTTTCCACGATGCGCTCTATGCTGATCGCGATGGCGTTGGTGATGGGCGCTGGTGGCAGCTGGGAAAACTACATGGAGCAGTATGACATGATGGACGATGCTTGGCTCAGCAATGGATGCTCCGACCCAAACATGGAGATCATAAGCTGTGAGGGAAGAAATTTGAGATGGGCGCAAATGACCCATGCAGCAGAAGGAATAGCCGATGGAAGGCAGCGGGAGGTGGATGGTGCCGACATGCTTGCCTGGTGGAATGTACCTCGGGTTCACGTCCTTGGGGCGTGCGAGAAAGGCAAAGGTTTTCTACATGACTGCAGAGTTCGAGTCCCTGCAGGTGAGATTTCTGCTGAAGATGATGGAGTTCGAGGCTTCATGGTGGACATCAAGGAGAAGACCCCTGGAGAAGACATGGAAGTTTGTTTGTTAGGAGTTCAAGTCTTACTGGCGTGTGAGAAACGTGTGTCAGGAATTGAAGCAACCGAAATTCAAATCCATGGCAGCAGACAAGACGGAGGATTTGGTGCTTGCGAGATGGAGTTCAACCTGACCAAGATGCAATGGGGCGATGATCATGGAGAACAATGCATTGAGTTGGCAACCCCGCACAACTCAACCTGGAGAAAGAGTTTTGGACCCTGGAAGGCGGAAGGCGTGAGTGGCATTGGTGAACACGCACATCATGGACTTCTTTGGCGTGCGTGGATGGCATGGGTGAAGGTGTTCATGGAGAAGTTCATGGACCTCATGACTCATGACCGTGAACCACATGTGGTGCTGCTGGACTGTGGGTTTGGTGGCATGTATGTTGGCGAGCCACTTGGGCCGTGCTGCAAGGACATCTTCAAGGATCAAATCAAAACGGAAACAACTTGGAGTACGAAGGCGTCAAACGAGATTGCAGTTGAAAACCTTGTTATTTGCTTCATGGGCTTATCACAGCCAAGCAATGCAAGGAGGTGAACAAGCCTTTCTGCAAAGGATGTCAGCGCTAGCAGAAGCAGCCTCAGCAGCTGAAAAGGTGCTGAACCTCATGGCCTCATGGCTACCAGTGGAAGTGGTGGTAGCAGTGGATCAGCTGGTGATGTAGCACAAGCTGGACTTTCAATGGCTTCGAGACTTTTGAAGAACCCGGACTGCTTCGCAGGGGATGACCCACATAGTTTTGCAGCTTGGAAATTTGGATTCTGCAGCTGGCTATCTTTTGGAGACCCCAGGTCACAGGTCTCAACATGGACTTGAAGCAGTAGAACAACTCAAGCAGAACGAGGACATCAAACCCCACTCTCCTGAAGAACAAGATCTTTCAGTCAAACTCTACCCCATTCTTACCCCCTACCTCAGAGGCAGATGTGTTGGTTTGGTTCGAAGTTTGGGGAAAAAATAAAAATGGATTCTGACTTTGGCGTGCTTTGGTGACAGAGTATAACCCTGCTAGTCGTCAACGTAGTCTGGCAGTTGCACAAGCATTGGCTAGCTATCCAAATTTCCTGCGAGCAAATCAGTAATGGAGAACATTCTCAACTACGAGTCGTTGGTGGCCCAGTTTGAAGAACTGTCTGGACAAACCTATCCAGATGAACTGAAATCGGCAACTCTCATCAGGTGCACAGAAAATCGCCCACATGAACATCTACAAGTCACTGTTGGCGATTCTACAAGCTACTGGCAGTTGAAGGAGGTTATTCAGAACTAGGCATCCAGGTCATGGACCACGGAAGCAGTTTTCAAGTCGCTGAACCCCTTTGCCGAGACCAACAACAACAATGGACCTGCACCTATGGAAGTTGATCGAATTGCAAATGAGAAAGGAAAAATATACCAAGGCAAAAGCAACAAGGGCAAGTCCAAGGGCAAGAGTTGGTTGAGTTTTGGTAGCTATGGATTTTCTTGCCGTGGACGAGGACGCGGCAAAGGTCGTGGCAACAAAGGCAAAGGCAAGGGTAAGCAGAAAGGAAAATCAAAAGGAAAGTCAAACGACAGTGGAAAGAAAGGTGGCAAAAAAAGGCAAAGGAATAGATTCCCAACAATGTCGTCTATGACTTGAGTATGGTCATTGGAGCAGGGAGTGTCCCAACAGGATGACAAACCAGGTCATCAACAATGCAACTCCTGCACAACAACCTCAAGCTCAAGGACTGCAACAACAACAAACTCAAGGTGGAACACAACAGCGTTCCTATGCATCGAGCAGTTATCCTCCATCGAACCCTACGGCAACAACAATCAGAAAGATCTATGGCATTCCTGCAAGTATGGTTTCGGGATCATCAGTGCGCATGGTTTCCGACAACTATGTGAAGGACGAGAGGAATGTGGTCATTTTGGACAGTGGTGGCATTGATGGACCAGCTGATGATGCTCAAGTACAACTACGTGATTGCCAAGGACAAGAACTGAAGGTGGCTGAAATCAAAACTGCAAGTATGGTGGTTGATGATGAAGATGGAAACCGAACTGAACCTGAAACACAAGTCTTGGTGGCAGGAAACATCAAATCTGCTATCCTCAGCTTGGGTCAACTCTATCAAGCAGGTTGGTCAATTTCTCAAAGAAACAATGGACCGGTTTTGGAATCACCAGATCATACCCTACGTCTCCCAGTTTTCTTCGTCAGAAACTCTCTCGCAATCAAAACTGAAGTTTACCGAGTGGAAAATACCAATGTGGATCTACCTGATTCTTTGATGGTGCGTGCCGTGGTGGAGATGGAAAACAAGTTCAGGCCAGAAGCTTTGCGCTACAATCGCTGGGCGACCAATGTGGATGGCAACCCCTATATGCGCAGTGTTGGGGAAAACTTCATTGACCCTACTTTGGTTTGGCCTGCTACATTCAATTATCGCACAACTTTGGTTCAGAGAAGGTTTACATCAGATGAAGATCATGGATGGTGCGTGGTTGAAGTTAGCCGCAGATTTTTGGAGCTGGACGACCCCTTTGGTCGAATTGCTGAAATCGAGGCCTATGCCAATGGAGAGCCGGTGGCAATACTGACAATTTTGTCGCAGGAGAGCCAGAACCTCAGCTCTTTTGGTGGATTGCGTGATCAAGGTGGACAACACCTTGCAGTCGTCTACGAACCTGGAACTCCTCTTGGATCAGATGCCAGTGGTGATGAAGTTCAAGGGGCAAACATTGGTGATGCAGTTCGAGACGAAGACATTCAGGGCAGAGAAATCCCTGAGTTCCAACAACTTGGACCTGCACTGCATGAAGCAGAATCGGCAGACAAAGTGGTAGTTGGAGAAGAAGAATTAATTGCAAGCAGTTCCGTCGAGAAGTTGAGAAGAGCAGCAAGATTCTTGAAGGTGTCAGCATCAGGTTCCAAGCAGTAGATCTTCACCAAGATCAAGGAGGACCACTTTACTGCACTGAAGATGCAAGCGTTGGAAGTTGCACGACAAGAATATGAAGCTCTGGATCCAAGACCTCGCTTCACAGATGCACCAAAACAACCAAGTGCTGCAGAGAGAAAATTGCAAGTGGTGACCCATTTGCCATTTCGTGCTTGGTGTGCATTTTGCGTACAAACCAACTCCAGAGGGTACCACAAGCATCGGTCCACACCTGATGGAAGGGCAACGATTCAGGTTGGCCTCTTTGCCATGCCGAACTACATGGGCGTACTCCTGATGGTCGATGTCTGGACCAAGTATGTTGGTGTCGAACCTCTGCGTAACAAGAATGCTGGTGTGATTGGTACAATCCTGGCTCGATTCCTTTCCAACCTTTCCTACTTTGATGCTGTGGAAGTTAGCTATGACAATGAACCAGTTTTGAGTGCAGGTGTCAACATGACCGAGGTGATCCGTTCCAACCAAGGACTTCCGATGACGCCTCAACCTGGAAAGATGTACTCCAAATCCCGCACGGGTTTGGCAGAGAGAACAATCCAAACAGTCAGAGCGCAAGGAAAATGTTTGGTTGCAGTCCTGGAGGACAAGATGCAGATGAAGATTCCAGAGGATCATGTGTTGCGTGGATGGGCAATGATTCATGCTGGTTGGTTGCTGAATCGTTGTCATCTGACTTCAGGAAAAGGTGTGACTGCCTACATGGCTTACACCTTGGATTCTCTGCGAAAGACCTATCAATGTCAATGGAGAAGAAGATGTTGGATGACAAAGGATGAAGCAGACCATGACATTGTGGTGGTTGGTTCCCGCGAAGTTCTGAGGAACAAAACTGTGAGGAAAAAATCAGAGCATTGGGATGCAGCTATGGATCAGTATGGAAGTTGGACCTTGGGATCTTCGACGTGGAACACAAACAATTCTCAAACTATCCAAACCTCTTGCACAACCTCTACCTCGTCTACATGGAGCTGAAGGTGAAGTTGAACCAGAACGAGACATTGACGAGGAGGCGGTGATCAAATATGCCAAAAATCACTTAGATGAAAACAAAGAGGAAGCAGGTGAACCTCTACTTCCTCGACAAGAACTTCAAGCAGTGGACAACCAACTACCTGAAATCTCCGATGCAGAATTTGAAGGAATGTTAGCCGAGGCAGCGAAAAGAGACCGTGAACGGGAGCTAGCACTTCCTATGGTTTCGAAACAGCGTGTGGCAGACCCTGAAGGAGTCAAAAGACCCACAGGAAATCAACCTTCAACACAGGCAAAATTTGTGAAGTTTGACCACACCAAGAGTGAGGAGCAGAAGGCCAAGCACTCTCGTACTGGTGGCATGTTCAGCCCAACTTTTGCAGGTGATAAGATTTCAACTCCTACGGCAGCAACATCAAGTCCCTCTACTACAACTGGTCATGTACGCAGAATCACTGAGGAGATTGAGCTGTATGATGAGGATGAAATTGAAGAAAAAATCCCACTTGAAACATGGGATTGGGACGTCAATGATCAATTGCTGGATGGTGACTTCTCAGAGCACGAGATTTCCGAGGTGGACAAGGCCAAAAGAGGATCCCACAATGAGAATGCAGGACCTCCTCAAGTTAGCGCTGAAGAGCTGGCTTACCTGGACAAACAGGCCATGCACGCTGAGTTGGAAAGATTGAGACAATTGGAAGTCATCAGTGATGTGTAAGCTGGTTTGGACGTGCCTCAAGCTTTGCATTTGGACACGAAGCTGGTGAGACATTGGAGTTTCAGGCAAGGGTGTTGGACAAGAAGGGCAAGAATGGTTGCGAGAGAATTCAGAGGACAAAACGCATCAACAGAGGAGACATTCAGCCCTACTACACCTTTGTTTTGGTGAAAGTCTTCATGGTGAGTTCACTGGTGCGAAAGTTGATGATGCCTGCATTGGATGTCAGTGATGCATTTCTTCAAGTTTGGCGGAAGGAAAACGTGGTGGTTTCAGTACCCAATTGGGTGAGAGTGGCAGCAAATGACATCAGCCTGATGTTTTGGCAACTTCGCCTGCCAGGTCAACGCAATGCAGCTACGAGGTGGGACGACCGCTTGACACAGTTGCTGGAGGAGCTGAACTTTGTCCATATGCACGGAACTATCTTTTGACATCGTGAACGAGAAATTTTCATTTCTGCTCACATTGATGATTTGCTTTTGGTGGCAAACAAGGAAGACACAGAGGAGATCTTCAACAAACTTTCAGAGAAGTTGATGCCGAAGAAAAATGGACCTTTTGGTGCAAACCTCACTGTGTGCGCTGAGAAAACTTGGGAGTTACCTGGTGCAAACCCAGGACATGAAGATGCACTACCCAAAAACTGAATATTTCACCTCTACTTTGACTCGGTGGAATTGTGTTGATGAAAGGCGTGATGGAAAACCTTATGAGGTTGAGCTCTACAGTGACAGCGATTGGGCAAGTTGCAGGGTGACGAGAAAATCGACGTCATCAGGTCTCATCTTCGTGAACTCATGCTGTGTGCACAGTCGGAGTCGTGCACAGATGTCAGTTTCCCTCTCCTCAATGGAAACTGAAATTCTTGCAGCCACGAGTTTGCTGGTGGAAAATATTCAGTTGAAACAACTACTTCAATTCCTTCTTGGAGACGAAGGTGGACTGAGCAACAATGCTCAAGTGCAAATGAGACTGCGGTTGGATTCAACAAGTGCCCAAAGTTTCTTCAATCGACTTGGACCTGGTCTAGCAAAACATCTTTCAACACGAATCCTTTGGAGTCAACAAGCAATGAGAAAGAAATGGTTTCTGGTGGAGCGCATTTCTACAAAAGAGAATCCTGCTGATTTGAATACAAAAACTTGATCCAGAGATCGCAGAGAATACTTCATGAAGAAGATTGGATTGATGAGCGAAACTTCCAATGAGGAGAACATTGTTGGTGGAGCAAAGGTGAAACAGATCGTGCGTGTCACCGCGATGATGATGGCAGGAAATCTTCAAGGATGTGAAGGCACAACATGGATGACAAACTCTTCGTTTACTACGTGGACACGCCCTATGTCATGGACTCCAACAGCGTGGTGGGCTTTGTCAACGTTGGTGCTGATTGGATTGGTGACCTACTTGGTGAACCACATCAAGAAGCTCAAAGAAGAGATGAACAAATACCAGGAAGTTTGGTGCTCAATCAGAAACATCATGGATCTGACTGACTGATCGAGAAGACCCTTTTGTGCAAAATGGTCTACATGATGCCCCTGGACGCCATTTCAGTGGAATTTGGATCAGCGATGAACTCAGGGAAGAGGAAAACATGGAAGATGATACCACAGTTGGAGATGCAGAAGTGGAAGCAAGCATTGATCGGACCATTGGAGTGTTTGATGCTGTCATGGAGATGGAAGATCGCGAAGTGAACAGACACCCAAAAATTTTCTTGGAAAATGGAACTCATGGAGCAGCAAATCCTGGAGAACATGAAGATCGTGGAAGGTGGAGAACCCGCGTCAAGCAGTGGTATATATCGAGCAGTACCAGGAGACATGTTTCCTACAACTGAGGAAGGCCTAGCTATCCTCACAAACGCAATTGCTGAGATTGCTGACAGTGGTGTAGCTCGTGAAAGCGCCGATGATGCCTGGCTGGAGGAAGACACAGAAACTCCAGAAGAAAGGTTCAAAATGAACAATGCGAGGTATCTGACCCTGATGAATGGGTAGATATACACTATGTACCTCTCAGTTCAATGCGTTCGAGATCGAGAGCAAGGGAGACAACTCCTGGAACAACACCTGATCGACCTACCCCAAAAGCTATGCCAAAGCCTCTTGCAGAAGGTCGACAACGTCGTTTGGCAGATCGAACAAGGTGTGCGATTGCTCCAGAACCTGATGATTGAAGATGACCCTTCCTACTGGTGACAATGTCAACTACTTTCAAGATTCCCGGGCAGTAGCAGTCTACTATGGTGTTGGATTTGGTGCCCAGGGAGAGCGCTGCATTTGAAGACCACAGATGGGATTTGATAATGCAAGGACTAGGACTTGAGACAGTCCTAGTACACAACTGTCGTGAACTTTCCCAATATCTGGCAGATTGCAGAGATCTAGTGGAGCATTCCCGGCTACAACGTCTTCTACGTAGCCTACAAGCTCCACTGGTGATGTTTCAATCGAAAGAGCCACAATTGTGGATCGACGCAGCCTATCATGTTCGTGATTGGCTAGATGCTGGAAGAGATTAGAGTTTCTTTGAAGAAGGAACTACGCGACATGGTTCCCAATATGAAGAAGGTGAAGAAGAAGAAAGAGATGATGATGATGATGATGATGACGACGTGGACCCGCAAGACCTACCTCATGCAGATGATGGTGGTGGTGATCGAGATGGCCGAGAAGCTGGTGAAGGTGGCGCTTCATCGAGCGCAAGGTCTACCGAGTGGGACTACGAAGGCTGAGAGTGGATAAACATGGTAAGACACCATTGGAAGAGACAAAATGGGTTACGAACAACCCTAAGGTGTAGCAATGAAAACAGGTGGCACAGAAGGTGGAAATCGCTTAAAATCACCAATTTCCAAGGCGGGGTATGAATTTCTAGCTAACCCTGCATCACCTGTGTAGCATCTGTTCATATCAGATGTGACAACTGCACATGCCGCTAATACCAGTGGCGCGAGTAGCTGTGGAAAAGACAGCTTGAGCATGCTTGAGCGTTTTCAGAAGTACATTGATGGGCATAATGACCAAAACTTATTTTCAGAACGGATCAAAACTGCAACCTTTTCTGGCCAATATATTGAACAGGATTTTACCTTGGACTTATCTTCATGATTCTTCATGAGGGATCAAAACTGCCACCCTGTCTGGCCAATATATTGAATAGGATCATATAGGATCTTAACTTCAACATATCTTCATGAGGGATCACCATTGAAGAACTCAGCGGATGGTAGAAAATTCACATCAGCGTTCTGTGGTTGTATCTCGAAAGTTTCCCAATTCCAGGGTTCCAGTTTCCGAAGAATAGTTTCCGAATACAACTCCCGGTTTCTGAAAATCACTTTTTTGTTTCGCGGAGTACAACTCCCAGTTTCCGAATGCAGGGTTTCTAGTTTCCGAATACCACCTTCGAATTTCCGAATACCATTGTCCAGTTTCCGAATATACCACTGTCCAGTTTCCGAAGACTACTTTCCAGTTTCCGAATACCACTTCCAGTTTCCGAATTCCCTTTTCCGCATACCACCTCCAGTTTCCGAATGCCACTCGCCAGTTTTCGAATACCACCGTGACCGTGACAGAGCGTGATAAGGTTACCAAAATTCTCGGAGTTTTTGAAAATCAATCGAGAAGTAAACGCTCGGAAATGCATGCAAAAATCATGGTCATACCGCAAATGGCATGATTGGACGCTCTGAGAGCGTGCGTGCCCAAATGCATGCAAATATTTGCAACATTTTGCAGCTAGTTAACATTTTGGATCCTCAGGGGTTGCATCCTCTCGCTAAAGTTGATTTTGGCCAGATTTGTGACTTGCCAACAGTTGGCATAAGTTTGGCGTTTTGAGTTGGGAACCGTTGGGATCACTTTGCTGCACGTTTGAACGGCAATTAAAACATCATTTGTTGTGACGTGTGAGGCATGGCGGACATATATGTTTCAATTTTTGATGTCCTATTTCGTTTCAAAGAAACTTGTTTGTTGACGGACATTTAATGTGATATGTGACTGAATTGGTAATTAATTAATTAATTACTATCTATGGCCAATCTATTTTCAGCAACTTGTTTTGGTGTATCATTTTGTGCAGTGATGATGCTCATGTTTGTTACAAATTTAAAAATAAAAATCAGTTCCCGGATTGGTTACTGCGACTTTTCTTTTGCATCCGGCACACTGCAGCCCGACCAGGCCATCAAACAGAGAAAACATGTGGTAAAAAAACATTATACAGGCCTTTCTTGTGTCCTTTCTCACGCATGATTGTCTCCAAAACAGTTTGAGCAATCGAAGTAACAGTTTCACACAATTTTGTTCATGATCATGTTTGGCCGAATTGTGACTGGGTTGTTGCGTTTTATGCTTCACTGCCTGAGGTTACTCAAAAAAATGATTTTTCAAAAAGCGAACATTGCGAACACATTGCTCCGTTACCTTGTGCAGGAACCATTTCCCATCCGCACATGCTTGAATTTCTACTGCCATTGTCCCTTGTATGCGCTGCATTGGTGTTCCGACATACCGCACATGCCTGGCACATGTGCGACATATGATCTCGCTTGCCAGGTGCCCAAGAAGTCGCCTTCGCAGAAGCTCTTCGCATATTACGTGTGGAGTACGAGCGTGTGCTCGCAGAGAACAAGGTCTTACGGCCCATTGCTTTGTTGGAACCTGAGGCGGCCATTCCCCGCGGAAGATGATTGTTGGCAAACATTTTGGTCAAGAAAAACATGTCCGATAGTTCCGCATCAACATATTTTGCGGAAATTCTTCGTACTCTTGGAAAATATTTGCCATGCGTGTTTTTTTGGTGAGAACACATCGAGGCTGAACCCATGGTGAGTAATTGGCTCACCCAAGGTCTCCTCGAAAATCTGTTTTGAGTTCCGAAGACGGCTTGAAGGACGTGGCACCGTGATTGTGAAAAATGTGGGTGGCAAATTTCGTTTTTTTTCCCGTGCTTCATTTTGCAATGTTGTATATGGATTGATGGTTCCAAGGGGTTTGAAGCCCAACTTGCAGGGGGACAAAAATGGTGACAAAACATTGCCAACACTGTGTTAGTAAGCAACAATTTATGGGAATAATGCCTGCAACCCAGCTGAAAAGGTGCGCGCATGGCAAATTCATGTGCACTCAAGACAGATTATTTGTTTTTGGATTTTTTGTTACATGGCATTCGAAAACTGCTGTAACAGCACCTTCCCAACGCAGCCGCAGGAAAACAAAGGAAACAAACCACAACGGCATGTTGGCTTTACGGAGGCGTGGCCTGCTAGGTTTTTTAGAGCCAATTTCAATACGAGGTGGTGCAAAGATTTCAAGCCCTTTGTTTATGATCACGTGCATGTTTTTGTCCAACTTTGAACCACCAGCAACAAACAGTAAACAGTTTCGTGTCATTAATCAAGGGTTGGGATGGTGTAAAGGCATGTCCCATATTGCAGGAGTTTGACGTTCAAGAAATTGCCACGGAAAAAGACAAGAAGGTGGATAGAAAATCGTGTCTTGGCGTCGAAGGTTTTGTGGGACAAACATGGCTTGGCATTGTCTTCTGTGGACATGGTGCATCACAGTGCAGGATGGCAATGTTCCCCGGTGTCGTTTCGATGTTTGCCATTTTCTATATGAGATTTGGATCATTTGATTGTAGTACACCTTCTTTTGCGTGGTCTGTGGCTGTGAAATCGATTTTGTTGTAACCATATAAATTTTGTTTTGCCAGGTTTAGCGCAGTTGGAAACGACCGTTTGGCGGACGAAGATGGGGGTTGTTGCAGTTCTTTTTGGCCCCAAATCTATATTGGGGGTTTTGCGTTTCAATTTCTCGTGATGGGTCGGAATACACATGTAATTAATTATATTAAAAAACATTGCGTTGAATATTTTTGCAAGGTATCCAAGGTGAGCCATGATAGTGTATCATCCATCATGTTTCATACATCACGCATATCAAAATATATCATATTTAATGTTCCACATATACCCACATATCCTATATCAACCATATTGTGCAACAAATGTCATGTACCACATTTCATGCATCCTACATCAGCCGGATGGCACAGTATGATCTATCGGATGGCACAGTATATTTCACTTATCCTATATTTGGTTGCATATTAATAATTTAATGATTTTAATGCTGGTATAAATAAATATATATAATTGTATGTATGTAAGTATATATATATATATTGTCAAAGGGAACACAGCGGTAGCACATGTAACAATGAACAATGTTACGGCCATAATGGCTCAAGCGCCCGCAAGAGGAAAACGGCCGCGCGCTGACTGCAATGCCTGAGTGAGGTTCGGTAATAACCAGCACATAAGGTACCACCATTCGACTACATCCGGAACAAGGATTCATTTG
>Ga0126342_10018936_pt1 | contig 11756 bp, 10 predicted proteins | sample Cyp1metagenome_FD_92528 | JGI IMG/M metagenome (GOLD analysis project Ga0126342, IMG submission 92528) | Coral microbial communities from Lord Howe Island, Old Settlement Bay, Australia - Cyphastrea 1 metagenome | ecosystem: Host-associated > Invertebrates > Cnidaria > Coral ... | reverse complement strand
AGATAGAGAGACAGCTACATAGATAGATAGATAGATAGATAGATAGAGAGACAGAGAGATAGAGAGATAGAGAGATAGAGAGATAGAGAGATAGAGAGATAGAGAGGTAGAGAGATAGAGAGAGAGAGATAGATAGACAGATAGATAGATAGATAGATAGACAGATAGATAGATAGATAGAGAGAGAGAGAGAGATAGATAGATGGATAGATAGATAGATAGATAGATACATAGAAAGATAGATATATAATAGATATTTAGATAGATAGATCGGTCGGTAGGTAGGTAGGTAGATAATCAGAGAAAAAGAGAGAAAGAGAGAGAAAGAGAGAGAAAGAGAGAGAAAGAGAGAGAAAGAGAGAGAAAGAGAGAGAAAGAGAGAGAAAGAGAGGAGACATCATTCACCTTTCGATCCATCAGTGGCTTCGCTCTGCCATCCGTGATTCACAACAACCAACCTCTCCTATAGGTTTCCTATTTTTGAAACTTCCGCCACCGCCTTGTCCGGTACTACTGGTAGGACAACTGATGACTGATGATAAACTACGTATCGTATTTTGGGTACTGTACTCATACCCCCTTCTAGGTGTCTCGAAGAATGACTTGGAGACATCCAGACTACATACTGCACATGTTTTCGCTCTGAACTCGCAGCACTCGCCAATTTTTCAGTCAGGTCAGCAAGCCAAACTTCGCAACGTCAAGCCTGCGCTGAAGCAAACGTCGTGTCTTCTCTTATTGCTGAGTTAACTGAGGTCATCACAAATAGGCATGGAAGGCAAACAATCATTTCCAGAGAATATCTTCACCAACCCAACATTGGGTTCAAGAATTGGATGGCCAGCTGTCGACGTTCCATGATGATTTCCGTTTTCCCATGTTTTACTGGATCAAAATATATGGAGGTTTCCATAACTGGGGGCTGCATCATCCATATTAATCAAAAAAAACATAAAATCAACCAACCAGCTAGTGGGGAACACCATATTTATGGAACCCCCATGAAACCCCATGAAACCATCATGTCTCCCAAACAAAGCCTCGAACCCGTCTGGCTTCGCGCACTCCCGGGATCTCCGTGGCACTCCGTGGCACTCCGTGGTACTGGGCCACCGGACCCCGTGCAGAAGCTGCGCTGCAACGCTGCCTGCAGCGCCGCGTTGGGCGCCGCCGGGCGGCCCGAGGTGTCCTGAGATGGGCACCGTTTCGGTTCAATGCATATGGTCTACATATCTATATATATATATACATACACACACACATCTACATATCTTTCGCGTGCATGCATGCATGCATGCATGTATGCATGTATGTATGTGTATACAAATACAAATATAGAGAGAGAGATAGAAATGTTGTTTATATCTTATAGAAATCTATATAGATAACATGAGCATTCATCTGAATCCATGTCTATCTTGTAAATATCTTATGCAAATATGTATAGATGTGCATTTAAATGGATGGATGGAGATGTCGGATAGATATCGTGATTGATGGAAAAATAGATGTGTGTGTGTGGTTGTGTTTGTGGGGTGAGTGGCTTAGATATGTATTTTTGGTATGTAAATAGAAATATATGTATGTGCACGTACATATATATATATATACACACATGAAATGATACCCGGTTCGGAATATTGCATGCTACATGTTTATTTACTTAATATGTCTTACCCTCTGGATAATTAACGTAGCGAACTGGAAAATTGGCGTTTTAATTGGTAAATAACCATAACTCATCTATGACTTGGTCATCTGTACCATAGCTATAGCTATGTTAAATAACTAGTAACTAGAGGGTATAGGTTGTTGTATTAACCCTCCTCCTCCACCTCAAAAGATCGCCCCGGTCCATCGAAATACGGTCAGCCGCGTAAAGCATCACCGGCTCCTGACAGAAGGTCGTCCCGCGATCCAGGAAATGAGGTGTTTACCGGCTCATTTAATAGGGAATGTACCAATATATCATATATCCAATATATCCAATATATCCAATATATCCAGTATATCCAATATATCCAATATATCCAATATATACAATATATCCAATATCATATATAATAATATGTACCAATATCATATATCCAATATCAATAATGTGCTAAACCCAATAATAACCTATTATTATCTATTATTTGGGGATGGATGGTTTATACCGCCCATCTATGGCCATATTGGGGATGATTTATAATTGGGTTTGCCAAGAGGGTGAACAATTCTGGAGCTGACATTAGCGGATGGTCTGCACTGTTACTGGGTACTCGAGGCCCCTCTGTCAATTGGACAGTCTGACCAGCAAGACCATCCTGTTCCAGTACCCAAGATCGACCTTTCCACATGTAACTGGAATTCAGTCGTCCATTCATTTTCTGGATTTGTAGAGCTGCCATTCATCCATTTGTATCCATTTGTTGATTCACCTAGTTGTCAAGTTGTCATTGATCCGTTCATTTGTTCGTTCATTTTATGATTTGTACTAGCTGTCAATTTTCCGTTCATACGGGTATATATAATATGTGGATATACACACCTCAGCAACTACCCGTATATATATATATATATATATCCATATCATCCCACCAACTAGCACAGACCTTGAGAATTGTCCATGTTTAGAGGAAAGTAGTCCAGTCTACCAACCCCAAAAAATGGCAGGATCGTCATGGTAGTGTCTCATGCTTGTGGTGTCAAATACATGTGGGATCATGTGGGATTGCATGAAAATAGGCTACACCTATATCTGGTTAACCATTATAAAATTGTCACTTTGGAGGTATACCCCATTCTCAGACCCAAAAATCATAGTTGGCGAGTTATATTCCCATGATATTCCCATTCTATCTCCATTATCTCCCATGAAAATTGCCATTCTTATGCCGGTTGACTCAAATATATTCAAATATCAGATTGTTGATCATAAATCCCCTTTAATAATCTCCCCAAAAAAAAACTGGGAGAATATACTGTTTTTGGGTGATAAACATTGATAAACAAACAATGTGGGATATATTGGGATATGATCCCTTAATTTTGACTCAATATCCCATGAAAATATCCCCAAACGCTCCACAAAACCTAGCCCCAGACCTCCACACCGACATCGAAGAGCCCCAGCACCAGCCGCGCGTCGAAGCTGCGCTGCTCCACCGTGACCACCCCGGCCTCGAAGTTGGAAACCCCGGGGTCTCCCGTTGGAAACCGCGACAACCCATGGGTTTCCCTAAGATGTGGAAAACCCAGAAAAACAAACATGATTTTCCCATGAAACCCTGCATTTGGTTCGTGATTTTCCAGCTCGCCATGTTTGATGACAGCGGAGGGTCTCAATAAGTTCACCAAGTGATGTTCGACTTGGGCATCCCAGTTAGTGAAAGGATAGTAAGCATATTGCAACCTGGTGATGTATGGTTATGGATGGTTGTGGAAATATCCCCAATTATGTGTGTATATATATATGAGATATATGACCAACAACTGGGTATATATGGGGTGTGTGTGTGTGTCAATTATTGGGTTTCAATCGATTGGTTTCTGAGGGAAAATCTGCAGGAAACCATGTTCTCTTACCTGCAAATATTAAGGTTTCCTGCAGGCTTTCCCTTAAATGTTCCAGATATCTAAATCTGAATTTAGCAAGATCTGAATGACTGAAGGGTTTGAGGCTTTTTGCTTGGGTATAAATATATAATAATACATATATATATATACATAACCAACAAAATGGTGGTCAACCAACCATGGTCTGAGCTGCGAGCTTCAAAGGAGCCTGGCAATGGCAATCTCTACAGCATTTTTGCATGTCTACAATATAGCTGTGGATGTAAATATGTACAGTATATCGATATTTCATAAGTCTACATACATTTGCACATATGTGTGTATATTATAAATAACGCCATACATAAAAATGTACACACTGGTTTAATCTTCTCACAAATATACACTTATCCATTTGACCCAACCCCATGGTCGAGGTGGATCCCATCGTAGCCACCTGGCAGTTTTGGTCTGCTAAACCAATACACTCGGTCTGCTGCCTCGCAGTGTTGGCTTGGATCGTTCACCACATGTTTTTTACGACGAGATGAAAGATGCAGGGAGATGACCAACTAAATGAGTTCCTGAGTTCGTTTGAGTTTATCCAACCCCCGTCAAAGGTGAAATTGGATACTAGTATGTGTATATATATATATATCGTTTTTTATTTCGATTCAGAATTGACTTCAGATAACTTTAGATCACTTTACCACATGTTTCTTCAACCTGATTTGCGGTGCTTTTTTGCCGAGCTCTCGACGAAGCGATGCTCACCGCCCACACCCGCCTGGCACCAAGAATTCCATAACTGTAGCGACCCCTGATTGGGATAAAGTCCTAGTAAGATTCTAACAAATTCAATCTGCTCTAAGTTTTTGGGTGTACAAGAATGTACAAGATATATCATGATATATCTGGTTTCTTGTCTTAAAAAGTTGATCATGGCATGGGATGCCCGTGGCTTATGGGATTTCTTTTTTTTTGAAGCCCATTGCTACAATATCAGTCAATGGGGCCCAGGAGGGGAAAAAAACTGCCAGCCTACTTCAAAATACTTCAAATACTTTTCCGATATCCGCAGTTCAATTTTTTTTGCTCAAACTATCAACATTACAGGCTTTAAAAATTGTCAAAAAAATGATGATTTCTGGTGGCTCAAAATCCCCACTGGTGGTCACATCCCCACAGAGGTTGCAGCTGTGCCTCTCCGAGCAACAGGCGATCGGTGAGCTCCCGTAGAAAGCTTCGATGGGTGGTAGCACCCAACTGATGCCAACTGCCAGGAGCACATCACCGGGATAGCTTCAGATTGGAACCTGCAAAATAACATGCCGCATGGGTCTTCCATATCTGATACTTTAATCTAGGGGAGTCGGGAAAATGGAAAATTGAATAAAATCGATAGAATCACTCCAAGATGTTAATCGCTCCCCATTCTTGCACCGTGCTGTGCCACTAAAAATCCAGGTGTCCTCTGGCAAGGACAAGGAGGGCGAGCACCTGGCAATCTGAATGGGTTGCAAACGAAAGATCTGCCGATTGAATTGAGAGACCATGGCAGGGGTCGAATGGAAATGGAATGGAAATGCCGGTTATCTGCCTAACTGACCTCAAAATCCACCACGTTCCTTCGTCTTTTCCTGAAATAGACTGTGCTGGAGGAGTTTATGGGGGGTCCAAAAACTTCAGTGAACGCATGTCCAAATGAATGGTCAGTTTCCTGGAACTGCTGAAGCTGTTGTCACCTTTTGAGATAAAACAGCTGCTGTCAGATGTCCTGCTTCAGCATCACTGCACTACTTCTTGAGCCCATGTTCAACCCCCAGTTCCCCACCATGAGTTTCCCAACAGAAGTAAGAAAAACACACATCAAGCTGGCCATGTTTTCCATTTACCGGATGTTCCACTGGACGAACCCCATGGTTGGAGAATCCCATAGATCCAACTGCTGCAGCCCTGGCCCTGTGGCCCTGTGGCCCTGTGGCCCTTTGTTTTTGCACCAGTGACACACTCCCATGGCTGGCCACCATTGGGCCATTTCTTGCAAGGATCTGCAATTTTCCATGTGCCTCTTCAAGCCCACTTGACACTGAAATCCTGCTGGAATCTTCACAAGAAAACGTCATGAAAAGCAGCACTTGACACTGAAATGACTGCAATGAACCATGCTACTCAAATATGTTCAAATGGCACTTCTGTATCTCCTAATCTCCTAATCGGTTCTGGCCGAAACTTGAAAGGCATCCCTGCTACGGCATCTCCCTTTAGCGGTTGGGCGTGGGTCTGTTAAACCACAGGCCACAACCAGATGCCAACCGTTCAAATGCACTTGGTTCAGAGCCGAAGAAACTCATTGAAATACTGTATATTGAAATCTCTACACTTCAAGGCTCCCCAATTCACCTAATTGAGACACGTCCAATTGTCTCAACTTCTTTGGAAAGTGCATCTCAACGGCGCGTTGAACGGTACGTTTGTCACACTTGGTGGCCCTTCAGGAACTTCACAATCCTCCAGCCATCTGGATGTCTGACTTGCCAACTTCAAACCCTTATCCTGACCCCTTTGTATATGGTGAGACAGGCCAATGAGGAGAATCATTGAGGCGATGTCCAAATCAATACGCCTTTCAACAGATTTAAACCTACCAACTCCTGACCTTCACGAGTCGGCTTACCCATCAAATATCATATTAAATTGGATCACTAGATTCGGTTTACCCAGCAAATGTCATCAAATGATACAGGTAGTAAATTACACCCTATGAATCCACAGTACATATAATGTGTAATGTGTATATATATATAATTATATAATTATATTTATATCATATTTCATATATCATATATTCTATATCATATATCATATATTCTATATCATATATCATACATCATATTCATATATTCTATATCATATATCATATCTCATATATCATATATCATATATCATATTATATATAGTAATTATATATATATATATATATTGTATAACCTTCACCAGTCCGTTTACCCAGCAATAATCCATGATGTTTGGGATGCTTCAATTCCCCCCCGGCACTGCCTCTTCTTCATCTCAGGATCCGCTTGACACTCCTCCAGGCGCAAACTCTTCTGGGTGATCGGACAAACCTCACAGCAGGGGTTGAGAAGTTGTGCAGGGAGATCTGGAGTAAGGCCAAGGATGATGTATAACGTACCTATATAATTTGACCATTTGGATCCATTTAGGTGTTTCAAACGTTCAAAAACTTTGGGCTTATTGTTCACTGACTGTTAATCATTAGGCTTGCCACAGCAAAGTCTCAATGCTTTGAGGGGACCCACACCATCACCCCAGGTCGAGGCCAACGATCAATCGAGAGGAGTATTTCGAGGATGGTTCGATGATTCGATGATGTTTTCCGCATAAGTTACGAGATGTTACGAGCATCCCTTTTTTGTTGCTATAGGCTATAAGTGAAAGACTTTCCACAACCGGATTTTGAAACGTTGGTGAGTTCTGATCTTCATCCCTTGGTTACCTCCATTTGTCATTGATGCGGCCGCCAGTCATGAACTGGCTGCTGCAAACATGGGGGCAGCAACTTTAGGGTTGCGTCGGCTCAAGTCTCGACGCACCAGATTCCGTGTGGTATAAAAATCACCGGCCATTCAGGGCCCCACCGATCCGCAGTTTGCAAACCACTTCTCCAAGGTCTTCCTCTCAAAGAAGTGGCCATAGGGAGACTGAACCTCGACGAAAGCAGCCCTTCCCTGAACTCCATGGAAAACCTACGGAAATCCATGGGCAGATTGATGCTGAATCATACCCAACCCGAAATGTTTGGACGGTGGCATCCAAAATGTGGAGCCCATGGGAGCCAGAGAGTCCCATCCAATCATCCAGGAGAGCACTCTGGGGGTGTCCTAGGTGATTTTTCACATTGTCATCTAAAAACCACCCCACTCTGGGTTGCTAGACCTGGATGTTTCAGGTTTCCCTTTCACATTTGCCTTATAAAATCTTATAAACATCACCTTTATATGGGGCTGACATGGACCTAGAAATCAATGACCTCCCCGACTGGGAGGCCGGCAGGGTTCACCATGACCTTTCCGTCGATGGCGCATCTCATGTCCTGGTTTCGCTCGGATTCTGGGCTACACGCTATCTCCACACCAAACGATCTCCCATAAGAGTCATTCAGTGGGTCCATGGCAAAACAACATTGCATGAATTCCTCGGCATACCTGTTTTACCTTTTAAAATATCTTCAACTGTTTCAAGTGTTTAGGGATGTTCACCATCCACTCGTTGTCAGTTCGCCTCAGGGCAATCCACCACGGATCTGGATTCGATGCGAATCTTGTGCTTTTCCTGGGGCACAGGGCATGGCTCAGCACATCCAAAACTGCCATGAAAACAGGCTCCAAGAACCATCTTGGACCCCCATCTTCAGAACTCCAGCTGCATCTGGGATCTGGCAAGGCTGCATTTCACATTAAATGATGGGTAATTAGTGGTTCATAGATGTTCATAGTGGTTCCAAGTTCCAACAAAAAAGATAAATTAAAATCGATTGCTTATAGCCAAAATCCACTGTTCTTAGCTGTCTCGAATTTTGGTCCAAGGGCAAATAAATATCCTATACATTTACCCTCCAGTAATCGAGAGTCAAACATAGCAACGGGAAATCCCCAATGTATAGATGATTCTCCCACAGTTTCCTATTAGAATTTCCACTCATAAGGAAATTCCCAGTGCCATTGATTGCCAGAAGGTAATTAACATGCATTAACCAATATTGAATAATATCCCATTAGTATTCCATTATATTTCCATGAAAATCCCATGAAAACCAAACAATCTAATTAAATCCTATCATCTTCCAATTAAATCCCAGTAGTATTCTATTAGATTCCCCATGGAAATCTATTGAAATGAACCATGATATTCCCATTAAAAAAAAAAACATGAAACCCCATGAATTGCCATGGTTAAATCATGTTAAATCCCTTGAACCCCTCGTCATCTGCACCATCTGCACCTTCTTTTCGCTCTTGGAATCCTGCTTCACCAGGGAAGGTAAATCCCCCAACAGAGACGGACCCGTTTGAACCTGGGAAACAGGGCCGAAAAATTGGCAAAGGCGCTGTGGGAAGTTCTGGGAAAAATGTGGGAACATCTTGGAAAAAATGGGAAAAGATAGGATACTATGGGAACATGTGAGAAAATATATGGGAAATATATGGTGTGTATGTGTGTATATATATATTATATATATAATATGCATATTAATTACATGGCAAAATCCGTTTTTCAAGTCTTGGAATTTCTGGAAATGTCATGTTCGCAGGTTATTTGGACGTCTCTCATTGCTGGTTTCAACTTCCAACCTCTCTGAAATCCGTCAGCGAATGGTCTCGCACCTTTTTTCATCGCATGAAAATGCCATCAAGTACAGCTCTTGTGCACGGCCATATTCCTTCTTCTCCACACAAACTTGCCCCAAAGACGCTTGGAGATCTCTCAAAAGATCCTCCAATGCCACTGAATGACTCTTGGCCTCACTTCCTGAAGGCTTGTCCCTCAGCTGCTCCAGTGAATACATGGCAGCTTCCAAATGTCGGTCGGCAGCGTCCAAGTCGCCACTTTTTCGGTGTACTTGGGCCACCTTTCGGGGTATTTTGCCGTGTGTTTCCTCCATTAGAAGAATGATAATTACAACCTACATTGGGAGTACAACATTAGATTTAGAATGATTTAGATAGATTTGGGGGATATCAGCCACCGACAGCATCCAAAGGGTCGATGTATGTCAAAAAGAAGGAAAATGTGTAGAGACCCTTGCCTTTCCCCACAGTTTGGCACGTTGCAGCAAGAGTCCTGCGTCTTTCTCAGCCTCCGCCCGTTCAGTCAGAACTTCATCTGCCGCTGCATAGGCATCAATGGCACCTTCCGCATCCCCATCCCACCAGAGGATGCCTCCATATTTCTGCAGCAGCTGCACATGCAGGTCGCTGTTGCGCAGGGGCGACGTTTCGGCCGAGATTTCCACCAGCTGCTCTTCCAAAATGTCGGCAGCCTTTTCAAACTTCGACAGGCCCAAAAAATGGTCCGCCGTGACCATGACTTTCTGCGCCGCGAATGTCAACCTCGTCATGAGGTCCAGCGGCTCCGTGCTGGGCTCCGGATCCACCGGGTCTGGCGGGGCGGTGGCCTTGGCTCTTGGTGCCACCTTAGCCTTGGCTTTGGAAGGTGCCTTGGGGGTCAGTTTGAAGCCACCCCCCACACGCACTGCACCGACTTTCGGTGCCATGGGTGCCATGGGGGGCGGCCGCTTCTTTGGCGCTGCCTTGGAAACCGTTTTGACTTCCTTGGCATCGGGGGTACTAGATGGTTTTGGGGGTGAAACAGTGCTGCTAGGGGCTGGGGCCTTGGTGGCCTTGGGGTCTGGCGGTGTCACTGGTGGTGTGTGAGAATTTCTTCCTGTCTTGGCTGGCGGTGGTGTAGGTGGTGGCGTCTGACATGTTTTTGGTGCCTTAGGTTCTGGTGGTGCGGAAGGTGTTGTCGAAAAGGTTTTGAGTGCCTTTGGTTCTGGTGGCGTAGCTGCTAATGTCTGGGAGGTTTTGGGTGCCTTGGGTTCTGGCGGAGCATAGGGTGTTTGGTAGGCTTTGGACAGGGTTGTTTGTGGTGTGGCGGGTGATGTTTGAAAGGCTGTAGGTGCCTTGGGTTCTTCTGGAGTGCAGGGAGATGCTTCCTTGGAAAGGGCTTCTGTCAATGTCTCCGATGCTTCAAAGGCCATAGGTGCCATGGGTTCTACTTGTCTGGCTGCTGGTGCCTGAAAAGGTGTACTTGGTTCTGTTGGCTCAAAGGCTTCTGGGCCTGGTGTCAGAAGCTCTTCAGTCTTCAAATCTGCCTTGACTTCATGAGAAGCTGGCACTTCGGGGCCCGGTATCTCCCGGTCCATCAGCAGTTTCATCTTCTCCGCAATAGGCAGTGGCCTTTGCTGTTGATGCAGTTCCAAGAGCTCACGCGTGCTGCGATGTGAGGCGTCATCCGAGATCTCAGAGACGGAATCAAACTCCTGATCTTCGTGTTTCAAACAGGTCAAGGCCTCATCATACAGTTTGGCAGCTTTATCTTTCTCACCGATATCCTCCAAGACCGCAGCCCACAAGGTGTGCAAGGCCGCTCTTTTGAGGCCATGCAAAGTTTCGTTCCCTTCATCTTCACTGAGGAGCCGAACTTCAGCATCTGCCAGAAGTTTCGCGGCAAGTTCGGGATGACCATCTTTCAAAAGCTCTTGGATTTCCCAGGTCAGTTGCTCAATCTTCTCAGCTGCAGCCTCATCCGAGCAACTTTCCAAGCTGTTACTGGAAGTTGAGTTTGCACTTTCTTCCAGGGGATCCTGCAGGGGTCTTGCTATCTGCCACCTCTTATAATTGTTTCACATTTTCACCTTCATTGGACCATCAATTCTGGCAACCTATTCCAACCCATCCCTAAGAAAAACACCACCGCGAAACTCATCCAAAGAAAATTTCTTCTGTGAAAAAAACACACCTGCAGCCTGCAGCCGGTGAAAATCCTGACCAAAGAATACAAGAACACTCCCAAAAAAAATCAGATTTCTTACATACTTAATCATCATATGTATAATATAACAATATATCAACATTTATTTATATATTTACAAAATATATCTATATGTCAAAAAAAAACTGATCAGCATCTCCTCCTGCAACTGGTTGCCTTGGTGCAACTCTTCGGCCTCCTTCAGAAGTTGCCTGGCCTCCGTTCTGCAGCCCATCTGCTCTGCCAGGGCGGCCACCGTGGCCAGGCCATCCACGTAGACCGCGTGGCGCTCGCCCAGCAGATCTTCCGCCTGGTGGCAGAAGTCCATGGCCAGGTCCAGGGCTGCCTGGCCACCCGAAAAAATGGGGAGAAGTCACCTGGGATAGGTGAGATTAATATATGTATATATATATATATATAAATAAATAATATATTTATATTTATATTTATATATATATATATATTTGTATATGTATATATATATATTTGTATATATGTAAAAATATATATATATGTATATATGTTTAAAACTATGTATATATATAATATTATATGCATATATATATATGTAAGTATGTGCGTATAAACATTCATCATTGTTTATATAGATATAAATAATTTCGGAATACAACACGCAATATACATAGATTGATTGTTTT
>Ga0126342_10018935_pt1 | contig 11756 bp, 11 predicted proteins | sample Cyp1metagenome_FD_92528 | JGI IMG/M metagenome (GOLD analysis project Ga0126342, IMG submission 92528) | Coral microbial communities from Lord Howe Island, Old Settlement Bay, Australia - Cyphastrea 1 metagenome | ecosystem: Host-associated > Invertebrates > Cnidaria > Coral ... | reverse complement strand
GGTAATGCGTCGTCAGGGGGCAATGCGTCGTCAGGGAATGTGTCGTCACAATGCGTCGTCAGGGGGTAATGTGTCGTCAGGGGACAATGCGTCGTCAGGGAATGGGTCGTCACGATGCGTCGTCAGTGGGTAATGCGTGATCACGGGGCAATGCGTCGTCAGGGAATGTGTCGTCACAATGCGTCGTCAGGGTGCGTCGTCAGGGAATGTGTCGTCACAAAGCGTCGTCAGGGGGTAATGCATCGTCAGGGGGCAATGCGTCGTCAGGGAATGTGTCGCCACAATGCGTCGTCAGGGGGGCCGGGGTCATCGCCAAATGTGTCGTCACAATGCGTCGTCAGCGTCAGCGCCAAACGTCAGACCCAAACTGCGGGTGCCCTGTATATATACACACATAATCACACACACATATATATATATAGATAATTATACACACACATATATATATATATACATACTTATATAATTATATAGATATATATTAATATATAGATATATATATACATCTATGGTTGTTTATATACACAGCTTGTATTCCAAAATGAACTTTAAATAATCATGCGCATGGGTCTGCATACGCCTAATTATAGTTATTTGTATGTACCCCTAAATAACCCCTAATCCAACCCTAAACAAACCATGAACAGACCCTAAGCCAACCCGAAAAAAACCTTAAACCAACCCTAAATAGACCCGAAACAAATCTAGACGAAACCATAAACCAACCCTAAATAAACCCTAAACCAAACCCTGCATATGGATTAAATACACTTGTAAATGCACTGATCCACACCTGGGACCTGAAACGATCTTTTAAAAATGGATGTTGTGTGAACGACCACTTTTGCCCAAACGACCAGAACTGAAAATTAGGCAAATCCACTGGGTGCCATACCAGGCTCAATCACTGGATCAACTCATATCACATCGAAGTAATATCACTACATCCACGTATATTTATGATCGATAATGGTCTTGAGGGTCACATATCAAATCAAAATAATATCACTACATGCATAGCTACATGCACGTTTATTCATGATCGATAATGGTCTTGATCGTCTTTGAATCATTTCTCCCCATACCTATGTAATTTTTGTTAAATTCACCCAACCTCTATTGATAGATTTCTGAATTACTTCCTGAACCCCTGGTTTCTCAGCAGCTTCCATTTCTCGCTGGTGCAATGTCTGCATCATCGCCGTTGAGATCATCAACCTCAGCAGTGAACCGTGCGCCCTTCAGTGGCGGGGGTGGCTGGCACAACCGTGGTGAACTTGGTGATTCATCTCTGCATGAGACTATATGCATATTTGATTTATAAATTTTGATTCTGCAGCATTCTGGCTGGGGTGTGTCAGGATGTCCCAACGATTCATAAAAAAATCTTCGTACTGTGAGCCATGCGTTAACGAATGGAAGACCAACCACACTCTTTGCATGCTGGCCACGAAGTGTAAGCAGCTGGTGAGAGATGCGGCGCAGGGAAAGATTGTGTACCCGACCTTACAAAACATTCGGTTTATCCACGCCCTGTTGAAGGCTTACACAAAGACCATGGCTGAACGGGGGGTAATCACGACCAATCGGATGTCTTACATCAAGCCCCCAGTCAGGGATTTTTTTGAGTTGATGGAGATTGATTGCAAAACAGATGCCACAATCACAGCAATCCATGCATCAGCTTTTGTCATCAAGCAAATGTTATCTGCAATCAAAAGGAAGTGGAGAAAATGGGAGCTTCCTAGGGCCACTGGGATTGAAGTTAAACACCAACATATGTTGAAAGTCTTTATGTATGATTTTTGGGATGTGCCCTTTCCATCATTGATGTATCAAAAAATATTAGACAAAGGAATAGGTCCCTTAAAGACTTTCAACATGGTGATCTTTTTATTTCGACTATGTAGCCCGATAATACTTTCAACATCTTCTGATCGTTTTATTTCAATTATGTGACAGTAGCCCGATAGTACCAGGTTTCAACAACGAATTTGTTAGGGGGAATCTGTGAATGATTGTTTGTTTCGATGACCAAAGTGTTTAGGACAAGTATATCCGTTGCATGGTCTTTGATCTCGCAGCTGCATACAGCAAGGCTTATGAGGATACTGCTCTTCCCACAAGTTTTTAGTTTTCCCACCATGTCTTTCCCAACTAGAATGGTTCCATGAAGATTTCCAAAGAGAGTATTTAGTCCCATTCGCATCTGACTGATGTAAGGAAGGACGTTCTCCATTCCTGTTCAAAGACGAAGAGGATGAACATGATGAGACAAATCCTGATGCCAGTGATCATGATTCTGATTCCAGCCCGGACCTATGCCATTTTGAGATATACGATGCCCTTACCCGTAGCAATTCAGAGCTCGAGGCACGTGCTTCTTGGGAAGAGCTTGAATCCTTAGCTATGTCAGAGGGGCCGGGGCCGTCCCGACCATCGATGGCCCTAGATCCGAAAGTGAAAGCTGAATCAGCTCACGTCGATCCTGCGGCCCTTTCTGCTTTGATCAACATCGTGAAGTCAAAGATGAAAAAGATTCTTTTTGGCAATAGAGACACATGTTGCTTCGATGTTTTAAAATGTTTTAAGTATATAGATCTATGTTGCAAGCACCCCTGCAGAAAGATCTAAGATGAAATATATTGAAATATTGCATGCATTGTACTTGACTTAAGACCTTAAATATGTTAACAGTAAATGTCCAACCAAACCTTGTTGGCCCAGGGCTGGGCATGCGGAAGGTGGACCAGATTCTGTTGCAGCTGACAAACCCGGAATCTTGGCATGCAGAAATCATCCTTCATATGTTCCACGTGTGAAACCAAGAAACCCATGGATACCCAAGAGACACAGGCTCCAGCCCCTGAATTATTGGGTGAACTTGAGAAGATCAAACAAGCAGCTCTTGACAAAGCGAATGGGAAGGACACCCATGTTTTTATATGTTTTTATGTTTGAATTTCATATGATATGTTTCTTTTGCACTTTTTCATGCTGCATGTTCACCAGCACACATGTACTGTGGTATGAGAACCCTACGATGTGGCACGCATCACACACACACCTGTTTGCAGGACCTTTTGGTTCGCCGTGAGGAACAGCTCAGGCTGCAGAAAAAGGCAAAGGGAAATGGGCCTGAGGATGTCAATGTGAGCAAGAGTGCATGCAGTTCTGATGATAGGAGCACCCGGAAGACTGAAGGTGAAACGCCTACCGAGAATGTAGAGAAGGCTAGCTAGAAAGATGAGAAAGACCACAAGAAAAACAAAGATGAATCGGAATCTGAGGAGGATGAGAAACCTGTCAAGAAGGCTTGCACGAAAGATGAGAAAACAGCAAGAAAAAGACAGAGGAGTCGGAATCTGAGGAGGATGAGAAACCTGTCAAGAAGGCTAGCAAGAAAGATGAGAAAGACCGCAAGAAAAAGAAAGAGGAGTCGGAATCTGAGGAGGATGAGAAACCTGCCAAGAAGGCTAGCAAGAAAGATGAGAAAGACCGCAAGAAGAAGGAAAAGGAGGCGGCATCTGAGGAGGATGAGAAACCTGTCAAGAAGGCTAGCAAGAAAGATGAGAAAGACCGCAAGAAAAAGAAAGAGGAGTCGGAACCTGAGGAGGGTGAGAAACCAGACAAGAAGGCACGCAAGAGAGATCAGAAAGGCAGCAAGAAGAAGGATCAGGATTCAGAGGAGGAGGATCATGAGACAGGAAAACCGGGCAAGACTAGCAAGAACCCTGGCAAGAGCAAGAAGGACGAAGACAGTGTGGACAGTGAGAAGGAGGATGAACAGGAGTCGGAGGAGGAAGACAGATCTGAGTCTTCGGAGATTCTCAAGAAGAAGCCAGTTGCTCGAGGCAAAGGCAAGGCCAAGCCAAAGGCAAAAGGAAAGGCTAAGGCCAAGGCAGATAAGTGTCCCAAACCCAAGACTGTGCCCAAGAAGGCCGCGGCAAAGAAAGACAAAGAGAAAAAGAGTGGGGAGAAGGCCACGTTCGCAAAGCGCTACAGACCCACCTCAAAGCAGAGCCATGCAAAGTATGATATGGTTCGAGATGTCTACAATGTCTCCCTGCGTAAGTACCTCACCAGCCACACCTGGTGCGAGGACACTATGAGGTTCAACATGCAATTCCATGGTATACGCAAAAGGTTCACACATGCATGACCTACCTCATTGAGTGCCTAAACTTTAACACCCCAAAAAGTGCGCGCGAACCCATGCAAAAAAATGTTTAAAGTTTTTGGGTTTAAGGAAACCGAGTGAGCAAGTGACATAATGCATTCAAACTTGATATAGATGTACGGCACGCATACCATATGCATGAAATATGTTGATATAGACGTACAGCACGCATACCATGTATATGCATATCTTAAATATGTCGTGAGTCTTTTGCAGGAGAACTGGTGGTTTTTCTGCGAGCGCCACTGGGACCATGCCGATGAAGAGTCGACTTTGAAGCAGGTGATCAATGAAGAGCTGGCCATAGCGTTCTTGACTCAACCAGAAATGCGTTACTCGAACGACAAAGAAGCATGATATGATCATCGTGGCCCAATTTTCTTTGGTTTCAAAGTGGAACGATGATTCCAATACCTTCAGAAATCGCCAACCCTTTTTTTCAAGTTGTTTTTTACCAAATAGAATTTCGCTCTCCCCTTTTCTTTTTGACCAGACCCCACAGATTTCAACCACTCCACATCCAAGGTGAGGTTCTGAACCAGGAAGGTGCTGAGTTTGTGGATGCACGCGTTGGCTGAGCGGATGCCTGAGCGAGCTGGCCATTCCACATGATGGCCGTTTTCCAAGGGTACCATCAGATTATGCGATGTGATGGTTTTTGATCCAATTTCATGGATGTTATCCAATTTCATGGATGAAATGTGAACTTAGCTGGGGTGGCAGCAGGGCTGCATTAGAATGCGATGGTGGCACATACCTTGAAAGCTTACCTGGAAAGCATTGAAAGCACGTGAAATATATAGATCTATATTCAATTTGTACTGCTTTACCTGGACCATGGCACAGTTGCGGCCTACTGCGTGATCACAAGACTCAACAGCGAGCAGAGAGCGATCGCGGTGGAAATATTGTGCTTAAACGCTCCACTCCTAAACCCCTATTAGCCTTGATCCAAGATAGGTGCAATTCAGCCCTATCTTGGTTTTTTTCCTTGCCAACATCTTGGCGACTCTGGGTCTTTGTGATCCATCAGAACTACTTCCTCGTTTTGCTGACATGCTTATGTTGAGGGTGTGGGATGGTGTCGGTTGGCTTGTGGCCCCCAAATTTCCCCTATATGATATATATATATATATCTCTCTCTCTTTTGAAATCAAAACATGATAAATAAATATATATTATATAATGTGAGAAATTGAGTAACCTCTGGGCTCAATCTTTGGTGCTAGTGCCCTTCGGATTCCCATGGCTCGACGCAATGGAGGCTGCAGCTTCTAAGGGCCAAAGCTCCTAAGGCAGATTTTTATTCAGTTGGATGCCTGTGTTCAATCTTGTTTGCACATGCTGCATCAATACGGTTATCTGCATCCACCACTATATGCATCCCTGCACGCAGATACTGGTTCTCCTGTCGGTCTTGGTCCTTTGGAACGACCGGCTGAGCCTTTCCCAGGATGGGCCGCTCGTAGATCCATAGTGTATATAATGTATATACAATAGCAATAGCACCCCTAAATAAATAAATATATATATATACACATGCATATATATATATATACATAAATATATGTATATTTATATAATATATATATATGGGCCACTCGTAGATCCATAGTGTTGTATATAAAATAGCATCCCTATATATTAATATGGGAAGACACAACGAGTAATACAACGATAGGTCCCCAAACACTCTTTGTGGGGACCTATCGTCTTCATGGTTGGTAAACTAGAAAAAGCTGCTTTTGTAACATAGTGAAATATATATATATATTATATCAATGATTTCCATTTTACACTGCTGACAACAGCACCAACGTATAGCCTCGACTGCCCCAGGACTTTGGGTTCATAGAGCACTACGCAGGATACGGAGAGCTTACCAACACCATCCGGGAGGAACATGGTGTTTCGGCCAGACTTGATCTGAACTATCATCGTGGCCATGATATTCTGACACCGGCAGGTTTCGCGGTGGGGCCTCATTTTTTCATGTGCAATTTGCTTGGCAACAAATGTTAATGCTATATTATCCTTCAACTTTGGATTCTATCAGGACACACCTCGTTTCCATACTCCGTGGGGCCCCTGACGGCGAGTTCGTGGTTTGGATGGGTATCAAGTGCAGCTCATGGGTATCAATTTCCCAACCTTCATGTGGCCGGTCTTACCTAGATCCAATGGGATATGAGACCCATAACAACACTTTGGCCAACGCCATGGTGGGAAGGACAGTACATGATTGCATTTGTTCATATTTCGATAGTGGTCCCAAAATGGAGCCTTTTTGTCCCTGTGTAGTATTTATATATAGCCTTCCAGCCTTTCCCAGGAGTGTGCTTTTGGCGTGGTTGGCGGTGGCATTGGGAGCCATAATGATAGCGGAGCAACCAGGTTCTAGCCTTTTAGCCCGACACTGCCGGTTCCAATCTCTTTGCGCTGCAACTAAGGCACGGTATAAATGAGCATTCGATCATTCTTATATGCACACGTTTGCAATTGATATGGGAAGACACCCCTTTGTTTTATTTGATCCAAGTTACTTGTCCACCTGCATCGCCCTTGCGGATCTGGAAGACTTGGTTCTGGATGGGACATTGCAACCATGGTTCACCGAAGAGAAATTGTTTGTGGAGCAATTCTGCAATTATCTCGTATTTTTGGAAGGGTCGGATGACAAAAAAAGTTCGAAAGGGATTGAAGCGAAAGAACAAGGGACAGAGCCCAGTGAAGAAATACAAGGATCGTCAGGGGAAGCGTAGATTCCATGGCACGAAACATTTGACTGCTACGCAGAATCTAGGCAGCATGCATCATGGGAGTCCATACGAAAATGCTATATTAAGTTTGCCACTGATGTGCGAGAGTAAAGGGTATATAATTTTCCCCTTAAGCGTGCCTACCTAATTAACCAAAAAACGGCACCTCATCTTCAGACATCCCCATATAGGTCTCATCAAGCCACACTTAACTTAGGACATATACGAAAGCCTTTGCCCAACGTGCTGTTCAGCTGTACCCGCACATGCTCCAGAAGACAGTGCCTCCTCAAGGCGATGATGTCGAGCACCAGTTCCACCGCCCCTGGTTCTCAAGCATCGATTGGGATTCTTGGGATGATGCTTTCATCAAAGAGGTTGCAAAGTATCTTTTCCAGGCTAAAGGCCTCCAAATTCCCGAGGGATGGCAATGGATCATCCCAAGTGACTTGTGGGAATCTTAGATTCCACATCTCACCCACATTTAATTTAGATCGATGTGTGAACTACATACATCGCAGGGGTTTGGCATTCAAGTCAGTATACCTATTGTCAAAAGAATTGGTCCTTCTAAAGCTGCAAACGGCTATTGAATCAACATGCTTTGACCAGCTAGTGACTTAAGCCATGCATGCATGATACACATGCATGCTGCATGGCTGATGAACATTTGGCTGTAAAGACGTTTCCGGTTGCTCTATCATCATCTACGTGGGTGAAATCTTGATTGAAGGCTGGGTTTGTTTGGAAACATGACAAAGAATTCGAAAGTATTCGAAAGTGTACGAAATTATGCTTCGTCGAAACCCGAAATGACATGAAATGAATTCCTAATCATTTTTTCGCGAAAAATGGTTTCGAAGAACATCCATGCACATCCATGAAACGTCCATGCACATGCATGCAACACTCGAAACCATCCATGCACGAAAAAAATCGATTTTCGAAGCCTTTTTTCGTGATAAGATTTCGTGTTTGTTTGGGAATTTCCAAGAATTTCTGGGAGTGTTTCGAAAAAGTTTGAAACCATAATCTGAAGCCCAAAATCATATCCCTGAGGTGGTATGGCTTCTCCGACCCCTGCGTTATTGCACCAGACATCCGTGGCTACCCTGATGAGAGCGCAATCAAGGCCATGGATCGGGATGCGCAGGTAGAGCTTCACCGGGATCTCGAAGCAGCTCTTCCAGATGATCCTAAGCAGTTGGCTCAACTCTGTGAGGCTTGTGTGATGTAAAATATGTTGTATATAGCGTATATGTAAATAAATAAATATATACAAATAAATATATATATAAATAAATAAAGAGATACCGTATCTGTATATGAATCATCAGGGTTCTTTAGGTCCTCAAGGTTTCTGATATGTTGTTTGGTTTTATTGGGGGTTACCGGACTGTGATATCGAATCTAAACGGGTATGATTATCATATCGTTAATGTTGGGAAAAATAGCTCCCTCTTCAGGCACTTATCCAGATGGAACATGAGGATCCCGATGTCTCATATCACCGATCAGTCTCCAATGCCACGACCATCCCAGCAACAGCGGAAGAGCTGGCTTCGTTCAAGGCACAACTTCCAGGACGCCAGGCCAGTCCTGAGAATGCAGGAGCATGCAGGAGCATGCAGGGGCATGCAGGGGCCATGTATGGGTTGACCTCTTAGGACACCAGTAGCACCAGCATTTTAATCTCATTAAGATAGCTTGTGCGACTGTTTTTTTCATAAAGACAAAATGCATTTGTCCTATGGGCACATGAGTTTGGAACACTTGGACCACTGCCTTTTAACATCCATATGTTTTTGTGCAGGCGTTTGAGGCTTCGCCTGCTCTGGATCCTACTGCTGCCGGGATGTCGAAGTCGCTGCCAGCGCAGCGCAGCCCTTATGCACCCAGCGTGGTAGATTTACGATCCATCGCTAGGCCTTGTAACACACCTGCGCCTGCAAAGCCTTCAGCCTGTTTGGAGAACACCAATGCTAAGATTGCCAGGTTGGTTGCCAAGCCTACGCCTTCAAAGGCACCTGCCCTCCCCAAGCCTGTTAGGCGGACACTGGACATGGAGTTTCAATCGGCTGGTTCTGTGAATGATGGGACCAGTTTGCCCATGGACTCACCACCTGGCCCTCCTTTGAATGTTATGACGCCAATTCAGCGATCGAATCCTTCAACGCCCCTCAAGGAGCTATGGTGGTGAAACATATGTTACCTCGAGCAAAAAGTTATCTTATAACATCCTTGGGTTCCAACCTTTGATTTTCCTATGACATTATGATTTAAATTGGAATGTCTCAAAATATGGTATCCCGAAACTTTATTTTTCAATGGCTTGGATGGATCGCATGTCCCAAAGTCCCCATGCAGGAGAACATTTCTGACCCCTACAATGATGAGGTTGGAGAACATCTGGCTAAAAAGCCACCAGCACCATGTCTATATATATATATATATGTTTGGAACGACACATGTACTGCGTAAATTAGAATTTGATTCATGGAGTTTGTTACATAATTTACATCACATGCATGCTATGTTGCGTTATCTGATCTAAATCCCAGCGGGCACTTGCTGCAACGGCCAAGGTTCCACCACTGCCAGATGGAAGTCTCCCGGCTCCAGGATCACCTGTGCCAGCGGCTGCAGCGGATGAGTCTCCGACAAGCAAGGAGCAGGACGTCATGGAGCTCCCAATGATCATGACTGTCAAAACTTTGACTCGTGCTGATAAGGAAAGGGTACGAAGGATCGTTACACCCAAGCCCACTTCAGGTCGAGTTGAGGTCCCCAAAGACATAATCGCAATGTGGAATTCCGAGAAGGGCAGGGAGCAGCTACTGCAAATCTGGTGCAAATCAGGTGGTGTGAAGGTGGGGCTAACTGCTATATAGAGTATGTGCACACATCCACTCATCCATGTCATTTGGCGATAGCCACCTATATATAGAATAATGAGCTTTCTTCTGACTTGGTATACGTGTTAAAAGCTTTGGGTCTCCAGAATTTCCAGAATATAGTGCTTTATTTTTGAGATTGTATGCATGCATGCGCTCATTCAGAAACATTAAACAAAAAACATATTATGGCTTCACTGATGCAGGCGGTCTGTGTGGAGCGAGTCGAGTTCTTGAGCGTCACGGCCAAGACGAAAGCACTCGAGGTAAAGGGCGGATTCTACTCCAAAGAAGACATGAAGTCTGAGTTGGGCTACACTCAGAACATTGGCTCTTATTAAAGTTAACCCCAACACTCGTATACTGAACGCCTATGCTTTTCTGGCGGTTTGATTTGCAACTAAGGGATCGGATTGACAAGATTGTCAAGTGGGCGACCAAACGTGGACTGCACAGGTTCCTAAGCTTTGAAAGGACTTGCTTTCTTGCAATGAGACGCATGCATGCACACACGCACACATAGACTAAAATATCATTAATATATTTATAAACACGTGCATATACATCCTTGCCACCGGAGGAACCATCCCTCCAACCATATCCAGTTGACCACATGCATCCCTACACCCATATGAATCCTACGATGACTCCACTGCAGAGTTTTGGGTGAACACCCGTACTGAAGGCTCCATGAAAAGGGAGGACTTGGAACGTTTGGAGAGGAAACGTTCCCTTGAGCAGGATTGTGATGCTAACCAAGCCCTCAATTCCGAAATGGATTTCAACATGGGGGGCTTTCCTAACCTCGGTGCCCCGGGGCCCTTGGAGCTAGAAGGTGATGGTGCCAAGTGTGCAACATGCATGCACCAATCACCAAACATATTCAACTTTCCTTGTGTTCAATTTGCATCTAAAACTCATAAATGCGTTTCTCATCGGCATTGAACTGAGGCAGCTGTCAAGCTTCCAGACATGATGAAAGGAACTTTGCAGGGGATGAACAAGATGGGAAATGCCATTGATAAGCTGCAGCTCTACAAGGATGAAGACAAAGCATGTGCAGCGACCCTCATTCCAAATTGGGATATTTGACCCACTCCTATTTATGTTATAATGCCTATATAGAATAATATATGCCATCGGTCTTGCATAGAGCTTCTTGTTCCCAGGATTGCATGAAGTCAACTCCCATATTCCAGCCTCGAGCCAGCCAGAGAGATGATGATCCATGCATGCAGATGTTGCCGTGCATCCGTCTCGCCTCAGGACAGTGGCGAAGATGGAGGATGTCTGATCGAAATTATCGACTTTGTATGACCTCATGGCAGAGGTCCAAGCCGATGCCGAGTCCAGTGATGGATTTACTGAGGAGTTTCTCGTTTCAAAGTCTAAGTGCCGTAGAAATTTCGAGATTGCCATGGTGAAGTCTTTCAGAAACTTTCTTGTGTCAAACCATACTCGTACATTAGGTATAATGTTGGCAAACCATCGTATGTACTATACAATTAGTTGAAACATCTTTCAACACTAATGCAACTTGATCTCCTTTGCTTTCAGCGAGGCAGAGCAAGAAGTTGGAGAAATGCTTCACGGATGCGAAGCGAGAGAGACTCGCCAATTCTTATTAACATCCTAGCTCAGCAATGCATAGATTAACCATCACCAAGTTGCTGTCCACTGCAATGTGTATAAGGATGAGCAGGGGCACCAGCTGCGAAGCACTGGCCAAGCCAAATCCTCAGTTATCAGTCAATCCAGATAAGAAATATATGCTCAACTCAAATCACATGACCTTGGTCAAATTATTCTACTTCGTGTGATCCCCACCATGACATGTCAGGACGTATATTTGGACATATATTTAGTATATTCTGACATCCTATCTGACATATATTCTGGCATATATTCTGGCATTCTATCTGG
>Ga0126342_10018934_pt1 | contig 11756 bp, 10 predicted proteins | sample Cyp1metagenome_FD_92528 | JGI IMG/M metagenome (GOLD analysis project Ga0126342, IMG submission 92528) | Coral microbial communities from Lord Howe Island, Old Settlement Bay, Australia - Cyphastrea 1 metagenome | ecosystem: Host-associated > Invertebrates > Cnidaria > Coral ... | reverse complement strand
TTTGTGGCTCCGGAGGGTCGAAAAGTAGGCTCGCTAAAGCGGCGGGTGCGGAGCCATCTGGCCAGATGAGAGATGAAAAAGTGCACGCCGTTGTGGCGCGAAGCACATTTGTAAGTGAAAAAGTACAAAGCACCTGGGTCTCGGAGCACTTTTGGAAGTTGAGATGTCGAAAAAGTGCACGCCGTTGTGGCGCGAAGCACATTTCGAATTCAAAATGTACAAAGCACACCATGCTCGGACCACTTTTGGAAGTTGAGATGTCGAAAAAGTGCACGCCGTTGTGGCGCGAAGCACATTTCGAACTCAAAATTTACAAAACACACCATGTTCAGACCACTTTTGGAAGTTGAGATGTCGAAAAAGCACACGCCGTTGTGACGCGAAGCACATTTCGAAGTCAAAATGTTAAAAACACCACGTTCGGACCACTTTTGGAGGTTCAGATGTCGTTTCCCGTGGCAGGCGCAAGGGATTGTGCACCTTCTCAAAAGTGAGCAAAACGTGAGGGTTAACTACAACCACCACTACACCATACTACACTCCAATACACTACAACTACAACTACAACAACACCTTCACTACATTCCACTATACTACAATACACCACACTCCACTACATTCCACTACACTGCACTAAACTACACTACATTACACTCACCTACAGTCAATTACGCTACAATACACTATACTACACTACACTACCCTACACTACACTACATTTGCACTACACTACAATACACTGCACTACACTACGCTACACTACATTACATTCCACTACACCACGTTACATTACACTACACTACACTTCGCTACACTACACTACAACTACGCTACACTACATTCCACTACTACACTGCACTCCACTACACTCCACATAATTACACTACACTACACTACACTACATTATATTCCACTACACTACACGACACTACATTACACTAACTACAACTACAACTACAACTACAACTACAACAATACTACATTTACACTACGCGGCACTACACTACACTAATTGCACTACACTACACTACACTCCACTACACTACACTAAACTGAATGACACTGCACTACACCTACAACTACAACCGCAACTGCAACTGCAACTACACTACATTACAACTACATTACAACTACATTACAACTACATTACACTACACTAATGACATTACACTACACTACACTGCATTACACTACATCACACTAACTACAACTACAACTACATAGGACTACACTACACTACACTAATTAAACTACACTACGCTGCACTACACTACACCCCACTCCACTACACTACACCACCCTTCACTACGCTCCACTACACTACAGTACACTAAATCCACTTAATTACACTACACTACACTACATTTACATTCCACTACACTACACGACACTACATTACACTAACTACACCTACGACTAAAAATACAACTACAACTACACTAATTGCATTACACTACACTAGACTACACTACACTACACTACACTAATTGCATTACACTACACTACACTACACCACACTACACTGAATTACACTACACTCACTAGCCTACCCCACATTGCATTGCATTACATTACATTACAATACACTCATTACACCACCACAAATGCACCTGCAACTACACTACACTAATTACACTACACCATAACTACAACTCCACTACACTAGAACTACAACTACAGCTGCACTACACCACACTACATCCAGCAGTTGTGGGTGAGGTGACGGACCAGGTGACCACTGCAACCATTGGAGCCACTCCAAAAAACACAGCTCCAACCACCTTTCGATCCATCAGTGGCTTCGCTCTGCCATCCGTGATTCACAACAACCAACCTCTCCTATAGGTTTCCTATTTTCGAAACTTCCGCCACCGCCTTGTGCGGTACTACTGGTAATACAAACCATGTAATATAGGTAAGTGCAGATAATAAAAATAACTATGAATAGTTATTTTACCTATAAAAAATTGTGATTTCCATATCATGATGTTTGGATTTCCCGGGACGGATTACCACCTAGAAAACAATCCCATCCAACTTGACCGGCTTGCAATGGCTGTCCAAGAAGAATATGGTGCCCAAAAAAAAAGTGATGCTTAATCATCATATTTGCCCCTGGAATTGCAATGAAATAGATGGGGCATGCCTCATTTCCAGACCCATTCGGCCAACCCGAGGTTTAATTGCCGTTTGCGAGCAATGCTGCCAATGGCAAGTGGCCTTAGCCCTTTTAGATTCCGGCCTGCAACTGGGGTCCCAGTTGCTACCGAATCTTATCTCCTTCAACAGCAGCACAGCGTGAATGTCCATCCCTAAAATGAGAATTTAAAATCAAAAAAGGAAACACTGTTTAAAAAACCATTAAAACTAACCGTTAGCCTTTTTGTCCATTTTTCCAATAATTAATATGCTTTTAAGTTCTGGTCCTAAACCTGAGATCATGAACCCAGGCACCATCAGCGCTTGCAGCAAGCACTCCGAATCCTCCAGGGTTGCGGCACTCATCGGCATCATGCAGGAACTGCGTGTGCGTGCAGATGTGGTCAGCTACAACAGCATCATCAGTGGACATCTGGGGCACGTGAGTGCATGGCAAAGCACGTTTAAGGTGCTGGATGATTTGACTCTTGAACATCGAAGAATAGAGCATGTTGGTGTTGTGATGACCTCACTGCGCTTCTGATTTTCCAGGGGCATCATCCCAAACAATCAAACAATCATTTATCTGGTTGGTGGTTTGGAACATTTTTCCATATATTGGGAATAATCATCCCAACTGACTAATATTTTTCAGAGGGGTTGAAACCACCAACCAGTTATGTTTGGTTTGTAAACTAGATACTAATTTGCGCAAAGTCTTTGAAGCACGATTGCATCCCCTGAAGACACTGCAAATCACAAAAATAGACTAGAAAATATTCGTACAAACGACCCGAAAAAAAATGATGAAAAATCATCAAATGTCGTATTAATTCAGGCATTCAGCAAAAAAAGGAAAGAGTACTAGAATCATCATCTACAAACCATTAAAGATCATCTGGAGGTTTCCTAAAATGAGGGCACCCCCAAATCATCCAAAATTAAACAATTTTAGTATTGAAACACATGGTTTTGGGGTCTTCCCTTTTCAAGAAACCCCCATCTAAAGATTACTTAAAATCACAGAAATCCTCTGACAACTGCCGGAAAAGTTGCCGCATCAGGAAGATTGCCACTTTGCAAGCGAGCAGCATCACTTACAACACGGCGATGAGCGCGGCTGGTTCTTGGGAAGCTGTGTTAGGTTCGGGGCTGACAGTTGGATGGGGAAATTGGTGAAGAGAATGGCTCTATAGCCAAGAAAGGGGGATTTATCCCCCAGGTCTTGATAGAGATGGCTGGGATTGTCTAATATCAATATTTGGGTTGCAAAAAAATTGCCAGCAAGCGACGATTGAAAGTATTTTGGTCAAAGTGATGGCGACCCCCTCTGGAATTTGCGCAGAATCAAGCGGTTGAACCCAACAGAAATTCAGCTTGTCAGCTTCCAAAGAAGCGAAAGCTTCCAACCTGAGCAGGCGAAATGAAAACCGTAGTGGCTGGGGCTGTCACATCCAGATGAATCACCATCCCCTTTGAAATAAAATATTACATCAAGCATATCAAATCCATCAGGTTTTGGGCTGATCGAAGTCGCTTTGAACGATACTCTGTGTGAACGAACCCTGTGTGAAACGTCTCTGTGTGCGATGCGTCATGTACGGAAACAAATAACTAGACTATTTACCAAAACTCCTTTGTAGAATGATATGTGTATACAGACTGCCAGTTCTTTCACCTTTGCGTAGATGTGTCTCTATTTGCCTGATGGACCCTTCGGGCACATTGTTGCTATCTTTCCATCATCGGACAGCAGGGCAGGGCCAACAGCCGTAAGTCGTGGACCAAAACGGCTAAGATGTCGAGTTTAATGTTTCCAGGATGTAAGTTCGATGATGGTTTTCCCCAAGAAAACACCCGATTTCTTACTCTTCGGCATCACTGGGCGATAACTTCATAAATTTAAACCCATTCACTATAAGTATATCCCCCTGCTGTAATCAACCCGAGTTGAGCCATTGGGTAGGCTTGTTGATTGCCACCCCCTTCACCAACGTCATCACCTGCACCAGCGCCATCGATGGGTGCAGTGGCCGCTGGGAAATGGCCATCGACATAACGATGGTAGCTGGCTCAAGTGAACCATTCAAAACGCCATAGTTGATATGCTATTATGGAAATTATACTATATGGTTTCATGGGGATTATAATAAACCATAATGGGGATAACTACTAACTAACTAGTATAATGGGATGGGATAGGGGTATCTTTCATGGCTCAAGTATACCCTCCGGTGTCATCAAACGTGGCTGGCTGGGACATCCCCAAAAGAATTTAGGTGAAGATGATGGGAAAATCATCGAACATAGCTGATGGAATTTCCAGAAATCTATGTTTGATTGCCAGAGGGTAATGTTTGATAAGGTGAATCCTCCCAAAATCAGCCTATACATAAAAGTTCAGGCAATGAAAATCATACCCCCTTTTTTAAGTCGTCCAGATTCCAGATGGTATACGTCTTGAAGGTCTTGAACAGAATGTAGAGTGGATGGTGTTCGGTTCATCTCCGGTTTTCTGACTGAAAATGGAGATGCTGTGTCTCCAGTTTGGGGGTAACAAAGCATGTGTAACACCATCAACCGACCACAACAAAGGCACTGTTGTCCTCGGTGACCTGCACCGACGATGTGATCAAGATCGATCCACCCCAAGGGGGATCCCCGATTTTTGATGGTTAATCATGGCTGGCTGGTGGTTTGGAACATGGCTTTTATTTTTTCCATATATTGGGAATAATCATCCCAACTGACGAATATTTTTCAGAGGGCTGCTATTTCAAACGGTCATAGCCCATTTTCAGGTAAAAAAATGAAAAGCAAGTGAAGCATCTGTCCGTGTCAGATGGTTCCAAAATATTCTCGGAAATTCCAGCCACTCTCAGGTTATGGATGGGGCTGTTGCCCAATGTCATCACTTTGAGCAGCGTGCTCAGCGCATGTCAAACCGCCCAACGGTGGCGTCTGGCCTTGGCAGTACAGCAAATGATGCATGGACTGCAGGTCTGGCTGGAAAAAAGTGGGTTCAACCAGCTGTCCTCACAGCAATAGCTGTTTGGCGCAGCCACCAATTTTATTGGTGATCTCAGAGACCTCACTAGATAAGAGAGAAAACCAACCAAGAATGGTGATCTAGAAATGACAGAGGATTCTAGCAACGATATGATAAAACTGGGAGTAGGACCACTGAATTAACTTGGACCCCAGTGCTACTGAGTCCTTCTAGATGCTGTTTTTCTTGGCTAAGGAGCTCGGCTGCCAAAGTTTTACCAAACGTGATTTGCTACAACAGCACTTGCACTTCTTGTGAGCAGACTGGAAGGTGGTGGATGACCGTGGGCCTTTTAAGACAGATGAGTTTGGAGCGAGTGACGGCGAGTTCTCTCAGCTACAACAGTGCAATTGCAGCATGTGAGCAGGTGAAGTGGGAGCTGACACTTGGTAGGGAAATCCTGGGAAAACCCTGGCAGTTCGGATGGAAAAGTAAACTAATGTTGGTAAAACAGTGTCATAAACCATGGTTTATACCACCTATAAAAATGTTGATTTGGGGGATGGTTTATTGTTGCTTTAACCACATGTACCAATTGATGTGCGGAAGTGTCCATTCCGAGTTTCACCTCAGCGGGGAATACTGACCAAGGCATCACTACTGATGGGATGGGCCTGCTATCAGTATTTATCAATCGCGTATGGATGGGATTGTAAGTTATGCCCCAGGATCACTTGGGCTCATCTTCCAGTTCAACGATGTTCAACGGGTCCTCCCAGGTCCTCCAGAATTATTGAATATACCTTGAAAGGCCATTGATGCCCCAATCACTGGCTACCAGAAAGGGAATCGCCCAGGTATAGCTCGAACAAGAACGGGTTTTCTCCATGAGCTTAACAGCTTTAGCCAGGCCCCTCCATCCGTGGCCAGGACCCTGGTGATTTTAGACTCCTTGGAGCACTTCGGAGGGGCCGATGCCCTGAGCTACAGCAGCGCTGTGTGCGCTTGCAGCCAGGGCCATGGCACTGCCGTGGCCGTTGCCTTGATGAGCCGATTGGTTTTGCCTTGGCCTGCGTGGCTGAAAAAGAGGGCAACCCAGGGCTTGGGATCATGGGATGTTTGGGCCAAATATGTAAATTTGGTGGTAGGAAATGTTCGGCAATGTTCTGGTGAATTTCGCTGCTGGGAAAGTGGACCAGCAGCCCTGTTTTTGATCGGGAAAATCCATATATCCCTTTGGTCTGAACGATCTAAAGAAGGGAAAATCGGCCCAGTTCGTAGCTGGGAAGGATTTGTTTGGATGGTTGACAAAGGTATTCACGAGCCAGGGCGGGTCCAGCCTGAGCACATCTAGGTCTTTCGGCCCACACAGAGTCTCTGAGCAGTTGGAAGATGTTCATCAACCTGCTTGGGTGCTAATATCATTTATCAATTACATATTAATTCATATGATCTAGTTGTGTCCAACACCTTTCAATTGTTTGGTTTACCCTCTGGTAAGCTAACATAGCTGTTGAACATGACCATTTATAGTGGATTTTCCCATTAAAAATTGTGATTTTCCATAGTTATGTTAGTTTGCCAAAGGGTAAGGGAAAATCTACACCGGAAACCATGGCTTTTTCCTTGGGAGGCCATGGACGCCTGCGCCAAGTGCGGTAACTTCGCCCAAGCCCAGGAGATCTTCACCACCATGCAGGACAGGCCAGAAATTTTGGGCCGTGAAACATGGGGAACTCCTGGATTTTTCCATCGATTTTTCCGATGATTTTGGGGTTCCTGGAGTATCCATCATTAATGGGATATTTAATGGGATATTATTCATGATTATTGTAATATCATCATTCATCGCCTCTGGATTTTTGAGGATTTTTCGGGGGGTCGGAAATGTCCGAGTTGTTTTTGTTGAAGCCCAACTCGCTAGCTAGTTGGCTGATGCTAACTGGTGTCCTGGCGTTTCACCATCTCTAGAAACGGGATGATGAAACCACCAGATACTAGTAGTTATTGATGGAAAGATTGCATGGTTTAGTACTCAACATGACCAGCCATACGGAATCCCTCAAATCCCTCAAGCCACTGGCTTCCGCTTCGTATTCCCAGTTGCCTCTGAGACAGAAACTGCAATCAGATCTGAGGAATGATTCTGCTTAAGCAAACGGCTGTGAACAGCAGCAACTTTGCAAGTTTCATGAGTTTCATGAGTGGTTGTTTAAGTCTTGTGATTTTGAGAACACTGTGCGACTGCGGCCATGACTGGTGCCATCATAACTCGCAGGACCAGCAGATGGTCACCATGGAAAGCGTGACATCTTTGGTACGGGCTTCCAGCCGAGCAAAGAGACCTTGGCAGGCGAGGCCTTAGCGGGTACCAAACTTCACAAACCCGGCCCTTTTGGGTACCAAACTTCACTTTTTGTGGGATGAAAAAGGCAGAAAAATGGATTGCATCATAGTTTCCATTGAAGTTGGAGATCTACCCACCAAAACAAACAAGACGGTTGAAACTTGCCAGATGACCAGCTGGCGGTAGAGTCAGCTGGTGTCACCAAGTTCGCGTTGCAAAGTGGCTTTGCGCCTGATGTTCAAAGCCATGGCCCGATTACGGGCCTTATGGTTGTTCAAGGATCCAACAGAATCTATGCAAGAGGTGCCAACTTGAAATGGCAGGTAGACACATGTGCATGTACGCCGCGTGATGTGTATCACAGCCTGCCTGTTCAAACAGGCTCCAATCTTTGGAGTTTTTGGAAGTCAAACAGCAAACCATTTATCTCTAAGCATTAGAAATTAAATTTGCATCCTTGCATTTGCACGCCAAAGACCCGAAAGAATCCTAAAATGGTTCGTATTTTTCCAACAAATCTGACCGTCATTCACCCAGCATATCCATCATGGAATCCAGCATGTTGCGATCACCCCCCAGTCTTTGATGATTAAGTTCAATTTTTATAATTCTTAATAGCCAAAAATCCCTTTAAAAAAACTTCAGATCCCCATGTTTGGTCATGTTTTCATCCCATGATATCCCATGTTTCATCCCCAACTCCCTCCGTTTCGTCAGGAGTCCGAAGCCCTGCTCTGCAACACCCAGCACTCCGTGGCCTCCCTGCCGGGCGCGGACCTGCGACTGCTGAACTGCGTGGTCGAAGCCTGTGCCAAGGAACGGAGATGACGGTCAACCGCGATGGAGGGCAATGGGCCGATTTTAAAAAAAATCTGGTTGGTGGTTGGGAACATGGCTTTTATGATTTTCCATAATATATGGGAATAATAATCCCAACTGACGAACTCATATTTTTCAGAGGGGCTGAAACCACCAACCAGTAATGATGATTAATGATATGATTATTGTAATGTCATCATAATTAACAACCCGCATGATTAATTGATGATTAATTGATGATGATTCATTATGAGTATCCATCATTAATTGGATGTTTGATGGGATATTATTCATGATTATTGTATTATCATCATTAATCGTTAATTAATGAGTATTAAGATTGCAGTGAATTGCCCATTATTAATTCCATTCTCATTAAAAATAATTATGATTAGTTGGTTTCATAATATATTATGATTAATGATGAATATATAATATCCATAATTAGTGGGATGATTAATGGGATAGTTCATGGAAATTCATAATTAATGATTTTCATCAATACCTGACAATGGAATATTATCGTTCATCATTAATAACGAAGATATTGGGATGATTAAGAATGAGTGGCAATGGTTAATGATGGTTAACAATATGATCAATGGTGATTATACTGATCAATAATGATTAATGATTAATGATGCTTAAGAATGATCAATGTGGTAAACCCAATGAAATAAACCATCCCGAAGTTTGAAGTTTATGAAATTGGGTATACCCCAAACGACATGGGGTGATGTCCACTATGACCTCCAAACCTTTGGTTAATGGGAGGGTTTATGATTGGGTTTGCCACATTAGCAAGTTTAACGTAACATAACGTAACCCTCCCCAGAAAAGGATGGAAGATTAAGTGATATTGATTGATGTTGATTGATCACTGCGTTATTTTGGGTTTTGTCTGAAATGTGTGTTTTTTCGATTGATTTTGGGGGGCGCTACGATACAGGGAGTGTGATACAGTACCAACTGGTAATAAAGCCGAAACTAAATCAACTGGATCCAACTGGTACTTTTGAATGAACATCGTACTCAGCCATGGAAAGGGAGTCAAGCGAAGATGGTCTTTGGTGATTTTCATCCGTAGGGGCTGAAATCTCTGAAATGATGGGTTTTTAAAGGTGGTGTAGTGGTTCGCTCCAATCACTATGGAGGCATCTACGGAACCCAACCTTAGATGGGGAGAATGGATTGGATGCCTTGCTTCTCCAATTCCAGAGACGGATTCCCAGCCGCTTGTTCTGGGGAACATGTCGCGTCCGAAACAGATTTCATCATATTTCTATGGGTATGGATACATCCCACTTAACGGATATAGCGATGATCTAATGAGAAGCCACCCCGAAATTCCTGAAAGTTGAGAGGCCAACGCCGTGGATCGCTGCATTTTCTGGCATCCTGGCAGCTGTCTTTGCAGGGTTGAAATCCCTTCGGTACCCCCAAGGCCCAAAACCATAGGTTTCAATACCAAGTCATGGTCTAATGACTTGGATGATTTGGGGGGTACCCCCATGTTAGGAAACCTTCATGTTGTTTCTTGAAAAATCTTGGTGGATAGTTTTTGAACGCAAGAATTGATGAAACATGTCCAGCAATTGCAAAAATGGCCATGTCCAAAACATCCTATTTGTTTCAAGGATTTTGTCGTAGATGTTTGCAGGCTCCTTGGTTCAAAAGCCCCTTGCGGGTTTGCTGGGGAAGTCTTGGCTTGGTTTCTTACTGGCTGATTGTTTCCACAAATGAAGGAATCCAATGTCTAAAAATCAGTAGTCTTGCAGGGTACCTGATTTATTGATGTGGTTGGTGTAGACACCCACAAGACCGAGGATGTCACCAACAAAATGGGGAGATGTGGCCAGTTTCTACTGAGAAATTGGGCAAAGTCGAATTTCCGTATGGGTGAAGAAAATAACAAGCCCACGGCGATGTCACATGACGTATCATGACGTATCCCTGATGTTTTTATTACCAAAACGAACCATCCTGAAGTAACGAAAGTTTTCAGCCACAGCGGTGACTCACCTGGGTGGCTTAAGGCCACCATCTGGCTGGTGACTTCAAAAAGCCGCCCAACGACTGAAATGATGTTCGGAAATCCCGAGATTTTGGGGGGGATGAGTTGAAACCCCCAACCAGCTCAGTTTTGCCCACTGATTATTGCTTCGTATCACCACATATCATTACTATACATGGTTATACCATATTATACTCGTTTTTGTACCACGTTATTATGGTAAAGCCCCTGTGTTTTTTGTTGTAGACACATCGATATTAGATGATTAAAAAGTTCAACAAGCAGCTCCCTTGGCTCGCCAAGGCTGGACGAGATGAATTCCAAAGCGTTGGCGCCCAATGTGATAAGCTTTACTAGCGCCTTGAGTGGTTGTATCTTGGATTTCATATGGTTTCAGGAGTTTTGCCATGGACAAATTGGAGAAAAAATGCAGAAAAAAAAAGGTATTTACCATGCTTAAGGAGGGCAGAAATATTGGAAATGTGTAGCATGTGCGAAAAAGTTAAGGGAAAAATAATCTTTATAATTTTGTAAAGTTGTAGCAGCTTGAAAGATTTCTAAGAATGAGCCCCTTAGACAAATAAGGTGCTAATTTGGGACCTCCCCTTGGGTGTGCTGATTACATGGGGATTTAGCCACTTAGAGAGGTTCAGCATGCTTAAAGCATAAAAAATGGAGATATGTCAATGACAAATGGTTGATTGATGGTTATAAGGGAGGTTGTACTAACTGGTGGATTGTGGATTATCACCCATAGTGGGGATCCCTTTCAATAAACCAGTACGATGTTTGAAAGCTATATTCCTCTAAAGAAAGTTGCGTTCGTTTAGATGGTGAGCATGAGGGTGATTGCAACAGCCGAGACAGCACGTGATGAAAACCATTTCACAGACCTGTTCCGAGAACTCTTGAGGAACATTGTTCCATAACATCTAAGGGGCTGAGCCTAGCTTGTTTGATGTGTTTGGTGCATTTGTCGATGCACTTGCTTGCTGGAATACTTCAGCATGTTTACTGTATTGCCATGCAGATGGTGAGCATGAGGGTGGTTGCAACAGCCGGGACGGCACGTGATGAAAACCATTTCACAGACCTGTTCCGAGAACTCTTGAGGAACATTGTTCCATAACATCTAAGGGGCTGAGCCTAGTTTGTTTGATGTGTTTGGTGCATTTGTCGATGCACTTGCTTGCTGGAATACTTGAGCATGTTTACTGTATTGGCATGCAGATGGTGCACATGAGGGTGGTTGCAACAGCCGGGACGGCACATGATGAAAACCATTTCACAGACCTGTTCCGAGAACTCTTGAGGAACATTATTTTATAACATCTAAGGGGCTGAGCCTAGTTTGTTTGATGTGTTTGGTGCATTTGTCGATGCACTTGCTTGCTGGAATACTTGAGCATGTTTACTGTATTGGCATGCAGATGGTGAGCATGAGGGTG
>Ga0126342_10018933_pt1 | contig 11757 bp, 8 predicted proteins | sample Cyp1metagenome_FD_92528 | JGI IMG/M metagenome (GOLD analysis project Ga0126342, IMG submission 92528) | Coral microbial communities from Lord Howe Island, Old Settlement Bay, Australia - Cyphastrea 1 metagenome | ecosystem: Host-associated > Invertebrates > Cnidaria > Coral ... | reverse complement strand
GCGGCGAAGCAGCTCTGAAGTACCTATTTTCCTTCACAGAAGGGCGCCCTCGAGCGGTAAAGTTGGATAGCGGAAGGTGCTATGAACATGGGTGGATGTCTGCACATGACTGGGAAATTTTCAATATATATATATGTATATATATATATATATCACCATGAATATCAAACAACATTTGATCAACTCCCATGAAAAGTCACCAGGTTTCACAGTTACCACGCGAAGTCCTCACTTCTCCCAGCGATCACCGAGCGGCGCCATCTTGGCCACTTGAACCAAGTCGTCTCCCTTCACCGAGTGGATGGCACGAGCGCCTTCCACCTTAACCCGCCCGTGGCGTTTTTCATCGCCGTGGTGTTTGGATGTTTTGTTGGGTTCATGGGGATCGAACTGTTAATGAATGTTAATGAATGTAATGTGAAATGAGTGGATTTGCAACTTGGTGAATTCTATGTGAATTCTATATGGTTTATGAAGGATGTAATGAAGTAGTTCATGGGGTCATAAACCAACAAAATCCAACACATATTTATTTGGGGGGCCTTAAGGTCAAAGAACCTGAAAAGTCTGAAGCAGTCGGAATCAAAAAATGAATCTAACTCTCAGACTGCCGAAATTATCCGAAATTGGAACTCTTCAAACTCATCAGATTTTTTGGGTGGCCAAAATCAAACTATTCAAACTTGTCTTGGTTCCTCTCCAGCTGCACATGTCCGTTTCGACTAAGGCTTCGCGCCAGAAAGCTTGCCAGGTGCCGCAGATGAGGCAGCACGCGGCCGGAGATCTGTGCCACTTGGGGTTGGGAACAAAACATGGATAGAACATATGTATGTACATACACATACATACATATATTATATATATATAATATATATATAATATATTCATGGCAGATTGTGGCAGTATAGCAGAACCACCAAAATATTTGGATTTACTGTAGTTGGTATGTAAGTGGGTTTGTCTGAACATAGGGGATACCCATAAATAGCAATCAAATAATAGTGAACATGATGGAAACTCCATTGGAATCGGGAGGTTTCCCCTAAAGTTTCAGACAGAGCCATATCGGAAGTCAACCCAACCGTTCAAAAATATGGATGTGTCTAAGAAATTTGGGAAAAACACTTACAACCATGGTTGAGAAAATGTGTGTGTTCTTTTCAGCTATGCCGGGTATCAGCCAGGCTGGGAGGAATCCAATCACGAGGTGACAGGTGTTACCTTAACACCACACTGGACTTTGGGAGAATAATTGCCAACAGCTATGAATATCTACAAGTACTTGATCAAGGTAGTGTTTAGAATCCAACGAAGCACATGCGTTTGCCTAAAAATAAGGTACCGCAAAATCTAAGAGTTTATCATCATCTTCCTCATGAACATGGAAATATTGAGGTATCCACCGTTTTTGGACAAATCCACATATTACAAAGTTCGGAAAGATGAACCCGTTTCATTGCAGTTTTTTATTGAAGTACGATAACGATACCCGTGTTTCTTTCCATCTTGTGCCAACTGCCTCACACCAAGCAGCAGTGCGTGTGTTGATCAAGCTTGACCAGCTTGTTGTTTCAAATGACTGATAAACACGGGAATCATGATGATTCAACAGCTGCGGTATGGATCAATCGACAGCCTGATCATAGTGACGAAAAGTGAAGAGGCTGGCTGAACCTCCGCCAAATAGCTCAGAACATGTTGGACAAAAAATGACAACACATAGGAGCGGATCCTTTTGAACCATAGTGTCTCTATGATGTGATCTGACATGGTTATGGGGTGACGTTGTCGCCACACAGCTCCACTAAGACTGCCACTGAGCCCCATGTCTTTGGCCTCGAGGATGGCAAATGCTTTGGGGATGGGTCAAAACCATCCATATCTGCGAGGATTAACATCTACGAGCCATTTTGATCACATGAATACCTGAATTTTGATCCATGTCAGATTTTTGAAGTAAGACCAGCCACCCAATTTTCAGCGGGGTCTGAAGAACCCAATCTAGGGCCTAATCCCTGTGTTTCCATGTGTTTCCTGTGTTGCACCGCTGATCATTTCTGGGCGACCCACAAACTGATGGGGTTTCTCTCTAATCCATTGGTCCAGTCAGTCCAGTCCAGGATCAAGAAAACCATAGAAAACCCAGTGCCTCGTCGCCTCATTGCCGACAAAAATACTGACAACTTTTGAAGAATGGAATTCCCAGAAGTCTCCCAACAAAATGCATCCGAACTCATCCGAACTCATCCGAACTATCTCAACTATTCCGTGACAATTCCCAACTCTCGGGCTTTCCCTCCCAGGACCAAAAACCGGACCCAATCGGGTTCATGCCGGGACACCATTTCCGGGCAGGGGTCCAACAGCCGTGCTGCTGCGGTCAGGTGATGGGATACCCTCAGTCCGAAAGGTTCCAAGCTGTGAAAATGGGCTATGCCGCCCCCCAGAATGGCTAAATTTTAATAGGGAAAATGATGATTGACACGTGTATTTATTGGCCATATGAATCCATATGATATATATAATATATATATATATCATTATATATCGTACATCGGATGTTCTTTGGACTCCAGGACAGCTAGTGCGAATTGAGCAGCTGTGATTCCCAAACATGTTTTTTTTTTGCTTTTTCATATGGCATGCCCCCAAATTGTCTTTTACAAATGAGTTTCGTAGACCTGACATTCGGCCGCTTAAATCAGGGCTTCTGAAGTCATAGGATCCCCAAGTTGTCATAGGATAAACATGGATAAGTGGATAAGCTATACTAAGTCATGGTCATCCATTTTCCTGGGATGACTGGAGCTACCATTTTCCAAAACGGAGGCACTCAAACTGGGCCCCCCCGGCACCACCTCAGGATGCATCGCAGCACCTGGAGCGACGAGTGTCACCCGAGTGTCACCCTGAAGAAATCCGGTCGGTCCAATATGGTTTCCCAGGTCATGGGGGTACCCCAATAGCTGGATGGTTTTTGTTATGGAAAATCCCAATCTAAATTGGATGATTTGGGGCTACCCCCATGGATTTGGAAACCTCCATACTGAGAATGACTGATTTCGTAGGTCTGTTCGTGTTGTCATTGACAAAACTAAACCTCCAGAAACTCACCTGCCCTCTGGTCAACCAACCTGTTTTCCCACTCAAATCCACCCTCTGATCCACCACTCCCAGGGTTTTGAGGGAACTGGAAAACATGGCCAATCTTAGAAACGAATAACATCAGATAACTGCTTGGGTTTTCCAGTCCCAATTAAATGGCAACATCTTCAAGCACTTGCCCATCCACGTGGTTGACCAGAAAATCCCAAGTTGAAGGTGCTGCCCCCATAAATGTTTGTTGGAAAAAATCACCCCATAACTAGTGCGATATCTCCACCACAAACAATAGTTGACCATAGTTAACCATAGTTAACCATAGTTAAGTAATGTTAAGTATATAGTACACGATAGTTAACCACAGTTAACTGTAGTTAACCATATAAAAAACCATAGAATTCACCTAGTTCTTTGCAGCACCGAAGCGCCATCTTAAATGGAGACCCATTGTGACGGCAGCCCGGCAGCCCGGCAGCCCGGGGGCCGGGCGTTCGGCGCTGGCGATGATATCATCCCTGGGGAAACTGCAGGATGGGGCCCCAGTTCGTTTGCTAAGTTGGTGAACATATCTATAACAATAGTGTATGATACTTATAACTTATAACTTTATAACTATATTATCTATATTTAGATGGGGTTATAAACCAACAAACAAAACTGGGGGGCCCCATCCTGTGGGATAGTTCTGCGAAGGAGTTAAGAATGTTAATATGTAGAATATAAGAGAGTTAATGATATCTGCTATATCTATCTATATCTAAGAAACAGATTGTGGTGACACAAGATGGATATACTTGGAAGATCTTGGAAGTGGAGTTCCAGCTACAAGTGGATAAATAAAACCACACTTATAGGGCTTCTATCCTAACGTTCCTGGGGGTTTATTACCATGGTTGGACCCGCAACTGCACTCCAACAAAGGTCAGGACATTGATTCCTCAAGTTGGGATACTGCCACAAACCAGTTCTTGTTAGAAAAGCCCGCAAATAGATAAAGAACAGTGGATTCTATCTTGAAAGTAGCAGGAGAACATATTGCCCATCTGTTTTGGTGGGGCAGCACCGTATCTTTTTGCCTCGTATATTTCGTGCATCGCGCGTTTTCAAATCGCCGATTGGTGGATGTTTCCCAACAAACGACAGACAGTTGAATGGTATCTCCTTTTCCCATGCTGCATTTTAGCACAATCACTTGTTACCCATGTTTCCGCAATTCCCAAACCTCAGTGCAGTGCAACCAATAGGTTTTCTTGGGGAAAGCTCTGGGGAATTTTGGGGTCCCTTAGGACAGCTTAGGAAATCTTAGGAACCCCTCATTTCATTCCATGGCACAATCTACACTAAGAAAAGGCCCTATCCTATCTATGGATGGTCATAATACCCAATAAATTAGCCGGTATAACTCCCAACTCATCAATCAACCGGGCTATAACTTCCACGCGAAAAACACTGCGAACAGGCCACTGAGTGCGATAGGGGAAGATCTGATGAAAACCAGTTTCATCTGGCCTCGGGATAAACTGGGAGAGCCAAGAGGGTCATGTGTGATTTGGATTGGCAGATGTGTTCAAAATTGGGGAATACATGGGAATACCACATCAAAATAAGGTCCTTTGAGGAAATATCTTTTAACGCGGAAAACGATGATCAATCATTGGATTTCGGGCTACCCTATTTTCAGACCCAACACTTTGGCAATTTTTGGCCCATGTTTGCCCAAACACATGCCATTTCCTAGGCGAATTGCTCAACCCCTACGGATCCCGAACTTTGCCGGAGGCCCCAGAGGCTGAGCATCCCAAACTGCACCCCTGCGAAGAGCCGCTTGGGCGGATCCGCCCAGCGCAGCTCCCGGCGACTCGTGCGGAAGTGGTGCCTCGGTGCCGACTCGTTCGGACATGGGATGGGGAGAATCATGGGCTGCCAATTCTAAGCTATGGCAGCTATGGTCTTTCTCAGGGGAAAAACGGGAAAACCATGGAAAACACGGATTTTTTGGTTGATTGGCATAGTTTTTTAAACCATTTTTTTGAGTTACGACAACTTGATTTCTGATGATTCTCGACCCATGACGTCAGAACATGTCAGAACCATCTCGGCCAAGAGGCAAAATCGCTTCTTTGGATCGAAAACCACAATAGCAAACGCCCTCCAAGTGCGCCTTGCCACTTCGAAAAACATGAGATCCACTGAAATGGAGATGGGACATGGAAAACCTCGACGAATGGTTGATGAAAATGAAGAGCATGCTTTCTGACACCAGAAGAAACCAGACACATCAGCAAAGATCCAAACAGCCCTGCAATCCGCGACTTGGACTTTTTTCGACGCATCTTTAAACTAAAACGCAGGGCCCGCGCCTGTGGTTCCCTCCGTTGTTGCCGAATCCAGGCCTGTGTGGTTCACCACATGGGGAAGCGGGGCATCAGAAAACCACTTAGTCAGACTTAGGTTTTTAGCATTACAAGCCCATAAAATCCATAGTGATTCCATAATGATCCATAAAGATTCCATAATGTACAACAATTGCAATCATCAATCATCAAATATCATCAAGAACTATAGTTCACTAAGTAGATAGGAAACTCGTGGCTGTAGCCACCAGTTCCAAGTCGCTCGACCTGGCCTCATGGCCGCGGCGAATCTCTGCAGCTTGCAGGGATTCCTGTTCTGCTCGGCAACCTGGCCAAAAAAAAAGGCATCCGCACATTTCGATGGTTGCAATATGTTGCAATGGTACCCAGTAGACTAACCAAACTTCTCCACATATGATACATATGGCTATGAGTCAAAACCCTGGTACCTAGTGAACCCCAAAATAGCTGGTAAATGGATGTTCATCCCATTAAAAATGTATCTATAGGTATTGACCCATACCCATATGATTGTTGTTGCCCGAATCTTTCTCATCGTTGCGTCGGTTTGAGAAACAAATCGCCTGCAGCGGCGTCGGGACGAGATGTTTGAGCACTGCTCTTCTCCAGGCTGCTTCTGATCTCTGCCTTCGATGGATGCTGGACCCGAACTCCGTGGCCATGACATGCCATGACGGATACCAACGTCTCACATTTAGAATGGAACATATGGAACCTCAAAAACTCGGATATGGATGGATATGGTATGTCTAACTCATTCTCTAAGTCCAACTCATGCTAAACTTTATAACTTTGGATTGATAGGTGCCGTCCATAGTTACCGTTGTTCCCCCTGTTCCTCCGACACGACCCGCTGCACCTCGGGCTGACGAGGCAATGGCAACTCTTTGTTGTTGCACCGCAGCAGCTGGGGTGTTTGACACCACCTCGGGGCGATAGGAAAAAACATACGCAGCAAACTAATGGATTGCTTAGGCAACAAGGGATTGGACCAGCAACAACATTTGGAAATATAATGAAATATAGATCTGAAGAACCATGAAAGCAAATATTAGCCATATAGTTATTGTTGCATATTGTTGCTGGGTCGTATTGTTGTGGTTCTTCATGGTTCTTTCAATGTGGTTGTAGTTCTTTTTTGATCATATTCAAGAACCATGAAAACCTATAAGCATCTCGCGTACATGGGTGTTTGATAGCACGGGAAGACATGCGCAATTGTTCTAATTCAATCCCAGCACTTTTTAAATCTTTTGCACTAATAATCCCCCTTGCTGGTCACTGCAAAATCCATTGTCAGGGTACTTTGCAAACGGATGACCTCCAATTTTTTCATGTGAGTTCACTTTCAGTAGTCTTATTCTAACGGGGACACTCGTACATTTGGGGCTCGAACATTTCACCCGACACCGAAGATATGCAGGTCATATATACAACCAGTACTTATTGCTTGACATTGACATTGATGTATCAACTCTATTCCCATCTTTTGGAGTTTATACCCGCTGCTCCCACGTTTAAACCCACGCGGAACGCGGACGTCCATCGGATTTTCCCTTGCGATTCTTTCAGGATTCCCAATGACTGGCCCATCCTCATACAGTATTATACAAGATTGTTGATTTGATTCATCTCCCGTGATATCACAAAGCAATTTCCCCATATCATAGCATTCCCTTGCCCGTTTGATATCCCCACATCATGGGTTGGCTCAAAACTCCCATTTCATGGCCAATGAACAAAGGTAACAATACCTTAAAGTACGAAAGTACCATAGAATTTTTCATCCATTAGTGCTAAAGTAAACTAGGTAGTCTTGAACTACTTCCCGGCCAATTCAAGTACATCTCATCCAGTGAAGTGCATTTCCCCACAGCACCAAGGGACTCTGCGTGCTCTTCCCGAAAGCTCCAAATGGAGGGAGCAGTGCCCACTTCCAACGCGTGCAGCGCGAGGCTATGGCAGGGTCTCAGGATCGACCAACATCTTGGGCTACAAGGATGACCGATTCGTGGAATGTATGGTGATGTTCCACTGGCAACACCTTGCGTTTTTCCTTGCTCACAGACTCGCAACTTATCATTTTTGGGATATCAGAAACAATCATCAACATCAAGAATATATCCATTCCGTTGGGGGGTGTATAAAAAAAGACTAAACATCATCCGCATGTCTAAATTCACTGCTGAGACAGTGGCAGAAACACTTCCAACTTGCCATCGGCAGCCACATCCTTGGCGAATCAGCGAGCTATTGGAAAGATCATCCACAACAGTATAATAGGCTTTGACAAGGGTATCAAACCGGGATTCCGACTCTGCATTTTGAATCTATCACGTGTGTGCACGCACTCATGTGTTTAGTCTAAGCATCTAGATTCAAACAACGTCGACCGAAACTGTAGAGGCAATGACCATGAAAAAACATTACAAAGAATATCAACATGGCATACGTGTACGGGTCAAACGTCAAGACAAAGGACACCACGAGTCCTGGTCGCTTTCAGTATCCAACTATCCGATAGTGGAGTACAATTTGACCCATCCCTAAATGGGGTCAGAAATCGGTTATTTGTGTTGAACATCCAGTTTCTGAATACATAAATACAGTATGTATCTTGTAGGTACCCCAAGTATGATTGCGGGTAAACCAAGCAATAAACCCAACCGAATTGTTTATACAAGCCATTTATGGAGGTTTCCTAAGTCATGGGGGTACCCCAATAGCTGGATGGTTTTTCTTATGGAAAATCACCGGCCACTCGGTCGTCAGCACCAGCTCTTCTCCATCTTCTGCATCGCAAAGCCGCGCAAAGGCCGCTGCGGCCAGCAGCAAGGGCACCTCAAAAAACCGGGACATTTATGACGCCCCACATGTTAATGGGTAATCATGATATATAATGGGTAATATTAAGAATTGATATATCACAATAGCTATAATCGTTTAATTAGACAGAATAACTATAAATATTAACAATTATGTGTATATATATATATAAATGCTTGTATATATATACACACTATGGCAATAATGATAATATAACAACAATACAAATAGTAATAATACGATAGGTTCCTTGACTTTTGGCTTTTGACTTTCAACCAATGCCTCTCTATATTATATATATACGTATACATACTTAATTATATATATAATGATCTCTCTCTCTCTCTATATAATTATAAATATATATATATATATATATCAGTGGTTGGCAAGGACAACTTTTCATGGTTTAGGACGTACATCCATCATCAGGGTCAACTACTGGAGATTCAAACGTTAAACATGTGCCACACTTAGTGAGGGCGATCTCCGACGGAGTCTATACGGATTCTATATGATAAAACTAGGCTTTTTATATGATAGGTTTTCCATATACTGATTGTATATGATATGTTATAACCCAAAAGTCATCATAGACTTTCCACGGAAAAGGACACCTTTTTAGGGCAGGCGTGTCTGCCATTGCTGCTGATTACATGCTTCATGGAAGACAGTGTACGCCTGAATACACTGTCTTCCGCAAAGAATCATGTGAGTATCAGTCACAATCAGGCGCCGGGACGCCTCCGTCCCACAGATTTTGGTGATGTCTAGGTACCCAACCCTCCAATGTCTATGGGCTAAGATCTCATTCTTGTTTCCAAACATCCCCCATTTGGTGCCCTTCATCAGGCATTTCCCCAGAGGGCTTGGCCATATCTTGCCTCCATCTTCTCATATTCTCCAATTCAGACAATATTTTCCAACATATTCCCATATTTGCCCTCTCTCTCTCTATATAGATATATACCTATTCCAACATTTTCCAATGAACCATACTTTCCACCATTCCTCGATATGTTTTCAACATCTTGGTCATAATTTCCCAGGTGGCTTTATCTGAAAATAGGATTCCCCCAGCATCCACTACTTAAGAATCTAATGTTCGATCATTTTCCTCTTTGAAATCGCCATATTCGGAGATGTAATTACAACCCATTTTCAGACGAAATCATCCCATGAGACATCATATATATCATATTATGTTATATTGTCATGTAGTATCCAGGGTATTCACCCATAAATAATTCCCATGATATTCTCACATGTTGATATTCGCAAACATTTATAGACATTTTCTATTTCTCGCCCTTTCTCTTGGATGGACAAACTGTTCGATTACCAAAGGGTAGACGATTTTTTTGCTTTTATCCCTGAAGAAATCGCAGTAACATCAGTAACTCTCCATTTCTCCGCCAAAAACGGATACATTCCCAATTCGATAGTTTCCCCATTTTCGATAGTTTCCCCATTTTTCCTCCCAAATTCGCAGTAAAATTCGATAGTCTCCCCAAAAAATCCAATTTTCTTCCGTAAACGGGTCAACTATGACCGTGCACCTGCGAGCCCCCCATGCTGCGGCCGTGCCGTTCCGGCACTGCCGCGACGGCCATCGCTGCGACCTTTTTGCAGCTGGGAGCCTGTTTAGCCTCTGGTAAACGTTTACATAGCTATTGCAAATCATCATTTTTCATGGGAAAACACACTATAAATATCTATTTCTATGGCCATTTTCAATAGCAAACTGTTAGTTTACCAGAGGGTAAGCGGGATCCACATCCAAGATCATCCACAATCCGAGATTTTCGGAAATTAGATGCAGGATAAGACGGATAAGATAACACAGAGAAGGGAGAAGACCGATGTTTTATTGCTACAAACAAGTAAGATCAGAGGAAAATAAGTCTTACTGAATATTCAGAAGTGAATATATATATATAGATTGAGAATGATATAGACATATTCACATGAATGACATGATATAATATATATCATATCTAAACGAACCGCATATTATCTTCCTATCGTGGACAACGAAAAATATGCTCTGGGCTCTCCAAACGCGAGACGCCTCCGCCTGAGCAAAATCCCGTGCATTGTCACGCCTGGCGAAGATTTTTTTCGGGCGAAATGATAACCGGATTCCCATGTTTTAATGGGGGAAAATGATGGGCAAATCATGGGAAGATGGAAAAATATGGAACAATGATGGGAACATGATTTCTGAACCACTGGAACATCAAAATACATCAAAAACATATAATGGGGTATGCTATTCTGACGTACAAAAGCGGCGTTGGGGCCACTTTCTTTCGAAGGTGATGAACATGTCTACAGTCACAGGCAATTTCCATGCAAGGTGTGGACTCCCCAAGGCACACGCAGAATCATGCAGACATCAACCAGTGACAGTCGGCCATTGGATTAGTGGGGGAAGTCTACAGGAAACCATCATTTTTGCTATGAAACATGGGGTTTAGGTCCAACAGTTGGTACCCTGGTGAACATCAAATTATAATTGCGACAGTAGTTGTGGATGTTCATGTTCATCCCCCTGCACGTATTGTAGTTTATATATATATGTGATAATATATGTATGTATGTATGTATGTATGTAGGTAGGTAGGTAGGTAGGTAGGTAGGTAGGTAGTTTACATTATATATGGTTTTGAATGGTTTTTGACCAGTCGCAATGAGACCGCCCCCCATATTTTGTTGATCATCCAATGAACCTGCAAGGTCCCGCCCCCTAGATATTGGTAAATTCATCCAACTATAATATATATATATATATATATATATGTATGTATGTATGTATGTATATATATAGATATCCGCAAGCCCTACTTCACCTATAGCACCCCCAAAAAAGATCGAAACGCGTTTCTAGGATGGTAGTTCGATGATGGTTCTCCAATCTTTTCCAGGTGTCCTTCACATTTTTTGGCATCTTTTTGCCAGTCCAACACCTCTTCAGCTTGATGACCGGACGACTCATGGAGCCATAGTCCGGCAGAACCAAGGCGTAGGACAACTTGGCCTGAGGCCCCGATGGCAGGGGCCTGGGGTGCGATCTCCGCCACCAGATTAGCAATTTAATATATGATATAAAATGAATTAAAATGATATAAATAATCAGTCAATCAACCAGTCTGGATATAAGACCCTCCAAGAAACTCTGGATGTAGGGGATTGGAAAACATATGACCATAGAATGGGGGTGTAACTACTTGGTTCCCGACCCATAGACGGCCGTATGGTTTTAGGAGTTTTTCATCAACAAAAATGTCGTTTTCGCTACAGCGAAACGTCATTTTTTCTCATGTTGACATGAAAAATAGGGTTTTGAAAATCTCCAAAACTACTTCGTTTTTTGACATAAGTTCGTGTTTTTTTGGGATGCAGCACTTTTTTTCCTTCTTCTCAGAAGCGCTTCATTGCTTTGACGGCCTTG
>Ga0126342_10018932_pt1 | contig 11758 bp, 8 predicted proteins | sample Cyp1metagenome_FD_92528 | JGI IMG/M metagenome (GOLD analysis project Ga0126342, IMG submission 92528) | Coral microbial communities from Lord Howe Island, Old Settlement Bay, Australia - Cyphastrea 1 metagenome | ecosystem: Host-associated > Invertebrates > Cnidaria > Coral ... | reverse complement strand
GAAAAAGACAGAAAGAGACAGAAAAAGACAGAAAAAGACAAAAAGAGACAAAAAGAGATTAGCAAAAAACCCTACTGATACAAAACCCTGCTGAACCAACCCCTGTTTTACTGTTACCGAAAATAACACCCAAAATGGAAAAGTCATGCACCACTATTATAGTAGCATTTTACTAGACTTTAATTGTTTGTCTTTTTGGTGCTTGTTGGTTTCTGGAGATATTGATCATTGGGTGCTTAGACGCTTAGATGTCCCAACCGAACAGCATGTATAATGTATGTGTCCAACTCTTGTTCGCGCTCTGAAAATGAGAAAAACCTGATTTACCACCCTTCCAATTTGGAAGCACATTCTCCAGTTTCCAGGCTTTTTGGACCTCTTAATTCCATGTAATATATCCATTCACTTGTCACTTGTCGCTGCCAAGGGGCATGCCAACGTCAAAAAAAAGGGAAGTCCTCTTGCGATCCAACTTTGCACCATGGTCGCCAAAATTGCGATGGAAGAGGGGTGCTGTTGGATCACTTGATGCAACTCGGATCTGGCTAAAAGGGTGACGGGCAGATTTATTCGCTTTATGGCGTGGGTTGAGCTGCTGACAACATGCCTTCTCTGTTTGCCACATGGCAGACTCGTCGTTGTCTCACACATGTCCCCGGTCGTAAAGTAAGAGAATCACCAGACTTGCACTGGACCCTTAGTTGGGATTTCTCTGGATTTCGACGCTTCGTTCAAAGGCACCTTTTTATTGATCCCATAAGGTGCCGTCATCCAGGCTTTGTCTGTACATTGATGCGCTATGATCCAACCTATCATGCCGACTCTGCAAAACCCAGCGGAACTTGAGCAAGTTGTGGCAAGCGCAGCCAACATGTCTTGGGGATGATCCCATTTGTTTTGGTTAAAAAAAGTCTCCTGTTGTGAGTTGACTTTCGGGATACGTATAATTTGCGCCCGTTTCGTAAGGTTTCGTAAGTAGCAAATGAGCCTGGCTAGGAAGTCGTGGCACATGGGGTTTTATCCATTTTTGTGCATTTTTGATCCTATCTTTAAGTGGGTTGTAATCCATTTTTATCTTTAATACTGGTTGGCAACTTCCATCATCCACAGTGGCTTACCGGTTGGCCGGTGAAACCGGCCTGGCCACTGGAGGGTGCGACTGGTGCCTTAGACCAACAAAAAGTAGATCGGTTGATCACTGAAGGATCTGAAGAAAAACGTATAAAATCATGAGCATTAAATACGCACATATCAATTACATATCCATGAAATATCCATGTATATCCATAGTATATATGCATAAGACGCAAGGCATTTTGCAGCACACCCTGCACTTGGAAGTCTAAAACTTGCCGTGTTGCTGGTGCTTCTGCGGGCTCCCTGGTAGCGCAGGAGAGGATCTTGGTGGGAGGAAATGGGGACAGAATCTGAGCAATCTGACATCCCTAAGCGACACACTTCCCCAATTTCATGAGCCTGACTGGTTGAATACCTAAATCTATTGCGAATATATTCGGTTGCTTGTTCCTCGCCCAACCTTTTCTTCTATTGAGAGACCCAATTCCGGGAGAGAGCCATCTTTGGGTGGAAAAAATGCCATAGATTCAGGTGGTATGAAACATTCGTCAGAGTAGAAAACCTTGGTTTAGTACTGGCCCTATTCATTTTGGATGTCATATGGGTTTGCCTGAAAGTAGGATTCCCGTAAAACCACTGTTTGATTATCGTTTCCCTGTTCAAATTCGACAAAGCATGATAAAACATTATAAAAGTAACATTTTGGGGGGTATACTCCCATTTTCAAACATGTTTTTGGTATTCAATAATGATAAAATGACTTCATCCAATGGTCCATGGTTGGTTGGTTTCTGGCCTGGCTCCAGCTGCTGCAACGTCTGGCTCAGCCCTTGTGATCCAGCCTAGCCAAAATGACATCTCAAAATAAGCCCTGGTGGTCCCCCAGTTCGTTAGCTAAGTTGGTGCCAATAACTCCAATTTCACCGTGGTTTATGGTAGATATATTGACATACTATTCCTATGGTTTAGAAGCCAACATTCACATCACTGGGGGGGCACCATCCTGTTATTTGGGGATGGGTCAAAGCAACCATTTTAGGGGAAGAAACGATAGACAATTATGAACATTGGTTGGGGAACCCCCTAGTTACTCAACCAGAGTCCAGAGTTAAAAATCATCCGGGGTTAAAAGACATTTTTGCTGACCGCCTTTTTGTACATTTTTTTCGGGCGTTTCGAACAAACTTCACTTTTTTCGATGTAATTTTCCCTTTTCCAGCGAAACCACATGCGTTTCTTTTGAACTATTGAACTCCCAAACAAATTTAAAAAAAAGACTAAAAAAAGTGATCAATCAATTCCCAGAAAAATAGTGATGAATAACTGGCTTTTCCATCTTTTTTGGGCTACTGTATTTTTTCCCCAAGTCTTGTGGTTTCCATCGTCCGCGTCATCGCCTGGCAACGCCCCCCTGCCGCTCGACTCCTACAGGATGCAGCTGGATGTTGAATGGTTGCACAACAAAGTGGCTATTTATATATACAGTAACCACATGTAACCACCCCCCCAAAAAATAGAAAAGTAACTTAGCATGATTTTGGTGGGGCTTTAAATTTTGATCCCAACGTGCGAAATCCTAAAGGTTTCCGGCTGATAAATTGGGGTCAGTGGTTTGTATCTTCTCTCTTTTCGCACCGCAATTGGCATCTGGTTGAAAACCGGCTTCAACGCATACCATAATGTTGTAAAACAACTGCTGATTGGGGATCACCATCCCAAATAACTACGTTTCCTTTCAACATCGGCCATGCTCATTGTGGGCACCTAAAACTGGAGATTCTCCAAACGAATTTCTGAGACTTGCAGCAACACCACCTAGCACTGGAATGAAGGGCACAAAAATGGACCTGCAAATTTGTTTCCCGTTCGTCCTCGTAGATCCAATAATATGTTGTTATGTGCGCTGTCGGTATGCATGTCTATCTATCTATCTATCTATCTGTCTGTCTGTCTGTCTGTCTGTCTGTCTATATATCTTTCTATCTATCTGTCAGTCAGTCAGTCTGTCTGGCTATCTATCTATCTATCTGTCAGTCAGTCTGTCTGTCTATCTATCTATCTGTCAGTCAGTCAGTCTGTCTGTCTATCTATCTGTCAGTCAGTTTGTCTGTCTATCTATCTATCTATCTGTCAGTCAGTCAGTCTGTCTGTCTATCTATCTATCTACCTGTCAGTCAGTCAGTCTGTCTGTCTATCTATCTATCTATCTGTCAGTCAGTCAGTCTGTCTATCTATCTGTCAGTCAGTCTGTCTATCTATCTATCTGTCAGTCAGTCTGTCTATCTATCTATCTGTCAGTCAGTCTGTCTATCTATCTATCTATCTGTCAGTCAGTCAGTCAGTCTGTCTATCTATCTGTCAGTCAGTCTGTCTATCTATCTATCTGTCAGTCAGTCAGTCTGTCTATCTATATATCTATCTGGCAGTCAGTCAGTCAGTCAGTCAGTCTCTCTATCTATCTATCTATCTATCTACCTACCTACCTAGCTAGCTAGCTATCTATCTGTCTGTCTGTCTGTCTGTCTATCTCTATATTTACACATGTATATGCATCTTCTTCGAAGATGCAAGTGGGTCAAGTAAAGATGCTTGCTGATGTGTTGTTTATGCGTAATGAATAATAATACACATACATCACATAGGAGCACCCAGCTTATCCACATTGGTCCCTCACCTCCTTTTGGTCTTGGGGCTTGGCAGACCTCGGGTGTGGCTTGATGGGAAAACCAAGAATTCATGGCAGGATTAGAGACATGCAACAGTTCACAATCTTCAATCATCTGAGGAGATTTTCATACCGCAAAACTTGATGCCCGTATTTGGGCCAAATCTCAACTACGCCCCTTAAATCTCACCATTGAATCCCGGAATCCGAGAACGCGTTCGCGCATTCTAAACATGAGGCTCCTTCTGAAAGGACATGGGATGAATCTAGTTCCACAAAAACCACCAAAACCAAACTCAAAGACGCCAAAAATGACCGACCACAACAGAATAATCCGAATCCGTGCTTTACCGGGCAACTGAGTTTAAACTAAACTCACCGTTTTTTGGCTATGGGGAAAAAAACTCAACAGAAGTGGATCATTTGAAAAACCCATGGCTTTCCATGGCTAAGGGACACCGCCGGAAGCTCCTTCTCCTCGCTCGCGCTCGCGCCGGCACCTCCTTTATGGATTGCGGTAGTCGTGGCCGCGACGGCCACGTGTTAATGGTGTTTCAACGGGATATTCATAAGGATATGATGTGGTACATCCGGTAAGAAACCTATTAATAAACCTAATTTCAAGGATATGATGTGGTAAACCAAATAATAAACCTAACACTTGGGGATGGTCCATACAACCCATCTATGGTGATTTTGGCTTTGGTTTATTATTGGGCTTCCCACATTCATGGGATATGTAATCAAATATAGTCAAAAGCAGGCCACTGCGGGAAATGCAAGTGGCAGTGGATCTGTTCGTTGTTAAGCCACCTGCCACATTTTTTCAACGAAATTATGCTTCCTCAGCAACAAACAGGGCAGTTGAAAATCGCAGAGGTATAACAGGTGTTAAATCATAGATGTCCTAGTCCTTCAGATTTGCTGAACAACTTGTAGATTGAAGCATCAATACAATACAAGGAAAGGAGGCACAATTAGTCACGGCAATGACTGAATTGTTTCATCCTCATAAATGAACAGGTGGTGGGTCGCGCAAATCGTGCCAAATCACAATAATCCACCAAGCTTGATGACATAGCCCCACCTACAAACCATCCTCTATGGTGACGGTGTGTTGAGTCCAAGTCGCCCAAATAGATGTAATGAGCTAAACCCAATAATAGTCATATACAGTCATGGTTTATTTATGACATTGGGTATGCCTTAAGTACTGGGACGATGTAACATGATCCTTCAGTGCCTGGTCACTGCCAACCTTTGGGACCCTGCAGCCAAGCATCTTCGATAGCCGTAGGAGTAGCTACCATAGCCATAGCCACTGTAGTTCTGGTTGCCGTTTTTGCCATAGCCTTGGTTCCCAGAGGGGACTCGTTTAACATCGGCAGCTCTTAAGGCTTATGGATTGGATCTGAGCTGTTGAAATCCGAGGGCCAGACTACCTTTCTTGTTCTTCAGTCGAATCCAACCTTGGACTGCGCAGCCACACTTGACAACTGCTTCATCCACCAAAAGCCTTCAGGAAAACAGCTCGGAGCCTGTGTTTCAACGGTGTTTCACCCCATCCCGTCGCAAAAACAAACGTCAACTGCGACCATCATCCCATGAAGGAAAATAACTGGTTGCTGGTGTCCACCACCCACCGGGAATCATCGACTATGATTGTTGACCACTATCCCAAAACAAACCGAACCCCAAACAAAAAATGACTGTACCCTCAGGTAATCACATGTGGCAATGGAAAATCGGCCATTAATAAATTATTTTCACATGGACGCATCCCTTTTATAGTGGATTCTCCAGCTAGCCACATTGGATTAGAAGGTACACCGCCAATCTGGCGCCAAGGCGCTGCCAGCTCCGGTGTCGGGCCAAAACTCGAAGGTGGCTTCCCCCTCGGTCTTGGAGCTGTCGACCTTGGAGCTGCTTCAAGAAGTCCACCGAAGTCCACCGAAAGGGTCACCGAGGAGTTGGCTGAATGTCACAAGTGTATCAAATTGAAACTAAGAACTTCCGCCTCCCGCCTCCTGCACTCTCTCACCTTCATTTCCACTCTCTCTCCCTCTCTCTTACTCTCTGTCTGACCAACAACATCAACAACTATGTATCACCAAGTCAGCCTTCAAGCTTCATCCGGACTCCAAGGAGGTTCACCACACATGAAACCGTGAAACTGGAAATATCCACTATTGAACAGCCCAAACAGTCTATCTTGAAAATCATACATATTTAGTAAATATCTATATCTACATATATATATATAAAGCCTATCTACATCTCATCCCTTTCCTCTCAGCTTCGTGAGGTCGCAATGAGGTCGTTATAATTTACCCAACTATTGTATTATGTTGTATTCTGTTATCTTATAAAAACGATATTATATTGTAACTTGTATTGTGCTTTCTTATATGATTCTATTGATTATGCGTCTCATTGAAGGAAACATCATGTTTATATATATAATATTCATAAACTGGACTTTCTATTGAGTATCTTGTGAACCCGCCATTTTTGGCACATCTAGCTTGGAAAAATATCAGTTTTCCATACTTTTCCAGCAGTTTTTCCATTTTTTTCGGTGCGATTTCCCGCAGCCCCGGACCAGTTCTTGGATGAACTTCTCCACTCGCTCGGTCAACTTGACTGCCAGGGGCAGATCCTGTCGGAAAAAAAAACCAGCTGTGGTTAATTGGTGTACATGTTTGAAAAAATGCAAGGACATGGGTAGAAAATTCGATTTGGCATATTGCTGAGGATGCATATGGATTTTTACTATTTTATGATTAGGAAGTGGCTTATCATTGGTCATTTGCTGTATCTGCAGTATAGTAAATTCAGCGAGCGTTCCAGTGCACGGAAAGTGTGCAGAGAAATGCTTCAAAACATTGACCCTTCTGGTGGAAGATCATGTGTCATGGCTAAGCTGAGTTCCAAGAATGGATTTTTGGCTGAGCATTGCATTCCCCTATTGTTGGCAAACAAACAATATATTAAACTACCCAACGAGGTGTGCCCAGTATCCCCAACTTTCTGTTCTTTTCCTACAGCCAGCTTTGAGTAGAGTTGCTCTGGTGGTCGCACATTTAGTGAATGAACATATGGCTGGTGTGATCGTTGAGCAACCATACCAGTGTAAAATCGATTTTATAACTCCTGCTTTCAGTAGCATTTCCAAGTGTCACTTCCCAGAAGTAGCAGTCCCATCCAATTCCCAACAAATACTGCATCATTTTTTCCACCGCAGGCTGAGGCTGTACAGAAAGTTAGCGATGAAGCCACGGAGTTGGCTCATTCAGTGTCGGGCTTAGCTCGCGGAAGCTCAAAGTACAGCAATTCATCCAAGCAAATGGTGCCGTAGAAGAAACCTTTTCCTTCCTACGGGGATGGCAAGGAAGGGTTGGTCTTGGTCAAGTCATTGGATTTTTCTTTGGGCAAAGAACTTTGGCACGCGTATATGAAGACCATCTATGAAAACCAATGGAGCTACAGAAAGCAAGCAGCCAAAAACAGAGTTTAGGATGAACACACCAAAACGAACGTATTTTTTGGGGACCTGGTGGCGTTGCACTCTCTTTTCTTTTGGGGGAGGCCCTGCCAAAATTAGATAAACCAAACCAAACGATAAAGCAAAATCAACCAGCCATAGAAACAGCCTTTTTAATGCCTTTTTACTGTTTGAGCTGTGAACAATCGGAAGGCAACTTTTTTAGGCTGTCTCGAAAGATGCCCGCCAGTCAAAACTTGAACATCTCTAACGTGGGTGGGCAACTGCCTTGCTATGATGCTTGCATCCTATTCTATACATGTTGGGATGTTCATTCTATTGTACCTGGGTTTGAAGACTAAGTTTAGCGGATAGTTCAGAGGCAGTCTGGGGCTGGTTTCGCTATTGGGACCTTTGCAATCCATCGGCTGCCGTTCCAACCAATTAGCCTAGCCACAAACCGCAAGGGAACAGCGGCACCCGAAATGACAGAAACATCTGATAGATAGTTTGAACATCTTTGAACATGTTGAACATTTTGCCAGGCACATGGCTCCAAAGAAAACCACCGCTGCCAAGCTTCCTTTTCGTTTTCTTGCAGCTCGCGCGCGAATTTCTGCAGCGATGTGAGCAATTCTTCCTCGCGCTATCCATGAATTCACCGGACCAAAATGATGTGAAGGTGCGCCCTAACATTAAACCCCAAAATCCCCAAAACAATAATCATTCGCACATATCATTTTCTCAACACATCTTTAAGTGCCGTCCTCTCGTTGTCACATCTGGCAGCAGATCCTTTTTTCGCTTGATTTCCTCGTTGAGAAGTATCTGGTGACACCAATTTCAACCACCAAGAGTCGTCCTTTTCACTCAACACATCATTTCCCCCAAATGTTTGGGTCAGGGTCGGCTGGACTAAATCTCTGGTACCACCAGAACTTCCATCTGTAAGTATCCTTCATCCCCTTTGTCTTGGTCAAGTCATCAATGTTACCAAGCAGTTCGTAGTAATACTCCACAACTCAGAAATTCACAAGGTGGCGACCACCATTTTTTAAAGCTGGTTAAACCCCCCTATCAACTATAAATACATGCATCACAAAAACTAATGAACTTGGAGTTAGTTGCACCAACTTCGGCAACTGACTATGGCTTAAAAAGCACCACCACCTAAATCATCCCAATCATCAAAATCAACCAACCTTTCCATCATTTTCCATCACGAGGTCCCCATCCTCCTCCATGAGGTACACACTCCGGCACATCTTGGCCAAGCGCACGTCCCAGTCCGTCCAGCCCATGCCCTTCTCCGCTGGGGCGATGCGGCTTTGTTGGTCCAGATCCCAGCCCCAAGCAGCGCAGGCCAGGCGTACGGCTTCGTGATATCCTGGCGTCGGTGGGGGAAAACATGTGGAATCTCAAGGGATCCTCTGGTAAACTCAAAGTTTACTATGGAAATCGGCATCTTTTTTTTGGTCAATCAATTATAAATAGGCCACTTTCAATAGCAAACTGTTAGTCATTACCAGAGGGTAAAGGGAATCTCTGAATATCTACTACAATCTCGTAGTGAATTTTGAAGGATGACAAAGGACAACAGGACAACTTCAGTTGTGGGGCCTAGTCACAGGACCCTCGGCAATCACCGACTAATTGACCAATCTCATCTAAATTCTAGAGAAAACCAACATGTACCTTCTACCATGTATAAAGAAATCATAAGAAAACAAACCAAAAAACCGTCCTTCCAACCATTCAGCATCGTTTCGCAAGGCACTCACATCTTCCTCACTGCAAAGGTTGAACTCTGCCTTGGAGCCGTCATCGATTGGAAACATCCACCTGCAACGTGGCAGGAAACACAGCCCAATGAATCTTGCCCTGAGCTAGTTCGTTAATCTCCCATGAACAAAGCCAATCATCCCCAGCCACCCCTCATCCCCATCCAGCCACCAGTCGAAATGATGGCGATGAAGTTTCTCCCAGCTCTTGGCTTCCGCATATTTCCGGAAGATGCTCAGCGTCTCAGCCTGTTTGGCCTTGAAGCTGGCAAGCCTCTTCGCCTTGGTCGCGAAGAAGGATGGGCTGGAAATTATCCAAAAATGGGGCGGGGGGGGGGTAGGTACTCCAAAAATCCCGAATGTAAAGGGGAAGATGAGAATCAACCATTGACTTTTGGGGTGTTTTCAGGCACATCTTGTCACTATCCTAGATGTCGCTTTTACATTCTTCAGGTTTAAAACACAACCCTCCACTGAAGTCACATCCCTTTTCTGGTCCGTTTCACCTCCCATTGTTGCACCCCATCCCAAACATAATATCAAACAGTCAAACACCACGTGAATCCAAAGACCAATCACATCATATCTTAAATCCCATTTGTTGTACCCGTTTGTTTCATATCCCTCGTGTTTCAAACACCCGCCGCGTTCTCCCCACTGAAGTCACAGCCCGGTGACCGTCATCGTCTTCCCCGAAGCCGTCGACGCGCGACCGTCCACGCGCGCACGGACCTTGCGCCCATAGGTGGCTGCCATGGTCGGCAAGGCGGCCCATTTGGGAGGACGCACTTGAGCCTTGGGCCTGGCCCATGGTAGGAGGGGCCCATTGGTACAAGGTGCTGCTACCCAACACGCTAGGTAAGCTATCATTAACATATCTAGGGTTTACCGTATAGTAGATATATCTAATCTAAGGTTCGATGGGTTCATAAACCAGCTTATAACTGAGGGGCATCCCCTTGTATGGGCCAAGTGATTCGGTCAGGAAATTTGGGTAACCAAAATTGAGAACTTAAATTGCTCGAGTCGAGGACAAATCTCCCAGTCCTTCCCTAGCTCAAGAGTTGAGATTCAAGAAGTCTCAAAAACTGCTAAGCACGAAATCCATCGAAATCCCAGGTTTTATCAACACTTTCCTCATGAAACTGGCCAAGTCAACTGGGCAGTCCCCAATTTGACCCATCCCCATGTCCACCTGGCCGAAGCCGGCTTGGCTCCCGTTGGCAGCTCCCAAGCCAGCCCGCCACGGCTGAAGTTGGGCGGGACATCCATGGCCATGGCTGGGGTTTTCAGATCGATGTTTGCAGGTGGCTGGAAGTTCATGAAATCTTTCTTGTTTCGCTGGAAATTATATAACGGTGGCAGGTTTCAGTATGTGCTGATGTTCAGTTTCATGTGTGAGCTGCTAGGTTTCCATACAATGGATGAGTCATGTGGCATACTATGTGGATGATTCCAAGCATGTTCCATGCATGTTCCAAAAAGGCAGGAACACACAATGAATCTACGTTGCTTCTAGGTGAAGTATCCTTGGATCTCGACTGAAGCATGATTCAGGGCCCAAGTTGACACCATGTTCGGTGCTTTGGGCAAACATCTGGCGGCAAGACAAGAAGGGGGCCTAGGATTCCCGACTAGCTTAAGGCAAGTGAAATCGGGCGAGGTTTGTCCAGCTAAACTCATCCATCCAATATTGAAACACCATCCCACAGGGTTCTGTTTAATATACTGAATGCTCCGTTTATGGGATGATTGAAAATGGAACAAAAAAACGCCTTTTATGCTTGGTACAACCAAAAGGACATGTCACACGATCTACAATAATTCATTTAGAAATTTAGAACATTTTAGAACCACATTTGAGTAGCATCGGTATATTCTCGACACTTATCGCCTTTGGTTAAGTTGCAACTACCACCATTAACCATTGAGCATCCCATCAAACATTATGATAAGTTGGTTTACAAAGCCATAGAGCCGTTGAGGGAGCCACCACAAATCATAGGTATCAAGGTTCTAAACACTGAACCATCTAAAAGTCGATTCTAATAGTCGGTTCATTTAAGATTTTGCTGTTTAAATCATTAATGAACTTCAAGGATTTTTCGAATCCAATTGCTGCATCAAATCAATATAAATCCCATCAAACATGGCTGGTAAATCCGCAACTTTTTGGAGAAAAATCCATAGGAATTTCCATGACATTTTTCCTCATGGATCATCCTGAAAAACGAATCCCAACCGCCAGGTGATTTCCAGAGGGAACCATCCCCTGGGGACTGAATCAGACTGGCAAACCATGAAACGAAGAATTCTTGATGGCAAACAACCCCCTATTCAAATTCCATTGCGTACCATGATCTTTCCATGAAATATCGCTATTCAACATCCCATGAGACTGTAGAGATCTTATACTTCGAACACTGGATGAACCACTACGTTTACATTGGATAGTTTCACCCAGGTACTAGTTTAATACCCCAGGTATTCCCATTAATAAATAGCCTATTATCCACCTATTATTCTCCACATTAAATCAAAGAAAACCATATCAAATCATTGAAAACTCATAGGCACAATGATGGGATAAACAATTGATAAAGCTATAGAACCACATTGTATAAATATAAAATTACTTTACTTCGTGTGATCCCCACCATGACATTTATACATTTTCTTACTGGCAAATCTTCTGGCATTCTATCTGACATATCTTCTGGCATTCTATCTGGCATATCTTCTGGCATATGT
>Ga0126342_10018931_pt1 | contig 11758 bp, 7 predicted proteins | sample Cyp1metagenome_FD_92528 | JGI IMG/M metagenome (GOLD analysis project Ga0126342, IMG submission 92528) | Coral microbial communities from Lord Howe Island, Old Settlement Bay, Australia - Cyphastrea 1 metagenome | ecosystem: Host-associated > Invertebrates > Cnidaria > Coral ... | reverse complement strand
TATATATATAAATATATATATATATATAATATATATATATATATATATATATACATGGGATGGATAACCCCACTTACGCGGACCTAGTACTGTCGGTCTCGGTGATTTTTTTTCTTCCCTGCCACCGCCACCAAGTCGCCGCAAGATCAATGGCTCTTTGCAGGTGACTCCGGCCTTTTTGGCCTCAGAGATTGGGGTTTTTGAATCCCGAGATGTGGGGAAGAAACTATTTTTTCATAAGGATCTGAAGATACATCACAGAATCTGTCATCATATGTACTCTAATTACATATACATATATATATATATATATATATATACATAGTACATGTGGGTAAACTGGATGAATAGGGAAGAAGCTGTTTTCTATGACCATCCAAGATGTGGGCAAGGTGTTGCCCCAGTTCGCTAAGTTGGCTGATAGCAATGATATAACTATTGGGTAACTATATACATGAGTTAGATGAAGTTAGATGGGCGAAACTCAGCTTATCACTTGGGAATAATCAATGGGACAATGGGATCATGGGACAATCAACAATCATTGTTCACCAATACTGTGATGCTGAAGGGGGTAGAACGGGTAGAAATCAGAATTCGGGAATGAGATTGCCTCAACTAAAGCAGAGATCAACCAGCCTGTGGCTGTAGCTTTCACCTTGTGCCCTTGGGGTTTAGATCCAAAAGCCGTATCCCAATATTGGCCGCTGAAATCATCGATATCTTGTCAACATTCTGGTCCCAAGATTTCAAACGCACTTGTCCAAGAATCTGGTAGTCAAACATAGCTATAGAAAATGGTCCATTTAACAGTAAATCATTTACCTATTCAAAATGGTGATTTTCCGTAGCAAACTGTTCCGTAACAAACTTGTTAGTTTATCCTCCAGCTGAATCACGTCACATCTTGGAGACTTTGACTGGAGATGGGAAGATTTCTGGCAATGTCGAGACTGGAAATACGATGACAAATGATTGTGAATAATCCAATGATAATAAACCAAAATAACACATATGATAACATATGTATATATATATAGTAACAGTAATCTTTGGATTTGATTTCCAACATGTTTTGGATATTTTGGGATGACTAGCTTTATCTCAACCGTCATTTATGGTGACTTTATGGTGACTTCCGCCAGTGAGGTAGCTACAAGCTGACAATATCACCTACATGGGCTGATATGGTCCAGTGGTACAAACTCCCAATATGCATGCAATCCCCTCTCTCTCTCTCTATGCACATTGCTTGGATATGTACATAAAACAACCACAAATCATATGTGATAGATAGATATATATATATATATATATATTTATACACATAATTATATATATATGAAAAGATTTAGAGAGAGAGGGATAATCATCGGATAATCCCAAATCGTTTGGCCATGAAATCCTTTCCCCTTGACCCCGTGAGTTGGGGAAGCAGATGACCGGCCTGCGGGTGGTGTTCCGAAAAGAAGTTGTAGCGCAGGCCAAATTGGCGACAAATGGGCAGCGCCACCTGCGTTGATTCGTGGCGAGTTGCAATATCCATAAGAAATAACAGTAATATACTGTTAATATATGGTTAATATATATGGTTAATATATATTGGTAATATATGGTTAATATATATATATGGTTATTATATGGTTAATGATAATAATAATCTGGTTGGTGGTTGAGCCACACATCTGAAAAACATGAAAGTCACTTGGGACGATTATTCCCAATATATGGAAAAATAAAACATGTTTCAAACCACCAAGCAGATAAGTGTACGGATCAAAATTGGATACCACAATTTCAATGGTTAACCAAAAAAACACGACTAGATGACTAGTGGTCCCCCGGGTTCCCAATTTTCACCCATACCCAAACAAGAAATCATACACAAATGAAAGGGCACTACATGTGTATATATTCCACCACGCAATTTTCAGGGTATTTCCTGGATAACAAGAACAACCTAGCATCTTTCGCACATGAAAATGCTCAACGCTCGATCTCCGAAGGGGAGCAGATCGGTGGATGGAACGCAGCCACTGCTCAACGGCGGATCACGCTCCCTCGTCACTGGTTGGTCACCATAGTGTTCACCTATTCATAATCTACTATGGTGAAAACCATATCAGTGAATCATGGGATATCATACATATATGAACTAACTATGGTCTATATGGTCACCATATAATGGACAGCCCACGAAACGGGGATTTACTAATTGGGATGAAGCTTCAGCCAGGAGTGGGACCCAATCTCAGCCATCGCCTTCGTATTCAACTCATGCAGGGTCTGAACCACTTTGTCTCGGTTCTTCAATGGTACCTGCATTTCGTCAGGATCGCTGGTTGACGTTCGATATATAACTAAACCCGAAGATACAAAAACATCAGCCGTGCATCTTCCCATTAGACTATCCACACTTTTTAAAGTAATCACCGTGATTTTAAATTCCAACTTTTCATATATGTTTGCTCATATCTTGACTGGTTTCTGACTGTTGGTCCTTCACACATCACAAAACACCAAGGTCCCTTCCAAAAAAATGGATGTGCATCTCACAAGAGGTTGGTGGTTCACAACCCATGCACCACCTATTAAACTATTACAAGAATCTAACAGAGGATAGTTCATGAAAACTGACTTCTACTACAAGGTGGTGCCCCAAGAATAAGCAAAGTTGCGCAAAGCAATCAGGTTAGTTTCTGTTTATGGAGACAATTATTGCTTCATCCGTGGGGTACCCCGAAATCATCCATTCTTTTAGGAAGGATTTTCCATTACAAACTGTCCAGCTATTGGGGTACCCCCATGACTTTGGACACCCCCCCATTCTCATCATAGTAATGATCACTATAATTCATATAGTATGGAATATTGGTTGTAACTATACCTGCAGCACTATAATAACTATAGTATAGAATCCCAATAACTATTGGTAAATTACAGGAATTCACTAACCTGAAATAGTGTGATTTGGGGCTGCTTCCCTATACGAACCATTATGGAAACCCCCATGTGTCATGACGCCCGCCTTCTTCCCCTCCGGCGTCCGCATGGAGCTGAACGAGAAGTACCTGAAGAAAGCGCAGCAAAATCGATGAAAGTGTGGATGGCCTGAGATATCTGTGGGCCACTCTCAATGGAATAATATATATATATATATATACATATGTATGGATACATATATATATATATAAATGAATGTCTATAAATATACATATATATATATATATCTATGTGTTGTAAATGAACATATATGTAAACGTATGTCTAAATAACCATATGTATATATATATATATACACAGATAGATAGATAGATAGACAGATAGATAGATAGATAGATAGGTAGATAGATAGAAAGATCGATAGATAGATAGATAGACAGATAGATAGATAGAGAGACAGATAGATAGATAGATAGATAGGTAGATAGATAGAAAGATCGATAGATAGATAGATAGATAGACAGATAGATAGATAGATAGCTAGATAGATAGAGATAGATAGATAGACAGATAGATAGATAGATAGGTAGATAGATAGAAAGATCGATAGATAGATAGATAGAAAGATCGATAGATAGATAGATAGATAGACAGATAGATAGATAGATAGATAGCTAGATAGATAGATATAGATAGAGAGAGAGAGATAGAGAGAGAGAGAGAGATAGATAGATAGACAGATAGATAGATAGCTAGCTAGCTAGCTAGATAGATAGATAGATCGATAGGAATAGATAGGAATAGATAGGAAAAGATAGGAATAGAAAGGAATAGATAGCAATAGATAGGAATAGATAGGAATAGATAGGAATAGAAAGGAATAGATACAAATAGATAGGATTAGATAGGAATAGATAGGAATAGATAGGATTAGATAGGAATAGATAGGAATAGATAGGAATAGATAGCAATAGATAGGAATAGATAGGAATAGATAGGAATAGATAGGATTAGATAGGAACAGATAGGAATAGATAGGAATAGAAAGGAATAGATAGGATTAGATAGGAATAGATCGGAATAGATAGGAATAGATAGGAATAGAAAGCAATAGATAGCAATAGATAGGAATAGATAGGAATAGATAGGATTAGATAGGAACAGATAGGAGTAGATAGGAATAGAAAGGAATAGAAACAAATAAATAGATAGGAATAGATAGGAATAGATAGCAATAGATAGGAATAGATAGATGGATGGGTAGATAGATAGATAGATAGATAGATAGCTTTATTGGAGTTATCTGAAAATAGGGTAACCCAAAACTCATTCATGAGATAACATTTGGCCGATCAATCTGCATTTTTAAAGGATACTTAAGTAACTATTTTTGCGAAGAAGGTTAGATACCACGTTGATAGATGGTGATATTGTCATGTGCATATCAACACAAGGACATTAGAAAATATCTGATGTATGTATGTATATGTATATATATATATATATATATCTACACATGTATATTTATAAATACAATGGGGGATATCCATGTAATAAACATCGTGATAAAGCTGGGAGGTATTCGACATGTATATGCTGCATCCTGTAACTATCCCATACGTCAACCTATGCACAAATTAAAATAATAACATTGTTGAAATTGTTTTACAAGGCCAAGCATCACAAATTATTGGTGGTACTAAATACGAGTATATCTGCATCAATTGAGGTGTATTCAAAGTGGACATGTGAAGATCACCAACAAATGGGTATATATATATATATATTTCACCAAAATACTTCTAGTGAAGTACTACCATTTATCAATGGATCCATTGCATGGTGTTTTTTGAACACAAACATGAAGATATTGAATGGTTAGTATAGGCATAGGTTGATGTTGGTTGCACAATTTCTCCAATGTCTCCAAAAGAAGGGTACGCAAATTCCATCCCATGGATCGTCATCATTACATTAGGTGGTTGATAGCTTTCCCTAATTAATATGGGCTAGTTCATATTACCCAACAACCAGATATATTGTACCTTCTTACAATAATCAATCAACACTCATTTATCAGCTGTATATGTTGTATCATCTTCCCAGATTTCTTTCAGATGAAACAAACATGCTTAAACCCCCATATTTCATAACCAATCAACTTGTGCATCTTGTTCATGGCCCATCTGACATTAACATTGGTTCCAAATATGGCGTTTGTATCAGTCCGATGGTGTGCCAGCAGTTAGGTTCCGCCTGGGGGTGCAATGGGGGGAATCAATTTACGGGCAGAACCATAAATAGCTCTAACCCTTTCAACCCGCATTGGTCATATACATTGCCACATACCCACTTATTATGCGGAAGTGCACTCCCAAGTACTACGAACTATGGCCATTTCCCTCCCTTTTTTGATTGTTGAAACCCTTTTGGCTTGTAAAATCTCAATGATTGATAGCTAAAAACATGTTGTCCCATGTTGTCCCATGGTAAATTGCAATCTTGGCTGGTTGAATCCCTCATTTTTGCTAGTTGGACTGTCCCCTGTGTTTTGTTGAATACACCAGCATACACCAGCGGTCTACATTCTCGAATTCCCAAACCATGGATATCTATGGATTGTGATCATCCCTAGTAAAAGGTTGTATCACCCCCTACAATCATCAACGCTGCCACTGCTCATCTTTTTTTCCATCTCAATTTCTCTATAGGGGTATGAGTCAAAACCGTGGGGCCCAAACGTTACCCAAAGTCATAGCTGGTTCAATCTGGTTCAACGATGTTTATACCCCCACTCATACGGTAATTTTCATAGGTAACTTGACCCATCCCCATAGTTTTCCAGCTGTTTCCAGCCTATTTTGCCTGCTAAAATCCAGAACAAGGCACAAAGATCCCAAGGACAGGAGCGTCTCCACCACCGGCTGCGGCGAGATTTTTGTCACGATGGCTCGGGGAATTTCACCAAAATCGCCATGTTTTACCATGAACAAATAGGGGAATAACCGGGGAAAATGGACATATTTTAGAGGTGAGAATAGCTCATTCATGATAGGTCAGCTGGCTTATCACTCGGTTAACGATCTAACAAACACAGTTTGGGATTGAAGCATGCTCATTTTTTGTTGAAGAAGAAGAAATGGCATAGGAACTGTCCCAATTATGGATATGTAGGCGTGTCTGCAAATGGGTATACCACGAATTTATGGCATTCTCTTGGGGGGCAGTTCAAATTCAACCGGAAACTAACAAAAGAATGTTGGAAATTACTCTCTGGAATGTGATATAAACAATCAATGCCTGAAACCACCACCCAGGAAAAGTAATCAAAGGTGTGGTAAACTATGTAAACAAGGATTCAACCAGCAAGTATTGGATATATGGAGACCTATTCCACCAAACGTGAAGGACTCACGGGTGTCCAGAGTGCTTTGGTTTCAAATCAACAACAACCAAAACAACTGGGTAAATTGTGCTAACCAATCATTACTAAAGTAGATGGAATAGTGGAATAATGCTAAATTGGATTATCCCCAAAAATAGATTGGTGGTATTCTATCTACTCCATGGTGTATAAATGTTTGTGAATATATATGAATTGCTGTTAATTCATTGATCCAATGATGGGAAAAGAAGCGACCATTCGGATGAATTGATTTAACCAAAACTAAATTGGGTACATAACTGATCGCCAACATGAAGATTCTATAGCTTCTCCATTCTCAAGTACATTTTTCGAGGCAAGACTGGAGAGTCAGGACTTCAAATATGTTTTTGCCCCAGCACACAATTTCATGAACGACGTGAATTTCATGAACTCCAGTGCAAACACGTAAGAACAAACATGGTGATACAATATGGGTTTGCCTGAAAATTGGGATACCTCAAATGGGAAAGTGATGATAAATTCCAAACATCAATCCCACAGGAAACCAAGAAAAACACGCTATTTCCAAGGCAAAAAACATCATCGAACCCAGCCCGCTGGCCTCTTTCCAGACGGTCTTGGGTGGTTGGCCTCTGCCTTAGTTCGGCATCCAAGGGAAATTCAGAAAATAAAAATTGGATGGTTCGACCAGCTACAAGTGGGAATCAACAAGAACAAAATGAAGATACTGAACTACAACAAGAGATACTATGACTACCGAAGAGGAATCATGAGTCTTGAGACATCACCCTACAGTAGGCAACAGCCCATATCTATTCATCAAGGACCTGATCCTAACATTGGATTTGGGGGATGTTCCTAACATTCTCAGACAAAACCCAACTGCATGAGAAAAGAAGCAGAATGACTTGGAGCTGCAAACGTGCTGATGACTTCTAGGCAAAAGCAAACGTACATTTATGTCCAAGTCCTTTCTCAGATTCCGCCCCCTATGTGCTGCTGTAGAACTATTTGCAAAGATGTTTCAATTCACTAAGTCAAGGATCCCTACTACCTTAAATTCCTTCTAACCCTACTAGAAAACTCATCAAACATCCATGAACTTGTTCGCTCTTGGACCTCCTTTGGGGTCAGTTGAGCATTCAAACTAATCCAGTAGCATTGGTTCAAAAACAGTGTTTGACCGTAAAAAAATCATGGCAAGATTCGGCCTCCAAGAGTTTCACCCCAGGGATTTCGAATCGAGGATTGGACAACAGAATATGAACATTGTTCAACTTGTTTGCACGGAACAAGTACTGCAGCTCTTTGTTTGTCGAAAACATCATAACCTTCAGCCAGAAGGATGTGTTCTCCAGTTCACCGAGAACCTTCCAGGTGGTCCTCCCATGTCCTCCCATGATAAAAACCCGCCAGTTCCAACTCTCCCAACAGCCATTGATCCAGATACGTAGTGGCATTGCTTTGGCCACCAGTCCAAAGGATCTGGGGTTTGGAGAGCCCTGGCTGGAGAATCATCTGCAGGAGTTTTCTTTGGAAAATCATCGAGAAAATTGAGGGTTTTCCAGCAAGCCACTTAGGAGTACCAAAATCTTATCTTGACCAAGAAAAAAATAATTGTATGAACACATATGGATTTTGTGCCAATAAGTATGATCCAATATGATCACCCACCATGAAGGGGGGATCTGGTTAGTAGATCAAAATATTTGCTTGGACATGCAGGTTTAAGAAGAATCCCAGGTTTTCTCAACCACAAATGGGAATATGACAACAAACCAAAATGCGGCTCACTTAGGTCCCAACAACCAAGGGTGTTCCCAGGAGTTGCTTTTTTGGGGCTGTAACATGTTGTAACCGTGTTACCGGTGTAAGGCACAACATCGGGCGGCCGACTGGTGAAATCAGCAGTCTGCGTACGCTTCGTCTGGATGACCATCGTACGAAAGAACGGCTTTTTGGGGACTAGCAAGCCTTGTCAATCAAGCCTCAAATCGTGGGTGCAGGGTATAGTACCAAAGATCATGTCTTTCCAACTTGAAGGATGTATGATATCCATTGATGTCCGATTTTGGTGGCATATCCAATCTTTGAACACATGAAGAAACCCATGATGAATGCCCACCGCCCAACTGGGCACCAGTTCCTTCCAGTTTCCATGTCTAGGGTGATGTCTGGCAGATTGGTAAAACAAACAAGCAAGCTGCTTATCCATGCAAAGGAGTTTCACACCCACCTTAACAATCATCATGTTCGCCTGCTGGCAAGTATCTGTACTACGGAAAACCTCTGACACTGTTGCCTCTTAGATAGAAGCTCCGAGTGACATCATGACAATATGTTCCACCGTGTCTCACCATTTCATCCATGTCAGATTCTATCCCCAAGGTTCACCAGCGCATCCGCCTTTGCTTCGCCATCCGTTTCCGTTTTTTCACTTTCTTCCCTGCCACCAGTCGCGAGGTCACAGCTGTGTGTTTGGACCAAGGTTCACAGACTCTGGGAGAAATCTGGTCTGTTTTCAGTCATCACACATCTTGTTTCATGGGAATCCTCATGTTATCTCATGTTCATTGGAGTTTGGTCCAATTCCTCTTCGCAGCGGAAATAAATCCCAAAAGCTTTACCCGCTGCCCTTGTTGTGCCTGACCTAGCACTGCAGTATATCACCATCAATAAACCTCTCAATTCCTTTTGGAAGGGAAATATCCCGTTGTTTAACCTCCCAGATTCTTTGTAGTGGAACATCAGTTTTGTTATGCTTTGTTACTGCTCCTGCTTTCAAACCATTGGTTGAGGGTTTTTTTACCATCTCAAATATGATTTCGGATCATCCCAGCAGGGATGGTGAATACCAACCAGTTGTTGATGCCCAAAACCACCAACACAATTCCTCTTCAACGATCAATGCCATGGCTGCCATGGTCTCACGGGGTCTCCAATTTCTATGGCAAGATGCTGCAAGATATCTATAACTACCCAAACTCTGGCCTCAGCCCATTGAGGATTACAATCATCCCTAATACAGCAGCTATATAGTGTACTCCACATTTGACAACAATTCAACAGTTGGGTGTTTCTTTATGGTTCACCAATGCTCACCATGATAAACTAAATTTAAAGAAATACCGTGGAATACCTATAGTTGATTGGTAACTGAACTACAGTAATTATTTCATATTATGTTATACGATATCATTGAGTGGCCCTCTCACATCCTCTCACTGAACCACCTTGCCTCACGTCCGGCTCTTTCTGAAGGATACGTTTGATCCGGACCACCCGCGGCGGCCGCAGCGCCCGCGCTCGCGCGCGCGCGGCACGCTGCGCCGCCGCGGAAGTGGAGGGAACAACGCGGCGTGGCACGCCACGCGGGTTGGAGACGGCCTGGCAGCACAGCTCTCTCTCTGAACGGTGGCTTGTTTTTTTGAATTGAACATATTTTGGCTTGAGTTTGAAGATGTTTGCTCGTTTCTTTGAGGGCTTCTAGTGGGAATCCAATTCTTAAGATAGTTTTGGTTGTTTTTGGCCAACTCTTTATATAGTTGTTCTGGGAATTCCCCTTGGGTTTGTTTTTGTTGAAATTGTCCTGCTTGAAAATAAGTCGTTCCCCAATTTCCACGTACAGAGACAAATGGTTCCCTGATGTCTACAGAAGTAGCATCAGAAAGCCCCTCTCTCGATTTTACTGGTTCACAAGCCCGATGTATGGTGGTTTGTTGATCCCTTCCTAAAATAAGTGTCGTGTGTCTGATGTGGCCCAAACTCCATCGGAATCATCCAACCCCAAAAACACAAAGAAACAATTAGTCATGGCATTGTATGGCCATAGTCCAAAAATATCCATACAGTTTTTTCTGCCTGCAGCTACACTTCTTGGAACATTTCGCCTGATCTTCACTGGCAGAGACATCTTCCATGCCACCAGTCTCCCCTTCAGGCAGAAACTTCTCCTGGGACGCGGAAAGGACAGGATCTGATGAGATGACAAATTAGGATTAAGAAACAATAAAAGAGGACATTTAACCATCTAAAGTGACTAAAGTGGTGATAAAAAATACAGTAATGGGAGTATATAGTTGCATGTATATATATATATTACTATAGAGCTCTATATAAATCACATATAAAGTATATACATATAAATTATATAAATTATATATATACATTAAATATATTCGATAAAACTACATCTGGTTGATGGTTGGGATCATCATTCCGAATATTGTTGGAGATGGAGAAAAATGTCCAACCACCAAACAAAAATAGGATATGACAAAATGTTTCATCTCACAAGCGACAGCTGCCCGGTCAGGACAGCAAATTGTTGGTCTGAACCATTCTTTACACATTCGTTTTTTTGGGACCACCATCCTACGTGGAAAATCAACAATTGGAAGCAACCAACCGCAGGATATGATGTTGTCCTGGAAACACATTGACAATTACCAACAAGAAAGGAACCTCAAGATAGGACTTTAATCACCAAACACGGGAACCTACTATACAAAGCAGGAAAATCACCAGACATGGGTCTCAAACAAGACTGCAAGATGAGACATTGAAACTACCCCTATATCCTATCCGATCTCATTATGCTAATCCGTTGATAGGTTTCCCTACATTGGTTATAAAAATCCCCAATGACCTGTGCTGTTTGTAAAGCAAACGAACAATGTCGATCCATTTTTGTTCGGGAACAAGGGGATCCCACCATGTATATGTGCGCATCAAAGACACCCAAGAATATAACATGTTCCATTTCATGGTCTATGATATCTATTCTACGAAAGGTAAACAATAGGTTGTGGCTATTTTTCACATTTATTCATACATTAATCCAAGCATTCATCTATCTATAATGAAACTGTATGTATATATTAAATATATATATATATATAATTATATATAATGTTATAGATATAACAGTATACAAATGTGATAATATAAAAATATAAAATATTAGTCAGGTGCTAAATATATAATATTGGGTCAGGTGACACTGTTATTGTATGAATATATAGTCTCAACCGCCCTTAGACGAAAATTTCCCGCCTCGTCATCCGCCTCAGCACTGGCATCCGCGACATCTGCGACATCTGCGGTGCCCAGCGGATCCACCGGGCCGGACTTCCGCTTGGGGAAGCGACCCAGCAGGAGGTGCTTGGCGAAACCTGGGAGAACTGAAGCGATGGATGTTGAACTATGATAACTCTAGTAACTATGGTGATAACTAAGTGGTAAATGTGGTGTTATAGTATTAGTATAGTAACTATACTTAATTGAGGTAACTAAGGAAACTATGGTACAGTGGTAACTAATTGATTCTATGATATTGAACTATGGGCTTAACATTGACTATCAATATATTTACTATAGGATACAATCGCAGCTATGGTGATATACCAGTAGTACCGCGCAAGGCGG
>Ga0126342_10018930_pt1 | contig 11759 bp, 11 predicted proteins | sample Cyp1metagenome_FD_92528 | JGI IMG/M metagenome (GOLD analysis project Ga0126342, IMG submission 92528) | Coral microbial communities from Lord Howe Island, Old Settlement Bay, Australia - Cyphastrea 1 metagenome | ecosystem: Host-associated > Invertebrates > Cnidaria > Coral ... | reverse complement strand
TTCTTTCTTCTTACTCTTTCTCTTCTGATCTTCTCTCTGCTAATCTTCCTCTTCTCTCTGCCTCTGCCCTGCTCTGCTTTTCATCTGTCCATATTGTCGGAAGTTTGACTTCTAAACTTCCTTTGATTATATACCCATACATATGACTGATTTTGTATCCCCCACTTTGGGTACCAAATCACTTGACCCATATCCACAAGCCGCTACCATCGCGCTGCGGTCTCCAGCCAAATTCGGCAATCAAACATGTGGCTCTTCAGCAGGTCGTACAGTTTCCTCGTTTTTTGACTATCATTATTTATCCTGACAAATTCGCGCGAGTCTGCCTAATCTCAGTACCCTGCAAAAAACATCATTTCCAGCTGGTTAGCTTCATATCTTCCCCAATTTTCGCAGCCAAGTCGTCCCCACCATTCTACACATCCAGCTGCTTATGGAAACACCCCCAGAGTCACCACGGTTTGATGGGGGATGAAACTACAACATTGGGACCATCAAATGGGGGGTGTTTCATATGAGGGATGGGATTTGGGATCACTGTGATTGAGAAAACCCCAGGAAAAGGAGACTGAAACAGATGTAGATGTCCCAGGTCTTGTTGGAAAAAACACTCTGGTGAACATGGCAAGCTGAAAAATCCGACCCAACTGGGATTTTCGATTTACGAACATCATCGAACTAGACTGGTTGGTGGTTGAACCCTACCCCTCTGAAAAATGAAGGGGTTCGTCAGTTGGGAAAATAGATTCCCATATGGAAAAATAACATTAGTCAAACCTATAAAAATAGAGTAAACTGTTGAACCTATTGCTGGGGGGTATCTCCGGCATAATCCATTTATAGATGGATTTTAGGATTTTCCCACGAATAAACCATCCAAACCACCAACCAGTAAATGAAACGGTTTTCCAGCAAGCCATGTTTCATTGCCATCGCCGCACCGCATTTGCCAACGATCCCATGATATGTTTTAATGAAATCCTGGTGAAACCCGGTTGGTTGCTGAAATGTCAATTTTTTCATCACAAGAAATCCGTTTTCTTGGTGAAGCACCCATTATTTTTTTTGATGCATAAATATTCATAAACCCACATGTTCAATGTTAAAATCATTTTTATGGTTGGGTAAACCTCCATTTTTCCCGGGTAAAATTCACAATTTGGACCCTGGCGAAGCGAAGGGTCAACTCTTTGGGGACCCTTTTGCCGAACGCTAAGCTTTTTTGGTAGATCATTTCCTAGGGGAAAAGCCGATTAAATTTCAATATGAATCTGATTTTTTAAGATGGGTTTCCTGGGAAAATGATCGAACTATACACTGGTTGGTGGTTGAACCCTACCCCTCTGAAAAATGATGGACCGAGTAGCAGTTGGGATGATGACATTCCCACTATATGGAAAGTCATAAAATTCATGTTCCAAACCACAAAACACATATATATATACATGTTAATTCAATATCATTTCAATAGAATCCATTCCCCCATTCATATCAAATCAGAAACCATGGTTAAAAAACAGGGGATTGGGGGATGACATCACATATTGGGACACAGCTACAGGGTGTGTTTCCTATGAACGGGGGATGCGATTCTCCATGACTATCCATAATTTTTCTATATCAACACCCCAGTACAGTTGATATCATATAGTTGAGCACTATCCCATGAACATCCCACTAACATCCATCAATCTCCACTAATCTCCGCTGATCTCCATTACTTTCCCATGATTTCCCATGCCGCTTATGGCCTCCTTGGCTTCTAGAAGAGAGAAGGAACTCTTTTCTTCATCATCGCCTTGGTGGGGTGGACAGCTTGGGATAGTCATTGAGGAGAGCAGGAGATATGTATTGGATATGGGATGATATGGGGATCTTCATGGCATATCAACATATATCAACTGGATTTGGCTTCACTGGTGTGACCGAATCGTTTCTCTGTTTCAACAGTTTCCATTTGGTTGGTGGTTGAACCCTACCCCTGTGAAAAATATGATTTCGTCAGTTGGGATGATGACATTCTCAATGTTATGGAAAAATAAAATTCATGTTCCAAACCAGCAACCAGATATTTCATGGTTACCCTCTGGTAAACTAACAGTTTGCTATGGAAAATGGCAATTTTTCATAGGTAAATCCACTATCAATGGGCCATCATGGCACACATTTTCCTGCTCCGAGTGAGGACATTGGACGAACCAACGGCCTGAGACATGGGGATGATGTCACGCATAAACATGACCAAAATTACGACAGGTGGAGTTCCATTGCGTGAGTTAAAGCAACTTATATGAGAACTGAAACAAGCAAAAAATGAGAAAAATGTTGGAGAAAATGCTCATGTGTCAGTATACCACGGACCTTTTTTTTTACTGGTCACACATGAAATTTCTGCTCCATGGGTTGATCTGGACTGAACAGTTTGGGACGAACATTTCGTGATTTATCATAATGTTCTCCATCAAAATTAAATACCATATATCAGGATGTCCCTGATTTTTAGGACAGCTCCATATCATTAGGTGATCGTTTTCAATCTCCAAGCTATCAGCCAGATATCACTGAATCCGACTCTGGAAATGGTGGATTAAAAGAACTATAAGCAGATTCCCTGATATAATCCTTAAATATCCTAGAAAATACCAACCACTTCACTTCACTACCCACGAAAAAAACCATGATTTCCCGTTCCCCACGTTGCCGAAGAACGGAAGGGCACAAAGCCACAGGCGCCGCCCGTGTCGCGGAGCCGCAGAAGAGCATGGGAACCTGGCAGAATCCAGCAGAAATGAGGGTAAAACCATGCCATAAACCACCCCATTTCTGAGGGAAACCATACCATCTATAAAAACGGTCACTGGGGGATGGAATATATCTAGTAATATTGGGAATATCATGTGAATATATAAGTGGAAATATATGGTCATCAACCATTAATCATCGGGGTCATCAACCATTAATCACATTAACTAGCATACAAATGTGGGTAAAACAATGCCATAAACCACCCATGACTGAGAATGGGAACCATACCACCTATAAAAATGGTGATGACCGGGGGATGGTTTATTATTGTTTTATCCACATTAATGTGAATATATAGTGGGCAAATGATGCCCATTAATGGGATTATAAACTGTTTATACATATATGGTAATAGGATTACAGTGGGGGTTTGAGAAACTTGAAAATACGGGCCAATCGTCAACACACGGAATCCAACATGATGTCAATGAAATAGTTAAAGTATGATATGGATTCTGATATGGATCTATGGACAATCTCATATCTGTATATTGGGCAGTGGGATATGATGCATCAATGGATTGTGATTATTGTTATTCAACGAATACATTGGAACAATGCTGGTTAAGTAAATCATGGTTTATTGATTATTATGATTTCCCTTTTCCCTATCTATACATATTCGAGGAAAGATATTGTTCATCCCATCTTGATATCTATGTCTATTTACATGTTTGAATATTCTTTAGACACATCTGTAAAAACACTCATACAAATCCAGATTTCTAGGCATACACATTGGTAAACGAGCTGCTGCAACAACAATACAAGAAGAGCAATGCCACCAAGACCAAGTCTAATTTTGCATAGACACACAATGCATTGCAACCATCAACATGTGGGGGGTTCCATAAATGGGGGCTACCCCACAAATAGATCGTTTTTGGTATGGAAAATCCTGCTGGAATGGATGAGAACTGGGGGTGCCCATGTCAGGAAACCTCCTTGTTCACCTAGTCATGGTAGATGAGGTGCAGTGGATTTTGGCGGCGAAGCTTACCACTATTGGATGGGTCACATTTTTTTTCGGGCTTGCGGCACAGCAAATACCTTTGAGCCAGCGGTGGACACAAACCCAGATCACTTTGGACCACAGGTACAAAACAAGTTCTTGCTCAAATCCCAAAAGGCAGTCGCTAGCTCTTTGCTACGACTTTAGAAGCCGACTTTGGACCTTTGAACTGTCTCCACCTTGATCTTCATGGCCCCAAGCAACTACAGATCCATCTGCTAGGACCGCAGCAAATGCAGCACCTGTGGCATTGAGCTGCTGCACACATTTCAGCCGATCTTGGAATAACAAACTGTCAGCACCACCTTTTCGATTGCCCCATGTCAGTACCGATCCGCCTGCCAGTATAGCAGCAAATGCACCACCTGTGGATTGAATCTGCTGCACGCTCCTCAGCTGATCTTGGACTTCAGAGCTGTCACCTCCAGCAGTACGATTGCCCCAAGTGACTACAGATCCGTCTCCTAAGATAGCAGCGAATGCACCACCTGTGGCTTGAATCTGCTGCACACCCCTGAGCTTATCTTGGACTTTGGAGCTGTCACCACCAGCATTGCGATTGCCCCAGCTAACTACAGATCCATCTTCTAAGATAGCAGCGAATGCACCACCTGTGGCTTGAATCTGCTGCACACTTCTGAGCTGATCTTGGACTGCAGAGCTGTCAGCACCCGCATACCGATTGCCCCAAGTGACTACAGATCCGTCTCCTAAGATTGCAGCAAAGGCGCTATTTGTGGCCTGAATCTGCTGGACACCCCTCAGCCTATGTTGGACTTCAGAGTTATTTCCGCCACGATCTGGATTTCCCCACGCAACTACAGATCCATCGGCCAAGATCGCAGCAAATGCAGCATATGAGGCCTGGATCTGCTCGACATTCCTGAGCTGATCTTGGACTGCAGAGCTGTCACCACCGTAGTGTGGATCGCCCCACGTAACCACAGATCCATCTGCCAGTATTGCAGCAAACGCGCCCCCCTTTGTAGCTTGAACCTGTTGAACGCCCTTGAGCTGATCTCGAACAAAAGAGCTGTTTCCACCACGTGTTTCATTCCCCCACGTAACAACGGATCCATCAAGCAGGATCGCAGCGAACGCATGGAAATTCGCCTGGATTTCTCGCACACTTCTCAGTCGATCCTGGACTGCCCAGCTTCGACCACCATGCCGTGGATCGCCCCACGTGGCCACCGAACCATCTGCCAGGACCGCAGCAAAGGCGGCAGCTGAGGCCTGGACCGCCTGGAGCTGCTGAATGCCTGGAAGGCCTGGAAAGTCACCACCACAGGAGGGATGACCCCAGGTAATGATCTTATCACCTCCATAGCCAAAGAGTGCAAAGGCCTTTGATGTTGCTGCTACCCTTGCTTGGAGTGCAATGGCAATGAGATGGTCTCCATCTTGAATGCCTGCAGTTTGAAGAGATCCCAACGAATCGACTAATGCGTGTCCCTCAGGTGTGATAAGCTTCAGGAAACTTTGTCCGAAAGACTTCTGGGCCAGAATCCTCAAGTCTTTGACAGAGGAGGACAGGTGAACTGAAAGGCTCTCGTTGCGCCCGCTTGGCAAAGCTACATTCACTCGAATCATCTAATCATCTACTGAAAGGTGAAACACTGAAAACTAAAATTCCATCTGAGATATGGGCTTCTCCAAACAATGAGGTATTCCCCAACAACGAGTTCCCCCAAACTAGAATAGTGTTAGTTTTGGAGGGTGCCCAATCTTTCTGACCTCTTATATTTTGGGCCAAAGCACGGAGGATCAACGTGACTTCAATTTTCTTACATGCATGCATGTACATGCCAATAACAAACCCTAAAAATATATAAACATAATATCCCCAAAAAATAAATGGCTGAGTCTCTAGCCTTTTTGAATGCTACAGTATGAGAGCACGTATATGAATATATATATATATGTAGCACATTGTAGTACCATTATGTTTTAGTGAGGCACGGTAAAGTTCAATGTTAGTGCCAAAGATGAGTTGCGTACTTTATGAGAAACTTCCACTGTAACGGCTTGTCAAACCGCAGTCGGTCACCTGACACCATTTCTGTCATAAAATCACATGATGTTCCAACATCTTAAATGTTCGTCCAGTTTTTTTTAGCTGGTCGGGACGGTCCACATATGAAAAATATGAACGCCGCACACTCACCAGCCAGTTGACCAAAATCTTCGATATTCAAATCCTGACTGTTTGTTGTTTAGGCTTAGATCTGATTGATGTGGCAAACCCAATCATCACCGACCCATCCCATAAATTATCAATTTTATGGGTGCTATACACCATCCTCAACTAGTAGGTTTATCATTGGGTTGCCATCGCTCCAGAAATCTTCGCGGATGAGCCTGCTAACACTTCAGGTCCTTCCAATTCCTGAGAGGACAGGACCCGCTTTGGAAAATTTTCAGCTTGGCTCTGCAGGCCTCGAACCATTTCTAATGGTTCAAGGCCAATGGTAGATACAGTACCAACCACAAACAACGAGACTTAAAAACCGGCTGCTGGGTAGATATCTATCAGCATTTTGTAGCAACAAAGTACTGGACAAAACTGTACATTTAAGGTGGGCCCAGTGATGAGCAATGCCATCATCACAGGTTGGGAGGGCTGAACGACCATATGGTGAACAGTTGCGGGATTGAAGCGCCAGTGTGGCACGGCAAGGTTTTCTTCATGTTTTGAGGGGAAGCCATGTCAAATTGTATATACACAGGAGACTGAGGGAAACTGTTTTTTCCAGCTGCTGAGTCATTTTCGCATTTAAAAACGGCATCTAACCCATTCACCTACCATTCACCTACTGGTTGGACTTAGTCAATAGTACTTCCTGAAGCTCTGCTCAAACGCTACAATGCTTCGAACATGGAACGCATCCACATGCATCCTTTGATGCAAGATTGCCATGCCGCAAATGATTCTGTATCCTATCAGAATCAGTTTTGCCCGGCATCCAGAACTGGCTCAAGCAAGAATCCACAGGAAACAAGACAAAAAGATGGAGAAAACTCAGTGAATCCGAGCAGCGTGTGTTAATAACAACTAACGTAGAGGGTCATCACAATCATCGGTACAGGTAATATAATAACCTTTTTATAATCACTCATACCAACCAGTCATTATTTATCAATTATATAAGTATATTAACTCTTTGCGGTTGAAACCAATACTTTGGTTCAATCACGGTAAGCTAAACATTCGACACATATAACTAATCAACACCATCAACCCATAGTCGCTTCTTAGTGTGGTAAATCCCAATTGTTGGTGCACAAATCCCTCTTGATAATCCTGTTTGGGGACCTGTATCATATTGTTGCTCTTTGATGTTCCCATGATGCCTCAAATATGTCCAGAGAAAGTGGATGGTTTTTTGATCCCTGGAAAATTACCATATTTCCTATACCAGACTAGTTCGGCCATTTGGGGATCATTTCCCATAAACCATCATCTACAGTGACCCCACTGTTCCAGACAGCCGCCAGCCGACGATTTCCTCATGCCCTGCAATCCCAGCATCGAAACGAAAGCCTTGACCCAGCACTGGAGAAACAGAGATCCAGGCCTCAAGGGATGGTCAAAGTGCCCTGCCACAAAAAAAAAGGGCGGCTGAAGCCACACAGTCTGGCTTTGGCAACGAAGAATCAATAGGATTCGGTGTGGTTTTGGACCTTTGCCGAGTGAAAAGGCCTTTTGAGTGGTATTGCCACGCAAGGTGGAGCCTCCCATGTTGTAAGCTGGTTTATACAACCTACTTGCCAGAGATAAATGCAGTCATTAAGCACATGCCCCCGTTCACATGGTACTGTTGATGAAATCACAGGTTTTGGTTGGCAACCTTCAAAATTTGAAAACTAAAATCACAAGTTTTCACACGAAAATCACCCTTTTTGATAGTTTAACACTTAATTTGGTGCACCATCTCAGTTATAACGATTAAATACCCAATTTTGATGGTTAAATCCCTCATTTTCAAGCAGTTAAACCAGATGTCATGGTTAAAACTAGTTGACCATCAACATATAATGACAAATCCAATTAGAATTCGATTGTTTCTCATTTTCTAATACTTTAACCAAATAATGTGGTAAACTCAATAACAAATCATCCCCGAAATCACCATAAATGGGTGGTATATGGTGGGTATAAGACCATCCCCAAATGGTAGGTTTATGGGTTTACCAAATTCCATAGCATTCCACCAATAACCACCAAATAATGGTGGCAATAATAAGATTGGTAATAGAAGAAATTCTCCCAGATTTTGCGAGAAACAACACATTGATGACCCAGGCAGCGCCGTCTGAGGCTTCGCACAGGACCTGCCACTTCCACTTCACCCATCCAATCGGAATAAGAGGAGTCCTGGAGGAAACGGCATGGAAAAACGGCGACATGGTAAGTGTGGAAAAACAATATGGACATGGTATATAACCATGAATTTCATGATTTCATGATAATTTTATGATATAATTATATAATATTCTATATATATATGACATTTCATATTTGATCTGTTTGCATGGTAGTTTTATGGGATATAACCATAAACGTATATATGTCAAGGTACTGGTACCTTGATGAACATCGAGCATGGTCGGACTTCACCAAGAAAGTGGAGATAGATACCGCATATTGGAACTTGGCCCGCAAACAAGAAACATATGGACATTTCCTAAATGGGGATGGGGGTGCCCCTAAATCATCCCAAATTAGACCATTCTAGTATTGACACCCATGGTTTTGGTATCCCATTTTAGGAAACTTCCATATCGGAAGCACCAAAAGTTGAGAATGCGGAGCCTCAAGAGTCAGCGTTCAACCGACAGGAAACAACCATCCGTGGGAGAGCCACCGATGGGGAGGGTTTACCCCTCCAATAAATAAATGCTGGTTGGTGGTTTCAACCTACTCCTCTGAAAAATATGACTTCGTCAGTTGGGATGATGAAATTCCCAACTGAATGGAAAAATAGAACATGTTCCAAACCACCAACCAGAATGGGATTATCTTGGTGACATCCGGAAACATTTCTGAATCATATTGCATTTATTCTTCTCGCGATGACTTTGGTCAGGTGAAATTTATGGAAATCATTGAAACTTGAAATCTGACCAGGAATCTTATGGATGACTATTTATGAACGATTCGAAGCGGCAAACCATGGCAGTCTGGCCAATAAAAGGTGAACAACCAGACAGGTGCGATGCTAAAATTCATACAAAAGATCGCTGGATCAAACATTACTTGGACATTCTCTTTACCCTCTAGTAAACTAACATAACTATGGAAAATCGCCATTTTTAGAGTAAATCAACTATAAATGGCAATTTTCAATAGCTATGTAACAAATTGCCAGAGGGTATTTGTTGCATGCCCCCATTACAAGTAGAGGATAAGAATGGATAAGAGATGGATCCCTCAAGGAACTTTACAAACTCTACTGCGGCAAGGGTTCGCCAAAAAATGGAACACACGTGTGATCATCAAGCTATTCTGGTTGGTGGTTTCAACCTACCCCTCTGAAAAATATGACTTCGTCAGTTGGGATGATGAAATTCCCAACTGAATGGAAAAATATCAGAGGGTATTTCCTATTGATACCCCCATTTTGGTTGGTGAATTCCCCAACTGAATCACCATGAACCACCATTATTATTCCCAACTGAATGGAAAGTCAAAAAAAAATCCATGGTTCCAGTCACCACCAACCAGCCATTTAGGCTCCGGATTTTTGGCAGGTGATCCCGGTTCTTGGCAGGTGATACTGTGATACTCATTCCACTCGCTACGCCAGTTGGACGAAAATACAGATGCCGCCAACGTCTATGGCTTGTCTCAGCCTTTGATGATCTTTGATTTGTTACATCCCTTTGTTTGCTTTAGTACTTTAGTTGGTTGAGCCGAGTCAAACACTTAGGCGTGTCATGTGGGAGGCCATCGCACAGGGGGGTTCGCAGCGGCAGCAAGGGTGACCTTGTGCTTTAGCAGCGCCAAGCACACCATGTTGACATGTATGTTCAACTACAGCTTCACCAACAACCACGGTCACGAATGAGCCCAGGCACTTTGTCCGGTACAACCACGGTTCACCATGGGCCGGTTCCTGCACTGACTTCCTCCTCAGGCTCCACTTGATTGGCTTCAAATCTCTGCTGAGATGTCGGCGGTGTGTCCTTATGGAAGTAAGCTGCTGTGCACTGGACATCTGCAGCAGTGGCCGCTGGCTCCTCAACCTAGCTGCTGTTCCTGTGATGCTTCAGGGCCAGTTGATGCAGCGGATCTGTGGCTCCTAATGCTATGCTGAAGTTTTATTTGTTCTCTGGAGCTACCATCAGTAGCCACAGAGCACCGTGTCTATGATAAATAATGCCTTCCTTTTATGACACTGGGACGCCAAGCGTCGAAGCCAAGAGCTCTGGCCGTTGTATGGCAACATGGTTGCAAGGTAGTGATTCACACTTGGACCAACCATTTACCCAGGATTGCCCATAATTTCCTGTTTCAAGCCCATGATTAAATCCACATCTTTGATGAGTATTGGCCCACTTTTATTCTGCAGACAAGGATTTTACCATCCAAGAACTTGTTTTTTGATGGGTTTCGCCACACAAATTACCGATGGTTGAGCCTTTTTTTAATTTTGGGGTACCCAAAAAAATCAGGCCAACCCAAGTGACTAAAAAAAAACAATTCCCATATGTGGGCTTGTAAAATGGGAACCCATTTTTACCAATGGATTCCCCTCAAACATGACCGAGACCTTCGATAACAACTGGTGATTTTGACAGACATGGCCAAACCCTCCATCCCAGCTGTAGCCCAGATTAGAAACAGATCCTGTGAGATGTTAAGAAATCACATTTTCAGGAATAAATATACAATTTTCGTGAAATTATTTCCTGGGATATGCGTGTGATATATGCATGAACACATCATTTTTCAAATTGTTATACCATATATCCCAGGAAATATCCGTGGTATTCACCGAAAAGGCGGGTGACACCACCCATTTCGTGAAATTCCCAGACACCAAGAGAAACAATGACTACGAAAGACACAATCTAAATACATATTTCGATTAAAAGATCATATCTATATCCCCTAAATCTAATATTAGTCTAATGAGATAAAACATACATATTCATGCAAATGGTCCCCTTAACTTCCCATTCATATCCATTAATATCCGTGATGAGTAATATCCATTCATGCTAATGTATATCCATTTAAATACGATTCATATCCTATTAATGTAGGTAAAACAATGCCATTTGCACCATCCCCCAGTCATCACCATTTTTATAGGTGGTACAAACTCCCAATTCCCAAACTATAACCAACCTATAACTAATAAACTACCCATGACTGGGAATGGCAACCATACCACTATAAAAATGGTGATGACTGGGGGATGGTGCAAATGGCATTGTTTTACCCCCATCCAGGGCTTCGGCTCCTCTTCGCAGCAGTTCCGTGCTGTTTGACAGGCATAGCTGGGACGACACCAGCCTCGGCGTCTGTTGAAAGATAGGGCTTTGGACCGTTTTTCCACGGGATTTTTCATGATTTTTGTGGTGATTTTGGAGCACCAAAACGGAGATTTTTCGGCAAGATTCTCAGATCTCTTTTGATCAAAAGTGGGCAAATGCAAATGGAAACTGGGAAAATTATGGAACATGCGGTTTAACGAACTCAACCATTCAACCAGCGAACTGCGGTTGTAATCAACAAAAACCAATCAAACATATGGCTGTTGATCAAGTCGTTGGGTATCCCAAATCGCTGACTAGGCTACCCGAAAAAGGTTTGAAGGCTTGAGAGAAAGCCAGAGGTTGACAGGAAAGCAGTTTCACCTTGGTTTCACCTTAGTTTCACCTGTGTTTGCCAAGACAAGGTGAAAAATCATGCAATATCAGGATCAATACA
>Ga0126342_10018929_pt1 | contig 11759 bp, 10 predicted proteins | sample Cyp1metagenome_FD_92528 | JGI IMG/M metagenome (GOLD analysis project Ga0126342, IMG submission 92528) | Coral microbial communities from Lord Howe Island, Old Settlement Bay, Australia - Cyphastrea 1 metagenome | ecosystem: Host-associated > Invertebrates > Cnidaria > Coral ... | reverse complement strand
TGAATTTATGGTGAATGTATGGTGAAATTATGGCGAGTGCATGGTGAATTTATGTTGAATGCATGGTGAATTTATGGTGAATGTATGGTGAATTTATAGGGAATGTATGGTGAATTTATGGTGAATGTATGGTGAATTTATGGTGCATTTATGGTGATTTTCTGGTGAATTTATGGTGAATTATGGTGAATGTAGGGTGAATTTTATGGTGCGAATTTATGGTGAATTTATTTGGAATGTATGGTGAAATTATGGGGAATGTATGGTGAATGTATGGTGAATTTATGGTGAATGTATGGTGAATTTATGGTGAATGTATGATGATTTTATGGGGAATATATGGTGAATGTATGGTGAATGTATGGTGAATGTATGGTGAATTTATGGTGAATTTATGTGTATATGGAAGCTTTGTCATTGATCATTCAGTTATGAACCCCATCGGATCCAAACACTGTCTGAGGAAGGACGGCTAACCCCCTAAATCATACCCCAGTCGTACTTCGCAGATGGTTGGAGTCATAGGGAACCGCATATTAAAGATATGGAGTGAATATGTGGTAAATATGTGAACATGTGGTGAATATGTGGTGAATATATGGTTGTTTCTATTATGTGGTGAATATTTGGTTAATCGTTCATTGTGGATATCATTGGCTGATATTCACCAAAATTACGGTGAATATCAGCCATATTTACCGTTCAGTGTTTATGTTTCACGTGTATTCCGAGATTATTCCCATAAAAAAACTGAGTTTTTTTTAAACCTTTGGGATATTTAATCTGGGAAAATGATATTTAATCCAACTTCAACTGATCTTACCGTTCAGAAGAGGGGATAATTTGGATAATTGGGCATTGCTCCAACCTATTGTAGGTAAATTATAGTCACGTGTGTAGGGAAAAATTGGGTGTTGCTAGCTCTTTAGCCATTTTCCCCACTGTATTTGAGGTCTTGGGAGCAACCCTGACTATGGCCCTACGGCCATGATCATTACTATTGGCGGTGCCCCCCAGTTAGCCAAATTAGTTTGTAACTAGGCTACCCTCTGGTAAACATACAAAAACTGCGGAAAATCACAATTTCCAATGGGAAAATTCACTAGAAATGGGCCATTTTCCATAGCTATGTTAGTTTACCAGGCTCTAAATAGATACAACTTAGGATTATGGTGCATATATCCAAGGGTAGATCGACTGATAGCTCAAGTTACAACTGGGAGGGCCGACATTGTATAGATTATATAGAATATAACATATGATGGGAACAATGATGAATCAACTGATTTGACAAGTACAACACATGGAACAAGGGATTTGGAACATTGATTCACCAAAAATGTGATAGGTTATTACGTGTGGATTTCACCATGTGTATCTAAAGAGCAAAAGCAACAAATTAATCCAAACTGGTCATTTACAACTCGGACACAATATTTGGCAACGTGGAGACTTTGCCACATATTTTAACAAAGCTGGGTGGAGTTTTTAATATGTTTTGATCCATAGAATATTAACACTTGAGGCCGAGCAAAACAGGGAAAGTCAGCCTCAGAAGTGACGACATATTCGGGTTCAAGACCCAACACAACGTGGGATTGTCAGAACAATGAGAATTTAAGTAGACAAAACAATGGATTTCACCAGCAATAGTGAGGCTTTGTCTCCGTAGATCATCCCAGTTACCAAGCATGTTTGAATAGATCCATGTTATCGATCTATCTGTCTATCTATCTATCTATCTAATCTAATCTAACCTAATCTAATCTAATCTAAGCTAATCTAATCTAATCTAATCTAATCTATCCTATCCTATCCTGTCCTATCCTATCCTATGCTATCCTATCCTATCCTATCCTATCCTATCGTATCTATCTATCTATCTACCTATCTATCTACCTATCTATCTATCTATCTTTCTATCTATCTATCTATCTACCTACCGATTGATCCATCTATCTTTCTGCTTTCCGTCTATGTTGCAATGGGGGGGATCGGAGTCAGCCACCCACCTGCGTTGTTTCAGGTATCACCAGACAGATCCGAATCAGGCAGGCTGAGAACCTGAGAGGTTTCCCTGGGGGTCAAACAGCGGTTGTTAATATGATGCTTACGTAATATATACGGTATATGAAGCACCGGTTGTATGACTTAAAATTTCAGGCACCTTGGATTTCCCCATAAATCACTTCTAATTTTCCTTGCTTTTCCCATGGTTTCTTCGATGTTTCGGACAGGAACCCCAGGAAGCCTGGTTTTCCCACGCCAGGCTTTAGCCGAGATCTTGGTTGGAAGCTTTTCGCAGAGCGAGTTGGACCTCCACTTCTGCTGCATCACTGATGAGGTCACCCAGGTGCGGTGCAAGTGGTGCGGTGCTTGCCGCGCCTTTGTTTTTTTTTAATGGTGCAATTAATATATAATGACATAATATACAAGACTCCATCATATACAACACACGTTTTTTTTTTTTATGAAAGTACATTTTTGGATTACATAGACATATATATATATATAAATAATGTACACACATTGTGTATGATATTATATATATACATATATGGAAAACCATAAAGACATTTTTTCTGTCAATACGGGTTTTGACATGTTTCTTGTCCGTTACGTTTTTTTTTTTCCAAATACGGCCATGTCCGGCTGCAAACTTGCTACTTACAGGTCAATAATTTTCCTGAAATCTTGGATTTGTCGGACTGGTTTTGACAGTATGAGTGTCTCGTCTAGAGACAGTATTTGGGGCAGTATGTTGACATCTGCTTACTGTTTTTTTTCAACATGATGTTGAAACAAATACCAGTATTTTATGGGTACATCATACATCCAAATTTGGTCGGAAATATGGCAGTATTTGTGGCCAGATTTGGATACCCTATCGCGACTCCCAATTTGCCCCACTTTGGGCTGAAATTCCTCTTTTGGAAACTGTCGTAGCATGTCAGAGCCCGGTGTTGTCAAAGGATTTGAACCACCCTTCACACATCAAAAACCTAAATACGCAATTGAACCAAAAAAACGACCGTTACGGGTAAAACCCATAGTGGACAAACAAAAAATGTTTGTACAGTTTTCTAGGTATATATACATATGTCAATGTATATATAAAAAAACATGTTAAATTAACAAGAATACCGCTGTTTTTGCACACATTCAGATTATGGTTTTACTTTGTTTAATATCTTGCAAGATGGTTGTCGTGTTTTGTTTTTGTAGGGCAACTGTATCCCAATGACAGTAGGGGGCTGTGTATGAGATGATCAAGAATCTACTCCTTGGAACTTTGCAACGACCAGGAAACCCATCAACTTAGGTAAGAATTCAACACCACTGGCAAGAGTTGTAGTTTTGGTGCATATTTTGAAGGCCCCTTTTGGAGCTCTGGGGGTAAGACGTGTTGAATCGTGTCGATATGATCGATATGTACCTATGTGAAGTACAATAGCGATCTCGAGTTGATTTGCAAAATGATGGCTAGGCGCTGGGAAACCACATGAAACCACCCCATTTGATCAACGAACATGTCGTGGTGGCCCAAGGACATAGAGGTTTCCCAAAATGGGAGCACCTGCCAAATCATCCATTTTTTCGACGATTTTCTATTATAAACAACCATCTATTTTGGGGCACCCCCATGACTATGGAAACCTCCACATAACTATCCGCCGACGCCAATAATTACATTGGACTCTGACCACGCGAAATGCTCAACCCAAAATTCCTTGATGGGATCGTAAAAAAATCTAAGGTTTGGTTGGTTGAACCATGTTTGTTGTTTTTTAAGATAGAAAAGTCAAATCCCACTGAAACAAACTCAAGCAAAAGGTATGTGTTTTTTTTTATCGTTTGTTTCATGGTTACAGAAATAAAACGCACAAAACAATGGTGGCGTTTTTTTTTCGGAGTGCCCCAGTAGGGTGCCCTTTTTTCGGGGCAACATTTATTGCGTCACGGGGTCACCAGGCATTGGCGATGGCCTTGCAATACAACCAGACCTTGGTGCATCTTCGCTTGGACCTCAACAAGATCCGCGTCGCCGGCGCTAAGGTCCCGCCAGCTCAGCTCCCAGGGCGAAACCAGAGACGGGGAAAACGATCATAAAGTAAGTGTGTTTGTGTTAACTACTTGCGGGTTAACACGTGTTAAGTTATACATGTAATTATGTATGTATGTATGTATGTATATATATAATCATATATATATGCATATGTATATACAAGTACGTCTTTAAATAGATAGATATATTTACATGCGTAGTGTATATATATTTTTTATTTCTATAATAATATAATATATATATATATATTATTTACAAATATATTTTGTTAGCGATTAACGGACACTTGTATTTCGCAACCGCATTTTTTCCAGGTATTGATGGGGATTTCATCAGCAAATGTTGAGGGTTCCAACTGCTCCGCACCAATGGGTCCATTTCTCTCTCTCTCTCTCTCTCTCCCTCCAACAGAACATGAAGGAAGCATTCTACAACTAAACAAGGGTTGATGGTGAGTGCAAGAATATCATCATTGTATAATAAATTATTAATAACAAATGAAAAGATCCTTGAACACGACATATTATCGCTGTACAAAATAAAGGTACCTTGCAAGATATATTCAACACTTCCCAGAATCTAACATGCTTTCGGTATCCATATGTATATTGCAGGATATTGTATATGTGTATATATATATATATATTATATACACATACATACATACATACATACATACATACATATGTATTCAATGTATTCAATGTATTCAATGTATTCAATGTATTCAATGTATTCAATGTATTCATACAATATATATATACACATACATACATAGAACACCTTAAAAACATGTGTGCCCAAACAAATCTCTGTATAGACCCCCTATTCCATGCTACAGGCGCTGGCCACGGCATTGAGTGAGAACCGTTGCGTGCAGATTCTGAACCTGGCGGGCAACGCTCTGGGAGATGCGGGAGCCCAGGCACTGAAAGCCACGATGATGCTGTAACCAAGGGGGCAAAGGTGAAGGAAGAGATGGTTTTCAGATAGTCTTGAAGGTTTATCTTATGGTTTCATCAGATGTTTCATCAGATGTTTCATCAGATGTTTCATCAGATGTTTCACCATGTTTCGCCAATTTTAAAACATGGAAACCTATCCCGTCGGTAGCGGGGTTTTTTTAATCGCCTGGATCAGGGGCCAGGAGGCCAGGATCCCACCCCAGGCAATCGCGGAGGCGTTGGAGCGCAACAGGACCTTAGTGGAACTGGTCCTGAATAAGAACAACATCGGTCAGCAAGGAACTGAGGTGCCGCAGAGATTTTTTTCAGACAGATTGATGAGATTGGCCAAACTCTGACTTGGGAACTTTTTAGCGAATTATGATGAATTATGCATGGGTTTGGTGTAGTTGAATGTCTGGTAAACTACTGGAACATATGGAACATCGCTAGCATATGGAAAATCAGCATAGCTAAATCCTCCAACTGGGCGATTTCCATAGCAAACTCTTAACATTTCCGGGTAAGTCCCTGAAGTTCGTTTGAGGATCCATCATTGTCATGGGTCATTAAATGTCCCCATTGAACATCACCCAACCATTAGGTATATGGTCTATAATGGCTACTATAAGGTGATGTCCAATATCCCAAAATGGGACAGTTACCAACCCCTGATTGTGTTCTTTGTGAAAAATCTCCAGTCGCGCAGTTCTGAATCGGGTTTTATGTGTCCCTGATCAATCCTTCCCCTTAAACGACTCAGTTGTGTTTCTTGGTTTGTGCTGCCCCATAGAATGCCATAGATGTATGATGATGTATGGTGACCCTGTTTTAAAATGATTCATGGTCAAATGACGTCAAATGACGTCAATGCATATACGCATGTATTTACATACGCATTGTGCATGTATGTGCATGTACTATTTAAATTATATATTATGTATATTTATATAAACATATACAAATATAATTACATAATATATATATATATATACATGTAATATACACCAAAAATCCAACAATCATGACTCAATCATGAGCTATAGTCATATTTGACCAATAGGGAAAGCAACTTTTGCACACGACTTTTGTTGCGCCTTGAGGCGCTGTGCTCCGCGATGATGACCAACAGTAGCCTGAAGAAATTGGCCCTGGTTGGCAACGACTGGGGAGACATTGGGCTACAGGCAGTCGGTGGGTCAGTTTCGGAGACTGGATGAGACTGGATGAAGTCAGTTCAAAAACGTTATGCATCTATAGTCACCCGACCTCACTCCTAAAAAAGGACCTGCCGGCCAGATTCTTTGTGCCGTGGGAAACGCTCCGGGTTTACCAGGTTCCCCAAACGCGCCTCGCTTCCCACCTTGGATCTGGTGCAAAGCACTGGGAGGATTCAAAGCTTCAAGCCTTGGCCATCCAGCGACAATGTCTCTCCGTGACATTTTGTCGCCCTACTGGAAAGGAGCCCCCCCCAGGCCACAGCTGCCACATAGCTTCGACCGGTTCGGGGGCAAATCGCTTCGATAGGTTGAATGAGTGTTTGGTTTTCTGGGCTTTCAAAAACATTCTTTCTTAGCATTTCTGGAGTCAAAAAATGAGTTTTTCATTTTCAAACTGGAAAGTGTTCGTTTATGTAGAGCCTTTTCAGGTGCCCAGGTGTACCCGCCCAACCCCACCTTCTTTTCGGAATTCCAACGACGCGGTGTAAAACAATGCAAGTAACCTGCGACCTGCGAAATGCTGTAATTTCCCAGATAAATGGGTTTATGCATTCCATGAATCAGTAAATATAACTAACGGTATCACTGGTAAAGGAACAAAACTGTACCGCGTGAAGCAGCATTAAGCATCAAACACGTGGATTTCAGCAACAAAACATACTAATTGACCAGGCAGAGATGAAAGCACCTGGTGATGCACAGTTTAGGTCAAGCAGATTGTTCTTGTTGCGATGCCGATGAGGAGAAGAACAATCTAAGCCAGCAGCTGCTCATTTTGTTGAGGGGACGTAAGACAGGTAGTTTTGCAGGATATGTTTCCACTTGGCGATGTCTGAACAATTCTCAGAATAGGTGATACGGTGATACAATATGTGGCAGTTTTAACTATTAGTGAAATATATACAGTAGAATATATATATATGGGATATATATATATATATGTGTGTTCTCAACCATGCAATTTGGGGGTATGCAATTTTCAGGCAAACCCACTTGATGTTCTGTGGGTTGAAGCCGTGTTTGTCCAATCCTCGGGTGCTCATCGTGTGTGATCATTCTTGGTTGGGTAAAAACTGTTGATCAGTCTTTATTCGTTCTTTTTTGTCCCATTAGTTTTGGTGTAGATCATTTTGTTTGTTGCTTATCAACACAAAACGTGTGTTGATTGAATCAACATTAATCATTCATTTTGCTGAATTTTTACATTGTATATAAATTATATTATCTACAATAATATTTACTATGTAAATTATATACCCATAGGATCCATGTATGGTATAGTTACATATATGTACCTACATTTGGGTGATTTTGTTCGGGCAAATGTTGGTTTGCATATTCCAGCACCATGGATCCTATGGGATATATAAAACTATCTACAATAGGCCAACATTTGCCCGAACAAAATCACCCAAATGTAGGTAAATATATGTAACTATACCATACATGGATCCTATGGGATATAAAAACTATCTACAATAAATGGGATTGTCTGAAAATAGGGTATATTCCCAATGAAATAGCCATTTAATAGGGATAATGATCAGCAAAACCATTGGGTTTAGGTAAATATATGTAACTATACCATACATGGATCCTATGGGATATAATATATATACACTATCTACAATAAATCTCATGAACTCACCATTGATGTCCCATCAACTCACCATGGAAAGCGCGGCGCGGGACGCCGCGGGACGCCAGGTCTTGGTGAGGTCAGCGTACCGCTCGTCCCTGGAGGAGTTGTACCTCTTCGAGCTGCCACGGAAGGAACATCACCAGGCTCTGAGAACTGCTTGGTGGTTTGGAATCATGGTTACCCTCTGGTAAATATAGTGATTTAATGGGATTTTATAGTGATTTAATGGGATTTTATCGTGATTTAATGGGATTTTATCGTGATTTAATGGGATTTTATCGTGATTTAATGGGATTTTTCTTTTAATGGGATTTTATAGTGATTTAATGGGATTTTATAGTGATTCAATGGGATATTAATGGGATTTACCCTCTGGTAATAGCTGACATAGCTATTGAACATGGCCATTTATAGTGAGTTTACCCATGAAAAATGGTGATTTTCCATAGTTATGTTAGTTTACCAGAGGGTAATTTGTGGGAAATCATCTCCTTTTATGGCCCAACGAATTTCAGGTTAGTGAATTATGATTATAAATATTATAATTTACCCAGATGGATGTGGATCAATGACTGGTTGGTGGTTTGGAACATGAATTTTATTGTCCATTTCATATATTTCGAATAATCCTACGCATTGACGAACCCGATCATTTTTCAGCCGATGATTTTTTCAACCACCAACCAGCTAAAAACAATTGGCTGAACTGGATCCATTTGGGGTTATTGTCATACTTATATCATCCATGTCATATCTAAAAGATCATCCATTCTTCAGACACATAACATCACATAACTATGGATATCTATGGATAATGGATTAGAACAATAAAGTGGCCCAAGTAACAGTTATTAAAAAATTGGTCTGTTTCATGATATATAACCCCATGTTATAGTAGTTATTGGTTTCCAGAAAAATAACTGTTAGCTGGGCCACAACTGTGGTGAGTTGGGGACTTGGGAAGTTATACTTGGTTATACTATGCCATGCCAATCTCATATGTACCATATGTACGTGGGGATAGTCCATTACTCTAATTGGGGTATAGCCCATTTACAGGTCAATTTTTTTAACCCAGATACAGAGAAAACTGACCTCAGGAATGACGTCGTGAAAACCATGGATTCAACCAAGAACATGGTTTTAACATGTTTTAACTTATTTACCCTCTGATGATTTACATTTGAAATTGGCCATGTTAAGACATGGCTAAGGTCATCCATGGCTAACAATTTTCATGGCTATGTTGAATTACCAGGTTGGTTGGTGCACGATGCTTTGCTCATGTGTTTCTTCCCAATGAGTGGTTGGACGGATACGAACCAGCTACCCTGATCCGTAATTTTACATAGCTATGGAACCCTGGTCGCCCATTGAGTTTGATTATTTACCGAGTATTCGAATGGTGAGCCTCCACAGCGTTTGCTGTTAGATAACCAGGTCAGGTAACGTAATTTCGAAAACCATGTGACGGGTAGATGGCTGTATCTCACCGCTGTATCTCGCCAAATGTCTGCTCATGGGTTTTTCTGAAACAGTTGATATATCGACCTCACTGTTTTCCCGAGCCCTGGAATCATGGTTAGGATTCGGGGAATTATCCCAATATGGTCTTATTTCATGTTAGTGAATTATTAAATTTTACCCAGACATATGTATAAATATATGTATACATATGTGTGCACCCCGAAGGGCAATCACTACAAACATGTGTGTATTTCTGATTTGGGATTTGAATGGATTTGATATATGTTTTGCTCATTTGCGGTTGATTGTAGCCGGTTAATGGGCTTGATCTTTTTACTTGCTGTACAAACTACTCGCACACCCAATGATTTGGGTTTGTTTGGAATGGAAGGCACCCCAAATCCCAAAACTTGCAATTTGAATACGCTTAAAATGAGATTAAATCGCTGCCCGATTTTTAGAGAAGCCTTTTAAGCTGGTTGTGTGATGACCCTCGCTGGTGAATTGCAATGGTAACGAGAAGATGTGCTCAGGAACCTTTTGCTCGGGCCTGCAGTGAATAGTGAACTCTCCACCAAGAAGAGACACTGTCGATGACACAAGCGATATGGGTATGGGTCAATACCTATAGATACATTTTAAGTGGGATGAACATCCATTTACCGTTTTGACACACTGCCATATGCAACAAAAAAGGGTGCTGGTATACCAGACCATAGGGTGATAAATCTGTAGCAGTTTTCAATGTTGGCTCGCCATGCTGGATTTGTCTATGAACGGGTGTTTTTTATTGATCCCTTGCCTTGTTGCCTTTTTGTAAGGCATTGATGAATCATAGATGAATCATTGATGATCATTGATGATCATTGATGATCGTGGTATATTCCGGCTATTCTAGCTGCTGCCGGCCATGGATTCCATGGATTTCCCATGGGATTTCCACCTGCTACTGGGTACCCAGTAGAGGTGCCCAAATCATGAGCCTTGATTTGGCCATGATCTCTTGGGAAATCGGAGATCATTGATCAAGGGATCACTGAATGCCCTCACGCAAATTACATGGTGATTTTCGGATACATTCCCTATGGATCCCTATGGCCCATTGAGATGATTGAATCCCATTTACCCAGAACATGGTGATGTTCCGCTATGTCAAATTACCAGAGGCTATGCAACCTCATCAAAACTGGGGGATACCTTCAGTTTTCAAACATCACCATGCAGAACCCTAGATTTTGATACCCTCTGGTAAACATACAAAAAGCGATTGAAAATCACTATGTTTAATGGGTAAATCAAAAAACTGAATGGAGATTTTCAATAGCTATGTTGAGTTACCAGATGGTATTACCTACCCTCTGGTAAACGTTCACATAACGAACTGGAAAATCACCATGCATTTTTCATGGGTAAATCAACGAACTTTCTATGGCAATTTTCCAGTTCGCAAACTGTGAATGTCATTGCCAGAGGGTAACTATTAACCATAGATTATCCATAGATAAACCATATATTAACCATAGATTAACCATAGTCATTACCAGGCCGGGTAGATTTTGTTCAAAAAAGCCAAGGGGATCATCATCAGAACTCCCCTTATAGGTGGTTCAACGGTGAAAAACCACGGTCAACAGCCCACTGAAGTTCGATGTTTCTTCAACATAAATGTGGTTAAAACAATGTCATAAACCACCCATGACTGGGAAACAATGTCATAAACCACCCATGACTGGGAATAGTTGATACCACCTATAAAAATGGTGATGAGGGGATGGTTTATGACATTGTTTTAACCACATTAAACCCAATGTTGACTGACTCAACAAATCAACTAATTGGGGCCTCACCGACCCCACATCCTTCCACATCGGTTGTTTCCCCAGCGATATATACGTTGGTTGAAAAAACAACCATATTGTTCGATCACCACAAAGCCTAGCTAACCGGCAATGATGATGCAATATTGGCCATGATTACATCTCCCATTAATCTATAATAATTCACCCTACCAACATGTTTGCCAAGGTCAACACTTGGATGATATGCCCAAATTGGGGGATGATCATCAATCCATAAATAGGTCTGCATATTATGACCATGCAACATACAACACTGCTTGTAAGTCCTATCAAACTCACCATTACACATTCGCATTTATATCATGAAACATCACCATATCAAAAGACACACTGAAACCCTCGAATGAAACCCTCGAATGAAACCTGAAATCCCATGAAATCTCCGCCACCTCTGACGTCTGACGTCTGACAAAAGAGGTCTTGGCGCGTTTTCTCGGCGGCAACTTTGAGAAAAACGAGCTGGACCTCGAGCGAAGCGGCATGACTGACTCGATGGCAGAGGTGGATGGCAGTTTTTTCTGATGGCAATTCGGGTTAGATGCACATAATATATATATATAT
>Ga0126342_10018928_pt1 | contig 11759 bp, 12 predicted proteins | sample Cyp1metagenome_FD_92528 | JGI IMG/M metagenome (GOLD analysis project Ga0126342, IMG submission 92528) | Coral microbial communities from Lord Howe Island, Old Settlement Bay, Australia - Cyphastrea 1 metagenome | ecosystem: Host-associated > Invertebrates > Cnidaria > Coral ... | reverse complement strand
TGGCTACTTAAAGGAAAATCATGTCGAGTGGTTGGGGTTCTTCAAGCTATATGGACGGTTCGAATTGAAAACTGATATCTTGCTGTACCAGCATGGCAGGCCAAAAAAATGCAAAATGGCTGCAAGCAGGCTCAAACATGGGGAATATGTAATTCTTGTCAAGATAGTCGTTTGCGCAAAAAACTTGGCGATTGGGCAAACACGAGAACTAAAAAGAAAAACACAAATAAAAGAAACAAATTACCCTTTCTAATTTCAGCTGCGCTTAAAATCGTTTACAGAGAACGCAATGAGAATAAACATACCAGGGATTTGATTTTCCAAGGGCTCCCACATGTGGAACCCCCAGGAGTTCCATTTTCAAAAGGTCCTCTGGGTGGAGAGCGCCCAACACGTGTAGAAAAAACCCACCTAATATGTGTCGAAACAAATGCCTGTTTCGTGGCCTCCCCCGCCCACTGATTTAATAAGGGAAATTCCAGGGGGGATGGTTGGATCGATGTTGTGAGGCAATGGCAAAATCCAAGGTAGGGCTAAAACATGCCAAAATCGTCCGCTCCAGCTCGGGCGCTTCAGCCCATTCAAATGCTCGAAAGGGGATTGTTAAAGATTGCCTCTCTAGAAAACCATGGACCACTAGAAAATCTATGAACGTACTCCCAGAGATGCTAAAATTATGCTTCAAGATTTTGGGCACCTAAACTCTCCAGAAAATCAGCATCTTACGACTCAGAGGTCTCCAAAAGTTGTTCTTTAGAAAATTGGAAGAACTTCGAAAGCATCATTTCAGCAAATTCGAGCTTTTCGAAGGACAGAAAATGAACCCTCCTTAGGGGGGTTAACCGCCCTGAAATCCTAGAGGAAACTCATACCGGTATACCTTTAATCTCAAGTTTGCGATGGGCCAAACTGTGCCAACGCATCTCCTCGCATCGATTGCCACCCAAAGTTCCCTGACTAAGGCTTGTCAGTAGAGACCAATGGCCGCAGCCAAAAGAGTCACCACCGAAGTCCTAGGGCTCGGGTTCTCAGATCGTTGAGAGCGCAAAAGATGCTTGAACACTCGTGTGATATTTGTGATTTCTGTGGAGGCTCCTTTGAGCACCCTGATCACAACATTTCGGATTCTTTTAGAACGGTCTCCCGAAACTTCTGGGACAGAAGTGTTGCCACATCACTTTCCAAGCTTCTGAATCCACAGGGCTGCTGAGATTTGCAGACCACTTGGTTGCCTCTGCAGACCAGGACCCTCTATCCATGACCATTGTTCCCCCACTTCCAGCTGGTCACCTTCGAGCCGCAACGAAAGGCCACTGGAACAACGGCGGGCCTGCCAGTGCTGTTGCAGTACTGTACTGGCAAGAACTTTTGGGCGCAGCATGGCGCAGCATGGCGCAGCCCTGCAAACCCCGCAGTGTCCCGCAGCTCGCAAGTTCTGACTCCGCTGCGCTTGGCGAGCTGTTGCCTGGGACATTGATGCTGGGAGTCGCCTTGGACTCCACACCACGAAATTCGCAACAAAGGCGGAAGGTGCGAAAAGCAAACAAGACTAACAAGACCACAAGAATGCGTGGTTGCGGCAGCAGCTCTTCAAAAGCTCTGAAAATCTCAGATCAGATCGAGCCAAAATCTCAGGAGCCAACTGTACAGTGTTTAGAGATTGTGAATTTTATAACTGAAGTAAAACACTTGGAGCTTGAATTCCTCTCTTGCCAGGAATCTGAAGAGGTTGACTATGACTAAGCATCCGGACAATCTCCCGCGGTAGGAAAAGTGGCAAACTTGCAATTGAAGCCTGAGACTACCACAAATTGGTGTGCAGAGAGCGTCGCCAATCTGGATACCACTGGGAATCATCGGAATTGATGAAAAAAAATGCATGGGTGTATGAGGTGCTGCAGGCCCGGGAATCCCTGAAGAAAACCTGTCAGTGTCAACTTGTGTTCAGAAACGCAAACGCCAAAAGGGTGACCAGGAAGGGCGTGTCTCCAAGCTATTCTGGGACAAGAGTCGAACAAATTATGCTCTCCTCTTTTCCGGCCTTGCTACTTTCTCCATCTTTCTCCAGTGTCCGAAAATATCACAAGCAGCAAATTCAGATTGGCTGAAATTGGTAGACCATCAACAGCCATGTGAATTCTGTTCGGCATACCTACGGATAGAGGTAGTCAAGGCATTTCCTCTTTGATACGGAAGAGAGACTAAGGGAGTATTTAGCAGTAGCTTAGCTTAGCCTGTATAGATACATGTTACATATACGAATCTGTACAGAAGTGCCATTCTCTTGATGAATCTAGTGGGAACCTTAAACTGCCCCTTCTTGTGGACAAGCTGCCGGGAACAAGTCCCCAAACAAGCAAGCTCGTGAAAGTCCCAAGGTCCAGGCAAGCCGTATGTGACGGAAAATCTTCTGCAAGTATCGCAAGTGCGATACCTCTGCGACCTGGAACGCAAGTCCATGTTTCTCTATGTTTCTGTAAATGTCAGAGCTGACAGCATTGACTGCACATGTCAGCGGAACACCATGAAAACCTAGAACAAGATCTATGATCTATATGATCTATCAAGATTCCTTTATCCTGCCACCAATTTGGCATCGAAAGTTGAATGTACCAAGAGTTCCGAATCTTTCTCCCGAATCCCACCTCAAAGCATTGGCCAAAAGCATAAGCGGCGTTGGAGAGCCCTGTGGGATCCATTGAAGATGCCTCGCTCTTGTGTATTCTCCAAAGGTGAAACATGGTGAAACATGGTGAAACTATGACCCGAATGCGAATCTGTTAATCCAAGAAGTGTGGAATTCTGATGAATTCTGGACATTCCACCCCTACTTTGCCACGTGTGGCCAGGTGACGTGACTCGGGAGCAAGTGTCCACCGTGCGGGGGAGTGAGAAAAACATCAGGGATTGTCGAGGATCTTCCATGTTTCAGTTCGACTATGATCTGTTTTCAAATCACTCACGACAAAGTTGGAAATCCTGATCACGATACGCGTGTTTGAATGCATGTTTTGCAACTGTTTTGCACACCAGCAAACGCAACAACAAAAGAAAAAAATGCACCATGTTAAATCCTGTTTTCTCCTGTGGCGTCATGCTTTGATTCGCCCTTTGCTTCTGTCCGACAAACTCACTATGTCATGTGCACATTGGCCAGACTGTCATAATTCATAGGAGTGTGACATAAAACAGTGCACCATTCAAAGGTTAAATAAGACGGTGGAATGGTTCCGTCAGTTATGTTTAAGTTCATTTTGAATCTCTTCGCCCTTGCCTGCTCACGGTTCTGCAAAACGCATGCAGTGAACAAGTCGTGGGCATGGCACGACACACTCCTTAGCTTGTCGATGCGTTCAATTCTTTTGCTTCTCCAAGGCTCGACTCAGGAGCAGGTGGTCACATGTCACACATATCACATATCTGAACATGCAGCGATGGAATGTGGAATCACACGTACATCTTACGTTCTCAGCGTTATTACGTTAGTGCATGTTTTGGACATTTCCCACCATTTGCTAGATCAAAGGAGATGGGGAAGCCATTGTTGGGATTTGTTGGGGCAAGAGATTCAGATTGTACTGTAAGCAATACGTACAACATCCGCTGAATGCAACGCGGGCCAGAAACATCGATATGTTTGCCACGGCTGCCAAGTTGTCACCAAAGAAATGGTTGCGCATCTGGATATCTATCATAAGTACCAGGACAAGGTAATTGAATCATATTAAATCGCTGAAGGATATTGTGGATAGGATCGGATACATTTGCATGCCAAGAGCTTATGCTGATCACTGTGGCAACTTAGTTTCATCAGTTTTGGGGATACAGGGCCAAATCATGCATGACATCATGAGGCGTAATTCGTTTCCACATGTTTCCACATGTTTCCACATATTGCAAACAGATAAAAGAGTCCAGCTCTCAGGTTCCCTGACATGCAGGCGTACATCAGTCTGGCTAGTTCCAATGGTGTCGCCTGATGCTTCTGCACTGTCCGGAGTTCCCTTTTTATCCTTCTTGGTTTGGTGAATGAAGCCACAACTCACACAGAAGTATCAGAAGTCTGAGACCAAAATCAAATTCCAGTGGTGAGATGTCGTACCGGTAAGGGTTTTGGAAGCAGCTCCAAACAGACAAGCTGAATCAAGTTGAGGTCTGGCCTGTGGCAGGGTCTGAACAGCACAGTCCGCAAAGCGACTCATGGTATTGGCATCCACACCTCAGCCGTTTCATCCGATCACCTGTCCGCTGTCAAAGTACTACAGAAGTCGCACCCACAAAAATGAAACCCCGAATCCACATGAACAAATCCTTGGTAAATCCAAAAAATCAGAGTTCCTCTTCCCATCAATCAGGCAAACAAGCTGCCAGGTGCCGCCAACTATGCAATACATTAGCAATACATTAGCAATACATGCAGAAATCTCGTCACCGTGCGTTGTGCAAAATCAATGAGGAAAAAGGCCCTTTCGCATCTTGCTACCAAGCAGGCGTCGTTTTTCATCCCAAAAAGCGTCACATCTCTGAGGTCACCACAATTCACTCTGGCCAAAGCTGTGACAATGACCTTACTCCACAGATCTCCACAGAATCTGTGCCAAACTTTGCCAACAAATTGGATCAAGTTGCTGAGTAATTTCACTTAGCCACGCTTACGTAGTGTATCGTTTTTTGGGATGCTGCATGTAAAATTGACTGGTTGAGGAAAGTGAAGAGGCAACTGCTAGCAATCAAGCTCTTTGAGACTTTAGACAAGGATGACATGCCCCTACATGCCCCACTAATTTCATAAGAAAAGGAGAAAGCTGTTTGCTTTCAAAGCGACTGAAATATCTCGTACATGGAAGGCTTCTTTGCCCATTCCTCGGCCGCTGAAAAACTGCAAACGCAAAGCTTGGAAGCTGCTAGTGCAACGAGCAACTCACGTACAGTAAAGCAAGGTCGGAGCTGCTTTGCTGCAAGATGCTGCAAGTTTGCAAAGGGTGACATCACGACTCATCTGACACCCAAAGATCAGCTCTTGGTAGAGGATCTCATCAGACTCAAAACCCAACCCGGTTGAGCGTGTGGCTAGATTGAATGTGCGTGACCTGCCATGAAGAAACATGACGAGTCTTGTCACATCAAGACTAGGTCCGGTACCAGCAGCAAGAAAGCTCACAATGTTGATCTACTCATCTAGGGGAAGGTGAAACTTAGTTTAAAGTGTCAAAAATGCAAAGAGCTAAAGTGCAAGGGCGAACTACCGACCAGCATGAAGGCCCTCAAAGCTCCCGCTTTGCAAGAGTCCCAGTGGCCTATTTCGCAAATGAAACATAAACACCATAAACTAGAAGCAAATCTTCATCAGGGACTTCATGCATACTCAGAACTAGCCAGCAGAACGAATCGGTGATAAAGCTCTTCATCACTGATGCGGAGTTTGCTGGCAGCCTGAGCCGAATCAGCAGAATCAGCAGAATCTCGGAAGAGCGGCCAGGCTGGCGCTCCGGGGTCGGTACATTGATGATCATCGTCAGTTCCATGGCACTGTGGAATTCCATCAGCCTGGCCTGGCCAGAGCTAAACGTCGTTAACGTTGTTCTAAGTTCTAACATTGTTGAACTGGCGCCTTGATAGCTGGAATTAGATCAAATGTATTCAAATATGATCAAATGATATCAAATGCAATTAAGGGCATGACTCGGCATGAAAAAAGTAGAGGGTGGAACTGGTGTCTTGTCATGTCGAGTGAAAGGGTGGGAGGCATTGACGGACTAGAAAAGTTGATTCCCATGTCACAGCACGAGCACTGTGACAAATTCTTGCCAGTGCCATAAAATATCGGATAAGATTAAAATCAATTGAGGACCGTCTTCAAATGTTTTCTACTACTGACTGATTTACTTTCTTCATCTTTCTTCGCTCATGATTGGTGAATTGTGTATAGTTTCGTTGTAGTCTGGCACCCCGTTTCGTCGTAAACGGCAATGTGTAATATTGTAATTCAAGACTGCCACACGCGCTTCCTGAGTATCCAATATCCAACATTCACATGAAAGCCAATGTGTCTGTGTTTATGTGTTTTTGTCAAATCGCATCCAAGGAGAGCTCTACGATCTCTACGCGGGCAACCTTTCCGAACCAACCGATCTGCCCTCGCACAATATCACCGAACATTATTTTTGCTTCCTCTCGCTCTTCAAAGAGGTCTTTAGCTGCTTGGCTCCAACGATGTCTCTCATTGTCCATGTGGTTGGCTCGCTGAACTTTCAAGCAGTTTCACCAAGTCAAGAGTGAAGTCATGGTAAACGACAATGACAGACTTGCACTGGCTTGCAGTCTTTTCAGCAAACCTAAAACCAATGTGCAGTTCAGAGCATTCACTGCATTTGCTACGTACCTGAGAGATGGTTGGGAAAGCTTGGGTTCTGGTTATATGTGAGAATGCAGGTCTGGGTCATGGCTGCTGCTTTCATAGGCCACAAATACCATGTTTAATATATAAACGCCATAGAAGATTAATTAATCTGATATAGTCTGATGATGTCTTATATAATATATATATATATAGAGATAAAGCATGATCTTGTGCGTGGAAAGCATTTGCACATGATGATCAATATGGATCAATATTGTACAATCTCGGTAGCGGTTGTTCAGTACGGATATGTACGGATCATGACAAATCATTGTCTGACAGCTACTTGCAGGTGAAGCATGAGAAGTCAGGGATCCAAGTGCACAGAATCCATGAACATCAGAATGCTGAAAAAGCTGGGCCACATAGAAATGTTACAAGCCGCATCAAGCCGCTACTCAGAGATCGCATCGAAGAAGCGGAAGGTGCGAGAAGCTGGGTCGAACAATTTAGTGGCAGAGAGCTGCAAGAATTCTTGGGCGGTGCCTCAGAAGTCCCCGCAAAAGAAGGCAGGCAGCAAAGGAAAATATCTTTTGGATTTCAGGTTGTCTCACAACTCTGTATGTTTTCCCTTCACCACCTTCGTCACCCATTGTCAACCCTTTTGGAAAGGATTGTAAAGAATTCTTGAGACCAAAATTGCTGTTGAAACACAGCACTAGGCATAGAGTCTATGCTGACTGCCTTGGAGCGCTAAGATGCGCTAAGGTAAAAGTTTGAAAAGATCAGAAGTTCCGAAACTATTCATATAGATTTCATAGTCAGGTGATGTCAGGTGAAACGGGTGATTTCTGACAACTTGTTGATACTGGACTCACTCGACCAAACACATCCACAAACGACCTGACATGGACATGCGAATGATGATGTAGATTTGGGATGAATTCGGTGCCCATGGCATCTACAAGTATGACCTACATGGCCTATACGAATCCATATGGGTGTTGATCAAAATAAAGGTATCTGGGGCCGCTATAATCGCCGATCAAGCGCGAATCAACCGCGATCCCAACGGTGTATCAATCGCAGGAGGGTTCTGTCGTATCCGACACCATTTTGGGCAGAGAATCGTCAAAACATTGCTACATATCACAGTATTTAGAGACATGGCGTGAGCCAGGGCCTGCTCAGGCGGATTTAACCATCGCGGGGCAATAACCGCGAACCAATCGCGGATTCCATCGACATTACATTATATATGAAAATTGAATTGATCTGGGTTGTTGGACTTGAACTTTGCTGTTCTGATTCTTCTTTGCTATCGCTTATCACTATTGAACACAGTGTCTAGGCAGACCCGAATAGAATAAGGCTGAAACGTAACATAGTTAATTATCATGCCATATAATATCATATAATTGAATTCTCCTCTTACAGATTCTTACACAACAAATGTTTGTCTCAATCGCGAACTAATCGCCCAACAATCGCGATGCAGGGTTTTACAATCGCGGATGCTGAAATACACATGCCCTTTCATAATTCTTAGACTTGCATTTGCGATCGGCTCCCATATGACATCCATGTGACATCCATATGACTCATGGAGATATTATATATATATAGAGATGGAGATTGCCCTGGCCTTGCAGGTGTCGCGAGGCTTCGGCCAAGAGCTCTGCATAGGTCACTGGACCTTTGCGCTGTCCCGCCAGGTCCTGGACACAGCAGTGGCAATGGAAAGCGTCGGGTCAACGGGGTCAACGGGGTCAACGGGGTCAACGGGGTCAACGGGGTCAACGGGGTCAACGTCAAGTGGATAAAATCTGGGTGAGAAAGGTGAGAAAGAACCACCAGATATCACCAGATGTTTGATTGGAGTTTCTGGAATTAGAATGATGTGTTACTGTTAGAGTACATATGGTGCAAACTAAGTTGACAGGAAACTCTAAGAGTGTGATGTCAGCGTCTCAGAAATGCTTTGTATGAGGCTTCCTCTATATGTCATGCATGTCATTCCATGTCCAAAGGCACCAACATGCACTAAGTCACTAAGTATAGAATGAAAAGGACAAGAACTACAACGCACTACAACAGTATAAACCCACCGATTTCCTGCATCGCCCGAAGGAAGGCTCCAGTCACTGGTCCATGCTCAGCTGCTTGAGCCTCGTGTGTCTTCACACATTTCACGCGTATTGCGTTTGCCCAACTGCTATACATCTAACATCATCTAACTACCAAAGAAACTCCCCATTAGATGTGGAGCCTAGCATTGTGGGATGGGTCGCCCGTCGCCAAGGTTGAAACTGGCTGCTGGGTAGGTGTTCACACTTTCCTAGCACTTTTGCTGTTGGGGATAGATGGGGATACCACCTAGGCTTGCTTACTTAGTACATTTAGTACGGCGCTCAATCCTCAAATATTCGAATATTCGGCAAGCAGTCGGAACCACCACAGCGGAACCTCCGGAACCACTGGGAACCCACATTAGGAACCTGCCGGAACCTCACCAGACCCCGCACCGGAACCTTCGGAACCTCCCAGAACCAGCCAGGAACCATGAACCACCGTGCTCAGTCGAAAAATTAAAAAAGCACTTCATAGTATACTATAGTATACTTAGTCCGCTTAGTGGCTTAGTACTTGTTGATACTTGTTGTACAATTCTTGTACAATCTGGCCTGCCACGGATTCAACAACTGTCAACCCAGCCTCAGCCAGCTGCAGCGGCGTCATTTCGCCCTCGCTGTTTCCACCAAGACCTACCACGTCGGCTTTTGCTCCAGTTGGGAAACTCGTCGCCATCCATTGTTTGTGCCCAGCATCCCAAAGGAATGGGAGTTGTGGACATGCACAAGGCACCTCTGCCACACCGGAGTCGGCGTTTTAATGTCGCGGGTCACAAAAAAAATATTGCTTTGCCAATAGAATCCTAGTATAAAGTTTTTAAAGTGTGGTGGGTTTGAGAATCCACTTCAACAACATACTCAGTTGCTGGCACAGCTCTCGCAAATCCCACAATTCCCCTATAAAAATGAAACAAGAACGCCTCACTTCAAACTTGCAGTATCTTGCGGTTGTGGATGATGAACTGCAATTTGTGGGATTCCTCTGCTGCGCTAGACCACTGGTCTGGGATACTTCAACCTTCAACTTGCTATCAAGGTGCGCAGCAATCGGCCAACATAGTGAGCCGGACGCCAGCTGGCAACGAGGAAATCAGGTCATAGCAGTCCCGAGTTGGCAAATACCCAGCCTGTCGAAACGGAAAAGGTTGCGAGGGAAATATCAGCTACAGTGGGAAATACCTATTGTGCTACTCGGATCTACTAGGTATACCACCTAAAAAAGAGACTAGGACTTTGATGAAACAGGACAATGTACTGTCCCTGATTCTCGAGCATTGTATAGAAAGAATCAAGAAAAAGAGGTCACATCGGATCTTTCCCAACCTCTGCAAAATCAGAAGGACAATAGGCATCCAGCAACTCCCCTGTAGCATCTTCATGCAGTACACCGTGACCACTGTAGTGAAAGAAGAGGACATCTCCTGTGATTTGGTTAAACCATGTGGAACTGATGTCATTCTATGAGCTCAAGAGGCTCAAGAGAAGAACTTCGTCCAGATGAACACATAATCTAAATCTGAACACCATCAGATTTCTTTTGGAAACAATTCATGTGTAAGCAATACATGCAAGATACACCAATATTAACCAAGATCATCATTTTCTTGTTTCTCTCTCTCTATCTCCCTGTCCCTCTCTTTCGTTCGTTACAATACAACGCGTCGCTTTCTAAAAGTGAGACATGGGAGTGCCGCAAGGCAGTTATGGCAGAATTGACAGAATAATCTTCGCATGGATCTTGAAGAAAAAATGGACCACATCCTGTGTCGCCCTTTGTTACGTGGTGGCCAGCTTTGCTGCGTTGAAGACATTCAACCACCGGAAGTACATACATCCTTTCTCACCCTTTTCACCCTGGCAAATCAGGTTGTGCCGCTGTCCTGCCACTGCGTTGTGTGTCAACCAGCGCAAAGCTGCCTCAGATGCGCAAGACTCTTTCATATCCGTTTGAGGTCTGCGAGGACGGAAGTGACCTGCACAAAATCCGTTTGGCAAAAGGTTGCCTGGGCCAACTGAGAGCCTAATGAGCACCTGATGAGTCCTATTCCCGCCTGAGATTTTCTACATTGCCCCAAAGGATACCAAGCGAAATGAGAAATATCTGAGAACACCTGAAAAATCAAAGGAAGGTTTGCTGAGAAATCATCCAGCGTAGCAACTCGCAAATTGACGAGGTGCTATGATATTGGCTTTGCTGGGTCGATCAATTTGTCTTGCAGTGCTTGGCCCGCTTGGCTCTCGAAAATCAGAGAGGCTCAAGATCCATTCATCTGGAAAGCCAAGCCTGTACTGATCAACTTGCAAAAGTGCTGCGGAAAGCCGCTGAGGCAAAATTCAAATTTTGTGTCACACCTTTGCATGGGAAGAAAAACACAGAAAAACCGATTTTGCGTTGACAGAGAGGCTTCCTGTCTCATTTTCAGGCTGAGGTTTTCCAGAACATTTCAGTCTGTAAACTATTCCAGTTTTGTAAAATCTCAGCGTGCTCAGTGTTTATGCTATCGATTTCTTGACCAGTGGCAGATTTATTGAAGCTCATGGTCCTTGGATTCCAACTCTCGCCGGAAATCACAAAGGGCTGCAGTATATTTCTTCGTGAATCCCAGTCAAATCGCGGATTTTAGCCACGAAGTCCCACCTCAACAAGATTCCAGTGACTTTGTCCAAGTCATTTCCACCACATCTGCGCTCTGCTGCGGTGCCAGGATAGTTCATTGCAATCAAAAGAGCCTGACAGGCATTAAGTCTGCTGCGATGCTGCGAGCTACTCAACATGTACCTGTATCATATGATGCGAGTAATCATAGCTGATCTCAAGGAGGGATTTTGTCAGTTCATTTGTTACAATTATGCTCTCTTGGGCAAAGGCGCCTCAAAATACGTGTGACTATCTTACAATACACTGTCAATATCTGTCAATACACTGTCATAAAGTGTACGGCGTGTACGGCATGTCACTACCATATTGTGTTTCTGAGCTGGTTTCCGGCCTTCCTTCGCCCACTTGCTGAAGTGCTATGGCCAGGTAGTGCTCGTAGATCCGAGCCCGAATCCAAAGCTGCCCGGAATCTGGGCCATGACAGCCTGAAATTTGGGGGTTCACTACGAACAGTGAAGGCTCTTGCACACTGGGTTTGCTACATGCTTTTTATATCATTATATATCCCTGAGAGTCCAATGTTGATGTTTACCTACGCATTTCACTAATGTCGAAGTTTACCTACGCATTTGTGTAATGTCGATGTTTACTCATCAATGTCGATGTTTACCCTTGAGACATGATGTGC
>Ga0126342_10018927_pt1 | contig 11760 bp, 12 predicted proteins | sample Cyp1metagenome_FD_92528 | JGI IMG/M metagenome (GOLD analysis project Ga0126342, IMG submission 92528) | Coral microbial communities from Lord Howe Island, Old Settlement Bay, Australia - Cyphastrea 1 metagenome | ecosystem: Host-associated > Invertebrates > Cnidaria > Coral ... | reverse complement strand
TGTTATTAGTCTATCCCTCTTGGTATATATATATACATATATATATATAACTATATATATATACACTATTAAAATATCATCTATACATTTCCCCATGCTTTTCCCCCGGCCAAACTTTTCTCGGCCGAAGCTGGGCTCTCCTGGGATCCCCAACGACACCCCCCACACAATGGCCATGATGGACACCCACCCGACATGTCACCTGGACGCGGACCCCTTTCGAACCCGGGGATGGCCAAGGGAAAAATCAGGACGTTTTACCAGGAAAAATGATGAAACATATATGGGACATCTATATGGAAATCTAAGAACTTTTATGTTTCTGTTGGGAAAAATATCTGGGATCATCCTCGAAGTATAGCTGGGTGAGTTTCCAGCCGAAATTCCTGGTTCAACCGTCAGAGTAGATGCCATTGAACAACGAACATCACTCCCCGCTAGTCTATGCTCCAAAATCTCATGGTTTTTCAAACCAAAAAGACGGTGGTTGCCCCCTTCTCCAGCATGACGCCTCGGTTTTTTCTCATCTCGTGACCGTTTAAGCATTCGCTTCTCGGCCGTTTTCGCATGTGCGAAGGGTGAATTCTGGGGGCTTAGCCCACCGAAACGTTACCACCGTGACACCCGCAACGCCGCTGGGTTGGCTGTCGCTGGGGGATGAGCGCCTCGTGTCACATCCACGCATGCGTTGATTCCCCTGGGAAATGAACGCACAAATGGATGCAGCACCTTCGTTTGGCAGCTGGCACCATAACACTACGCCACGCAGGCGTGGTATTTCTTGGGGCAAAGCCTGTGGTTAGAAAACATCAACAACCAACTGATGCTGTCATGCTTTCAAAACTGATCATTTAGATCCAGTTTGTCCATACTAAACATACGAAACGCCGGGTCCAAAACCCCCGCTGCCAAACGAAAAACCCAACGGCACCCTTGCTACTGGCCCAGCCCAGTCGAGCCGGGCGCTCTAAGTCATGGGAGGGTTTCTTATCAGAGCCGAGCCGGCCCTCAACCCCTCAACCCCTCAAGCCCCATGGGTTTGAACCAGCGAATAAGAGGACAAACAACGATACTCGATGTGCGGAAGGCGATTCAGAATATCCTGGCGCGGTTGAGATCACGATGAGCGCCGTCATGGCTATAGATGTCTCTATGCAAATGCCGAATTTGTGATGTTTCTGGTATTCAGAAGATTTTTCTTCGAAGCATAGAAAATGAGGCAAAGAAAATGGGCAACCAGGTACTTTGATCTACAAGAAGCTTCAGGCAGCAATCTACAGCCATTGAGAAGATGTTTTGGGCATATTGAATATTGATAGAATTGATATGAATTGATAGCATATCTTTTAACGACTCACCTGGGACTGTTAGTGCTTTGCCAGTGCTCTACAATATGATGAAAAATACCCCGGCTTGGTCTCGACCAAGCCTAAGCTGAAAATGGGCTCCAAAATCATGCCAATTTCTTCCAGGGAGAAACAACATGATCGAAGAAATGTTTGGATAAATCATGATAAATCCATTTGATCCATCTTCAAATGGCGTTTCCCAACATGAATTCCCCGATCTGGTCGATCTGGTCGATCTGGTCCTCCTTGGCCACGGTGGTCTTGAGATCTGCGCTGAAGTGGTATAAGATCAAGGACAGCATGGGGTTTTCCGCCATCTGCACCTGGCGTCACACGCCACACGATGCCTGACAGCCGACCATGAAAGTCCTACCAAAATTGGGATTCACCGCCATAAATCCACCATCACAAGTCATCAGAAGTCATGAATTTATGGCTGCCATGACAGGTCGGTATAGCCAGGGGCCCACATCTGCCCTCCCCCCATCCGCTCACCACGATTTCCAGGTTGTCGTCTTCCGTCAACTCCGCGGCGGTGATGGGCAAAGTCGTGGACCAGTGGAGGTGCACACCCTGCGGGAAGCAGATGAAGACGGGTTTCTCATGGAAGACACTTTGCCCGTTGTAGACCACCTGGGAGAGGGAGAACTTTATGATGGGGGGGGGGTAGGTGAATCAAGAAACAGGTCATAACTTTGCAGAAATTGGAGAAATGATGATACATCCAGTGCTTAAGGAGATTCCAACATCCCAGGATATCCCAGGTGTTGAACTGGGTCGAGTTCCCAGAAACCACTAAAATACCGGGTCCCCAGAAAAATGGAGTTGTGTTTTTCTGGCACCATTTTAATGGGATGATACACGAACCAACACCTTGGCTGGTGCCAGAGATCGATGGCTGTCATCCCGTTTTCCCGTTTGAAATACTGGATACATGGGATACATGGTTCACTGGGACTATCTGGTATATCTGATAGGGGAATAGCTGAAATGAGTAACTAGAGACTTTAGGGGATCCAATGGTGATACTGGCACAACTGTCCAAATTTGACATCTCAACATCCCAAATGATTCATATCCTCGGACTTACTTATTATTCATTGACATACCCTCTGGTAATTTGTTACATAGCTATTGAAAATGGTGGATCTTTCCATAGTTATGGGACAGTTTACCAGAGGGTATATTGACATATTATATTGTTCATTCAAAAGAGAGAGAGAGAGAGAAAGCAGTTCCTCCAAGACATAGGGATAGCTCAGCAATGGACCCCCAACCAAACCCTGCAGCCACCATGCCAGCACAGCACTTCTGAAAAGAAACAGCTGTATTGCCATATCATACCCTCTGGTAATTTGTGACATAGCTATGGAAAATGGCCCATTGAAATAGTGAGTTTTCCCAGCTATAAAATGGTGGATCGTTCCAGTTCGTTATGTAAACGTTTACCAGAGGGTAACTCCCATTAAATCTCCATTGAATCCCATTAAATCACCATCAAAAGACCATAAATCCCATTAAATCACCATTAAAAGACCATTAAATCACCATGAAAAATCCCATACTCAACATGATCCGGGAAAATTTCACATCCGGAACGCCCCAGGCCTGCCACGCAAACATTGCAGCTGGAAAGCGGTGAATGCACTTTTTCGGATCCTGGAAAGATGCGCTTGGAGTGTCACGATTTGATGCGGCTTCAATGAGGATATATTTGTTGAATGAGGTTTTCAGGGATACATGGCTATTCAGTATAATCCATATAGATGGTTATATAACTATGTATATATATATATATATACATAGTGTGTGTATATATATAGTGTGTATATATATATCGTGTATATATATATATAGTGTATGTGTATATATATATAAGTATACAGTGGGTGGCTGCGAAATCCTGCACCAGTTGAGGGATGTGGTTTATCCCTCTATTTTGTTTGGTTTTCAACCATCCTTTTGGTGGTACAGGATTTCGCAACCATCCACACTAGCAACAGGAATGGGAAAAAAACACCAAAAAAACTTTGATACCTGCCATGCACCATGATTCCAGTGAGGTCACGACGTGAGGTCACTAACGGTCACTATAATTTACATGCCCTGAATGCCTTCGAGAGATTGCAAGGGTGGCCAGTGTTGTAGATAAACTCCCCAGAAATGGTGCGGTTTTTTTTTGGTCTGGAGTTAGGGGAAGAAAGAATGACTTATGGCGACTTGCTTCGGGGTGCAGTTCGACTAAGTTGTTCTATACCCATAGTAATGGGGGCTCCGTATCCACTGGGGTTTACTACAATGGTTATACCCATGAGAGTAGCTTTTCCCTCGTGTACTAAACGGAGTACCCTATTTTCCAACAAAACCGCTTGGTGAACCTATCCAACCTTGACCCAATTCATATATATATATATATCATTAATATCCACTACATCCTAGATCAGAATATATATATATATATATATTTAAATATATTTTCAATGCCTACTCTATTCATATATCCAATAATATAATATATCTATTGCTTAAATCCCTATTTTGATCCATGCTTCTCCCACCCTCTCCCCATAGGCACCTCGTTGGTGGGCGTCGCCTGCTCATAGACCAAGCGCAACTTGCCCTCCGCGCCATAGTCCAGGCGGATCAACCAGTCGAAGTATGTGCCCACCACGGTCCTATCCCCATGGCTTTCCTCTACCGTATGGAACCATGGTGAAACATGGTGAAACACCACAATTGTTAATATTTCAACCACCATTTTTGATGGTGAAACCAGCTTTTTCCCACCTGCCAGGTGGTCTCTAGATTCTATATGATTTTATCAGAGTTACTTCTTCCTCCTCCTCCTCGGCCTCGTCCTTACTAAGGTCCGTCTTCCTTCCAGACCGCAACGGCGAGCTCTAGATCTTGGTGGGCGCTGCCCATGTCATGCCATATATACTTCCAGATGAGATGTTAGAAACTGTGACACTATCATTTGTCAGGGTGGGCATCACTCTAAGAAAAGTAATTTCAAAAAAATGTCCATGTGTGTGTGCGTGTTTGTGTGTGTGTAGACATACATAGATAGAGAGATGTGTGTGTGTGTGTCCGTCTTCAGACAGATAAGATGAATATACAATAAAAATACTTTCGTAGATTCATTCATTCATTCATTCATTCATTCGTTCGTTCGTTCGTTCGTTCATTCGTTCATTCGTTCATTCGTTCATGCGCTCATTCGTTCGTTCGTTCATTCGTTCGTTCGTTCATTCGTTCGTTCGTTCGTTTATTCAGTCAGTGAGTCAGTCAGTCGTTCAGTCATTCAGTCATTCATGTCATTTATATATAATTCATTCAATCAGGTCATTCCATTTCATGCCATTTCGTGTCATTTCATGTGTTCATGTCATTTCATGTCATTTTAATCCCTTGAAATCCATTGATAATTTTACAGGATCCAATCTAATGTCCATTTGGGCATATCCACGAAGGGTCATAATATAGTCGGCATCATAGGGGTGATAACATCTTTTGGGTGAAGACTTCTGCCATGGGAAATATCACAATTGTCAATAATTTTTTCAGAATCCATAACATCCATCACCGTGGCATATATGGATGTGGGTCAAAATGGAAGACCGTTAAGGGGACCACAGATGGAAATTAGTCTAGTTTAGTATTAACCATCCAATTGTTGGGGTACCTAATTTTGACCCATACCCATATGGCTATTTTGAATGGCTCAATTCTTTTCGACAAAAAAAAACAACTGTCCTCGCTGGTGTCAGTGTGGCGTCCATGGCAGCACGCACGCCATGGATCTCCCAACTGTTCGCCTCCACAATAGGCTCCTGCGGCAATGGAACAAATGATGGGAAAATGATAGAACATCTATCCTCTGGTAAACTAACATAATTATGGAAAATGACCATTCTTAATGGGTAAATCAACCATAAATGGCCATGTTCAATAGCTATGTTTGTTTACCAGAGGGTACATTTGGAACAATAAAAATTGACAAGATCAGGATTTAGAGTGGAACATGTAATAAAAAAAGTTGCAAGAATTTATAAGATTGGAGATTATAAGTGTTAGCATCATGGAACAGGTGGTATTTAAAGTGACGAAATGGATAGAAGAGGGATGCGACGAGTGAAATTGTTGAACTAGTAAAGCTAGAAAAATTGGAGGTGAATCAACAAAAATAAGGATACCAGCAAGAAACGAAAAAAAGTACAGCTTTTTGAACCAATTTCTTGTGATACCGGACCCGCAAAACTGAAAAATTCGACCAGGTTTCCATGGATGTGAATGGTTTCTCTTCCAGTTTGAATAGCAACTCTTACCCTTCGATGATTTTTGAATTCGATGATGTTTTATCTCCATCCGATCTCCCCATCCGATGCGCCCTATTTTCTGATGAAAACATAAAAAAAAAATCATCAGGATATCGAATTCATATCATTGGATAAATCTCATATTATAATATATATATATATTAATAATATGTATGTAAATCGTTATTTTAGTTATATATATATATGATAAGTCCCATGGAACTCCTCGTGAATTTGGATGAAAATCCCCACAAAAATCAGGCCCTCACGGCCAAAAACGGCCCTCAGGCACCTCCACGGAGCGCAGCACAGTGAAGTCGCGGCCGCCCCATTCCCAGGCTTTCCTGAAAAAACTTTGGCGCGGCTTGGAAAGATCAAAATATCGTAATAGTAATGGATATAGTAAATATAGGATATTTGGAATATGTGATATTTACTTTGTGTATATTGATATAGTAACAATTAGTTGGTACGTTTGAGATAGTATATAATGGCTTTATGATATTTATTATAATGATATATTATAGTAATAATGGCTTTATTGATTTGATATAGTAGTAATGATCATTCATACTATAATATAGTATAAAAATCGTTGTATGTATATATATATAGCGATTACATAAATGGTATGGAAGTCATATTCCAAATATAGTCCCATATTCCAGTTTTTTATTTCTAATCTAAGATGATTAGTATAGTATAATATTTAAAAAAAAATTGTGGAAATCGCCCCATTCTATAATATATACATATACATATACATGCCCCCATATAGTATATATAGTATAATATAATATAAGATTTTCTGTGATTTAGCGATGACATCAATGGTGAATATCTCTGTGAAGTCTTTGAATTTCTTTAAATCCCATATGCATATATATATATATATACCCTCTGGTTATGACTAACAGTTCGCCATGGAAAATCCCTACCATAAATGGAGCTTTTAAGTTCGGTAAACCATCTATTTCGATAAATGGGCCATGGCTTAACCATGTGTGGTGAAAATCAACGAACTAATCGACTGGGGCTGATGACTGGGGCGATTTCATGGTGCTGACCAAAATCGTAGCCTCTGGTAATTTAACTGATTTAACTGTTTGCAAATTGGTAAAAATCACCATTTTCAATAGGGAAATGATATGGGAAATCATCTACAAAGGACCATTTTCCATCATTATGTCAAGTAACCAGAGCGTATAGATGAAAGGTATACTTCAGTTTCTACCCGCTTCATATGGAAAGAAAAAATCGTATCAAGACTGGAGTCATTGAAAAAATCCATGGCAGATGTACCCAGATCATCCATGCTTCCTACGTTTATCTCATAATTCACACGACTGGACCGGTGAAGTTTCTCACCGTTTGGCAAATGGAGAATCACCATGGGTCATCATCCATAGCTCAAATCACCAGAGGGTAAGTGAATTTGCCATAGCATTCTGGGTATCCTTTCATAAACCCTCCAGGTAAATTATAAAAATGTTCATAGCTGGATGGTATGAAACCCAACTCTGCACCGGCCTCATAAAATTTCTAACCTCGTGTCGCTTGTTTTTCACGTTCCGCCGCCGGCCCAATCCCCAATCCCCAATCCGCGATCTTCCAGCGACCAGGCCGGCCCCATGATGGGATGTATGCTGATGCAATCCATATAATAGTCATATAATCATGTATATATATATATATATGTATATGTATATGTATATGTATATATATATATATATATATATGTATATATATATGTATATATGTATATATATATATGTATAATACTGGTTGGTGGTTTTAACCATCTTGAAAAATATGAAAGTTCGTTGGGATTATCGGATAATTTTCTTCCCATACCTGGAGCCCAGGGATCCCCAGTACCATGGCCCAATGGCCTAAGTCATGGTCATGAGATGAAATCAAGGTATCCCCACTTGGGTTATTTGGGTTACTATCAACTACCCTCTGGTTATGTCAAAATAGCGAAAATGGCCCAGTCGAAATAGTTGATTTACCCACTAAAAACCGGTGATTCTCTACAGCTTTTTGTACGTTTACCAGAGGGTATATTCCATATTCCATGATATTTTTCCATATTGCTGATATTCCCAGTATATCCCCAATCATCTTCCATGAAATCCCATGAAATCCCCATGAAATCCCATGAAATCACCATTGAACAATCACTATGTTTCACAATCCCCATGACTTTCTCCAAGCATCGTTTCCCTCAGTAAATCGCAGGTGGATTCCATCCCTGTATGACTCAGGCAGTACCTGACTGCGCCACGGCCATGGCATTCATGGCATCGTTTCAGCCAGAGGAGATGTTTACCCAGTGAGGGATGAAAAATTTGGACTTCACCAGAAAAATTTTGGGATTTTCATGACTTGGGGATGGGTCAAAACCCTGGTACCTAGTGAACCCCAAAATAGCTGGTAAATGGATGTTCATCCCACTAAAAATGTATCTATAGGTATTGACCCATACCCACTTGGGAGTCTACTTGGGCATTACCTATTATTTACCATTTACTCATCTCAGGCGAAAACTTACCATGTTGGATTCGTAGATCTACACAGATGGTCTATGTGACGGTCACCACAAAGAAGTTCACCACCGCGGTCGCAGGGGGCAGGCGCACTTCACCATAACATCGGCATCATCATCAGTGTATACTTGGTGACACGCATACCTCGGTTTGCTGCTGAACGTGCAAACTGCTTGAACGTCGCGGAACTCAAACATCTAGACTCTAGGCATGTCTCAAACAAAAACGGCCCAAAAAACTTGGATCTCTTTCACCATTCATGAGTCATCCCTTGCCATCGCACCCAAGGGATCCAAGGGGCTGGAGCACTTGGGTCAGGAGATCCGTCGGAACCTTCAACAAATAGTCCCGATTGGTTTTCACCATCGACATGAAGTGCTCTCCCGTGAACTTGCAGGCCGCATCCTCCAATGGCCATGGAAATTTGGAGAAAAATGATGATTCACCAACAGAAACACCTTCCGACCAAACCCGACCGTTGTCAAAAAAAAGGCCTGAAAGGTGGGATACTTCCGCAAGACTTCGTGGTTCAACACATCCACACCTCAGCGATGCCGGTGGAGAAACTTCACCGTACCTGGTGAATGGTCCACGTTGACACCGCAGGGTGATCGATGTCGAATCTATGTCGAATATCTGTGGCGAATTTTGCGAAACAAAAATGGAGGCTGTTTGATATTCTCCCTGCTATTGAACAATTGCTGCTTTTACCTTCCTATTTGGAGGATCCCAACCCGCTCCAGCTGGGAGGTTCTTCGCGTCCCCGTTTTCGAGTCTTAAAATTTCTTCATTCTCTGTTGAAAAAGCATCATTTCAAAAGAAAGAAACTGTTCAACAAAAAATCTCTGCTCAAAATCCAGAAACCATGTCAAAAAAAATATATATGGCAGTGTGTCAAAACCTTGTACCCCTGTAGTTCACATCAAAATAGCTGGGATTTATGGATGTTCATCCCACTCAAAATGCTATTAATAGGTATTGATCCATAGCCACGAGGCACTGTTTGCCCAGGCGCAATTCTCCTCCTTCAATCCAGCCACGATCACCGGTCCGATGTCTGCTGGATTGATCGACTTGACCTGTGCAGGTCCCAGGTGGCAATTGTAACCAAAAAAAAAATGGGCTCATCATATTTTTCTATTTTTTTTTTAAGTAATCTCCAAAAATCTCCAAAAATCTCCAAAAGTTGTTGATGACCACTTTTACCAAGAACTTAGTTCTTATTCTTTTCAGTGTCAAAAGTTGCTCCGTTCATCGTGACATGTCCCACGTGTAGTAGATGAACTTATAACCATCGAAGATTTACCAGTTACGGATTTTAAGGCCCAAAAAATCACCCAGAAATTCATCCAAAAAGTTGATGGAAAAACAGCTAGGCTAAAGCCAGGCCATTTATGTACCCTCTGGTAAACTAACATAACTATAGAAAATCACCATGTTCAATGGGAAAATCCACTATAAATGGTCATTTTCAATAGCTATTTTGACATAACCAGAGGGTACCATTTCTGTACCATGAATTCCCGCCATGAAATTCATGGTCATCCCCAGGCCGATGGCGCTGGCACTTTTTGCTGCGCCTCCACATCCTCCGCCAGGCCCAAGAGGTCCAGGCAGTCCAAAGAGGTGAGATTCTCCATGGGAAGGCCACCGAAGTACAAGAAACGCACCATGGCGTAGACCACCTGCCAGGTGCCCAGGTGCCAGCCTGCCTAGGTGCCTGGGATATCCCAAGTTGTAGAGAGACAACCATGATGTTCTGTTTAAGGGACCTCTGGGATAGTAAGTTAGATCCGGCAGTTACTGGTTTCCCACTATGTGTATATATATATACACCATATATACCATATATATATAGGTATACCATATAAATATGAATGTGATGTATACCTTTTGGCAAAGACCGCTCCGGAAAATTTTCGCTTCGATGATTTGCCAATCTATCTATCGCCGGCGCCTTTTGGACACCCGAGGCTACGAGAAATCTCTGGCTACCTGGTAAACCCCTATGGAAAATCATCATTTGTCATGGAAAACCATAGGAAAATGGTGGTTTAATGGTGATTTAATGGTGATTTAATGGGAGTTACCCGGCCTGGTAAACGTAGCCACAGTTTGCGAACTGGAAAATCACCACCATGCTATCAATGGGTAAATCCACGAACTTTCTATGATCATTTTCAATTGCAAACTATGACAAATTACCAGGCCAAATCAACTATCCATGGCCATATGGCCATGGCCACCATAGCTATTAGTGAAATATGACCCTTTTGAGGTTCACGAACTAGTATTCATTAGGGGTTTGTGTTAACCAACATACATCACTGGGATCCCCACTAATTGGATCAGTATTTCATCAGTATTTCATAGGCTTTGATCCATCCCCATGTTTCATCCAACCAGCTTTTCATGGCTGTAGCAGTCCCTTCGCTGTCCGCCTTGTGCTTATGGTCCAACTGAACCTGGCGGTAATTCCTTTGGGATGGGAATCCCTTCCTATGAAATTCATCGATCGCTGGATGGTTTAGAAGGGAAAATCGTAACCGGAAACCATGGATTTTCGCATGAAATGTGGGGGGGAATCCATTGATCTATATTTCCCACCAGGTGGTCCATGCTTTGGTATTGGATTGCATGTAGTCATGGCTTTTTTGGGTCCCTGTTTTGGTGCCATTCTACGCAGGGAGGGAGTAGTTGTAAGGATGTTCATTTGAAGAAAAGTGTGTCATGTCAACCTCAGATTCGTGAACTCTCGTTGATTTTCACCAGAAAAATAGCCCCTTTTTTTACCATCTGGTTATGACTAACATAGCCATGGAAAATCACCATGCTATTAATAGGTAAACCATCTATTTCTATGGGCCATGGCTTCCATGGCTATGTTAGTCATAACCAGAGGGTAATCAGTGATAATCTGCTACTAAAATGGGCTCAGCCCAATTGGGTTTTGTTGATACCGTGTCACGTCATGAAGCTTTACGTTCCGGGGCATGCCAAGTTGACCCCACAAAAACAACGCCATCACCGGGATCCCGTCTGATGTCTGATGGACATGGCCTAAAAAGGAGGCCATGGTCGTATCATAATTTCACAATTTCATACAATGTTTCGACTCAGAACAGTTGTGGTGAAAGAAATTTCAAGAGTAACTCAAACGGTTTCTGATTTTCGGAATTGATGACGCACTCTTTAAATGGATTTTTTTCAGTTCCCATCCAGAAATGACTATTACCCACCATTACCATAGTCTGTACCATGAAAAATCCTCCCACCATTACCATCCGGAAATCCTCCTCTGGCAATCGTGCAAACGGCATGCTGGAAAATGTCTCATTGAGTTTCATGATTTTCCCCCATAAAAACTTCAGGGCGTTCTCGGCCATGAGCACACAAATTGACATCCAGGAGGGTTTCCCCACCACATCCTCATCATCCACCAATTTCACGTGCGAAGTGAAAAAAGTGGGAAGATAGCCATAGTTATAGGGGTTATCCAAACTTATGATGGTTACGTTTAACTTATATATCCATATATATATA
>Ga0126342_10018926_pt1 | contig 11760 bp, 14 predicted proteins | sample Cyp1metagenome_FD_92528 | JGI IMG/M metagenome (GOLD analysis project Ga0126342, IMG submission 92528) | Coral microbial communities from Lord Howe Island, Old Settlement Bay, Australia - Cyphastrea 1 metagenome | ecosystem: Host-associated > Invertebrates > Cnidaria > Coral ... | reverse complement strand
TCCCCTAAAATGGCCTGAGTTACCACCAATATGATTGTGCTTTTTTGGTATGTGGTTTATGAAAGGGGGGCAGTTTTGAACTGTTAGTGGGCGGGGGCAGACCTCAATATATATATATATATAACCATAAAAAGATGGTTAGTATGGACCTAACCCCGATCTTTGTTCCATGGATTTCCCCTATCATTTTCATCTTCAGCTTTTCCCAATGGCCTGAGCTTCCTGAGCTTCCCCACAGCAGGTAGCCGTGCCAGTGCACCGAGAAGTAGTCCTCCGGACAGGTACTCACTGGACTCTCAGGCCAAACGATGTCCAGAACGGGGTCCACCTGGCGGTTTGTCGGAGTTGCCAACGGTAAAAAAAGATCAGCGATGCTTCAAAAATGATGAGATGATGATGAGATTATGATGAGATTATGACTTATGATAATCATTGTGATTCTGATAGATTATGATTGATAATCAGAGAGCTACCAGAAATTATGGAGAGACCATGCTTTGTGGATCTGGTCATCCGAAGAGGGCCACCCGCGTGTATTCGAAGAGGGCCAAGCCCTGATGCGGTCGGTCGCTGAGCAGGGAGACCAAGCTCTGGAAACCTGCGGCGATGGGAAACGCGACCGGATTCGCCGAGTTTTCTGAGTCTAAAAATGGGGGGGGTCAGCGTTTTACCAGGAAAATGTGGCCAAAATAGTATATAGATGTATATAGTATTTCCTAGTTTTTTGACAAACCCATGTCCCAAAATGGTTGAATCATGTTGAATCCCCTCTGTATACATTTTGACAGAGAAATAGGGGTTCCAAAGTCTGAGACAATCCCATCTTGGGTGTGTCAGAACTTGACTATTCCGAAATCCACTATTTGATCCTATGTTCACCATTGAAGCTACGGGGACGGGCAAGAAGAGTTGAGCATGTACAAATACTTTACCCTCTGGTAAATTAACATAGCTATTGATAATGACCATAGAAATAGTGGATTTTCCCATGAAAAATGGTGATTTTCCATAGTTATGTCAGTTTACCAGAGGGTACATAAAATGATGGCGCCCACAACAGTCCAGGTATCCTCCCAGAGCTTTCTCTCGGACAATTGTGCGGATTGTGCGACTCTCACGACATCCACTTTAGCTTTTCAAAAACAGAAAAAAAAAACTATGGTAACAGACTAAAATACTATAGTTCTCATGGGTCTCAAACAGAAGAATCAGAAGATCTCTAGCTCCTGGTGACCAAATCTCGAGTGGATCATTCCCCTTTGGTGCCACTAAGATCACTTCCACCTTTCACCCCTTCGCTGCAACCTGGCGTTCGGTAGTAGCGCCCAATCAATCCACCGCGGGCTGAGAGCCTAGGTCGCAGCAACCATCCCCTCTGGGTCCAGGGATCCCTCGATGGGAAATCCACTTGGGGAATCTACTTCTTGGAATCGAAAAATCATGCCCACGTAGAAAAACCATAGGATTTCTCGTCGAAAAATTCCATCCACAATTTTTTGGCATCATCGAATCATCCATCCTAATCCCTGTCCCAGAAAACCAATCCCCCAACAAAACCCAAAAAAAAATCCCCAGATCCAGACATTTTCCCACGTGCTTCCCCCATCTACGAGGCTCCCACTGCGTCACCACCGAGTAGGCACCAACTTTGTTGATCTGGCTGGGTGACTTTCCCCCTCACTCCATCCCAAACCATAAATGCCAACCATCATCCATCTACGGCAAAAAAGTGGTGTTCTTTGAGGCATAATATTCCATCAATGGATTTCTTTAAGGGAAACAGGAAACCATGGATTTTCCCAGGAACTCTGGGGGGGGGTTCATTAAAAAGTTCTCCCTTAAACCAATCCATGGACTCTATGGCCGGTGGTTGCACAGTCCAAAAATATAAGTGACAAACATCGATGTGAATTTGAAAGAAAAAACACCAACTATCAACCAGTACTTCTGATCATGTTCAATGATATCAGTGATAAATATAGATCTATATTATATATATACTGCTCATGATATATCCTATATCCTCTCATTAGAGATATCCATATGGATATACATATATGTACATCGAACATCGTTTCTGCCTGCAAGGGGAAGTCGTAGTTGTCATCCACCAGGCTGTAGGTGCCATCCACCTGCACAACCTCAAGGAAAGGGAGGTAGCTGGGTAGGTCGCATCTAGATGTAAAGATATGTAGATATGCAGATATTATATATATATATTGGATATTGAAATATATTGAAATATAAAGTTGCTTATACCTGCAAATAGGCAATTAAAAATAGATGTGTTCCATATTGTATGTATGCAAATAGATAATCATGGATGAGTATGCCACATTTCTTTGCAATCATAGCCACACGTTCACACAACAATCTGAATCACAATCTCAGGTCTTTGCTGGTGCGGTGGAGTCGTCCATGTTGATAAACTCCGCCTGGGCAGATGCTTCCAGAGGCAAACTGTTCTCTAAAAAAAACAGCAAGCACAGTGGCAAAACCAGGCAGTTTTGGGTGTATGTACATAAATATTATATTATATTATATTATATATTAAAATATATTAAAATTATATCATGTATGTAATGTAATCTACTGTAAGGTAACGTAACGTTGCATGCATCTATGTATGTATGTATGTACAAATTTGGGTTGCGGTTGATCGTCAATTCGGATGCAAAGACTTTCGAGCCTCAGAAACCACTGCCCTTCACTGGCCGGTTTGCAACACGACGTTTGCGACAGGCCTTGATGAAGAGATCGTTGTCCACCACCTTATTGCTGTAGGTGTCCCGTGGAAAGCATTGGAACCTGCCAGTTGCACACGTTGCACACAGCCTGTCGGGGGTGAAATCTACAGGTTCCCGGACCCGAAATCACGGGGCGTTTCCTGTCGCTGTTCCAAAAAAACTGCTTGGAATCTGCAACCAGCACCAGGTATGACAGGTATGAGTACATTTGAGGGTTATTTTTAAAAATCTCCAGGAACAGCATCTTAAGTCGCTCATGTTACCACTTGAAATACCCCATTTACAAACGCTTTCACTGGAACAGCAACATATCTTTAGAAGTTGATTAGTCATATTCAAAGTTATCTTCCGAAATCTGCTTGACTTATATATTTAAACATGCGGCCCAGCTATAACTCATACATATTGTGGGGTTCAAAAAAAAGATAGGAAAGCTGTTCCGGAGCATGTTTGACTCATCAGTTCCAATTCGTCCAACTTTTCTATCTACATATATCGGATAAAAATCAAAAAAAAACGAAGCTTGAGATAGACTTTGATCATCTTTGATCTAGTTTCCAAGGTTTCTATCAGCAAAATCCATGAAAAATCCCAGCCCCATCCCCATCCAGGGCCCCCCCACGGCGTCTCAATCCCCGCAATGATCTGCGTGGGCGTCGCGCAGTCCGTTCCATCGAATTTGGCTGTGGAGCTGTTCACCTGCAGGGCCCATGGGGCCCATGGTGAGATGTTGTGATGGGAAAAAAATCTGTGAGATGTTTGGATAATTTGGATCAACGATTTTTGGGGGATTCATTTTGATGGGATAAATGTTGATCGGATATGGTTGGATGAGTGATAATGATGTCCCAAACCCATGTTGAAGAATATTGGGTGTATGCCAATTTTGAGCCCCCATGGCAAGGAAAGTGTCCAGTCAAAATGTGGAGTGCCCAAAGATCACGTTGACTACCCCTACAAAAGGGGAATGGTAGAGACCCTTGGCCTTCGAACACATGGGAATAGAACCCACTGTTGCGGCAACAAGCACCAAAATGTTGCGAACCTAACCAATCTATCCTCAGAATTACCAACCCTGCAAAATCTGTCAAGAAATGCGAGCTCTTGGAAGAGCTGGTTCCATCATTTTTGAGCACAATCTGAGGCGCAAACATCAATCTCCAGTGTGGGTGTGTTGGAAATCTGGACGCCGGCCCTGAGAGCACAGGAAAAAATCTCCGAAAAAGTCTCCGACCGCCATCAATCATGCCCTCAAATTAAATAGCTCCGGGCTTCTGAAAAAGAATATACGCAGAATATCCCAAAATGGTTTTCGAAACAGAGACATCTGAGCTGCCCACAAGGTAATCTGCAGAGGATGCTTTCCAGCCAGGTGAGTCCCCACGGCCACCGTCACGGTGCCGTTGTTGTGGTCCGTGTAGGCCAAAGTGCTGGGGCCAAAGCGACCCTGGGCGCCACATCAGCTGGGGAAAAAAGTGGCGTTCCGATTCGGAATCCATTTACCAACTTGGGAGTCCATCTATGAACTTCATTCTTTTTCAATCTTTTTCAAAAATACTTTTTCAAAAGTAAAAGTTCTGAATCAACATCCATTCTTCAAGAAAATACATCATCCACTTCCAAAAAAAAAACGAACATCTCGGCGAATCTCTTGGCAGCTCCCCCTCCACCAGTGCCTGGAAGAGAAGGGTGGGTGAGCTGCTGGTGCGGTTGTTCCCAAACTGGTCACGCAGCTGCACCAGCGCATCCACCGTCACACCGGCCAGGTAGCCTTTGGGAAAGCTACGGAAGTTGCGGTACCGGAAGACAGTCACATCACTTGGAAAGGGAGAGGTTCAGAAAATGTGAAGTATTCGAAGTGAACATTCAGACCGAAACTTGGGATGAACTTGGGTTTTCATGAACCAAAATTTGGGATGTCACCAGCAGTCTTTTGGGAGACGTGAAACCCTCCCAGAAATGCCTTCACGAAAATGTCGAAGCAACCACTCAGCAAGCCACTCCCCCAACATATTTGGAGCTTTGGAGCAGAAAATTCCACACTTGCTGCAGTGGCTACCGACCCCGTTGCGCCGTTGGGCTTTCCAGGGTCCGTGCTGGACTGAACATTGTAAACTGCCGTGTTTGCGGGCGAGACCTCAAGCCAAAGTTGAGCCAAGAAACTGGTGCCTCAACGTGTCAGCATCTGGAATTATCCAAACCATACCTAAAACCATGTCTCAACGGATGGTCAGGTTTTCACATTTTTTTTTCTTGCCATAGGCTTTTACCCCCAATTTGATCTGGGACTATAAACCACGCTTCAAGCTCATGTTTCTCCCTTCGATCTGGAATCAACCCTGGGTTGCCCCACTGCTGCTGGCTCCACAAACAACGGAAAGGGACCCTGGGTCATGTTCAATATCCTGGCACCAAGGCAAGCGAAGTGGAAAATGGTCCATTTAGTAACCGATCATTTACCTATTGGAAATGGTGATAATTCATGGCTATGTTAGATTACTAGAGGGGTGTTCATCATTTGAGAGTGGCCAAGCCAAGCAATGATATGAGAACATGGGCATGGGTAATCGCCCTCCAAGAAATTGTTTCGTTTTCCAGCCTTTCCACAAAGCATGACCCAAGATCCTGAAGAAATCTGTGGCTCACCAGACTACATATCTCCTCAGCATCAACCCAAAGAAAACGCCGGGCGAACCCCAGCTGTGACATTTCCAACTTGGAGATTTCCACGCCGCCCACTTGAACGGACCTGGTCTGGTGGGAAGTGGAGGAGCAGCGATTAAGGATGATGAGTATTGTTGTCAGTATTATATAGTGAGTATCATCATTATTTTGTAATTGCTATCATTCTTATCATGACTGTGTCTGATCATGATCATCACAGAAACTACTATTGTTGTTTTGATGGCTCATTGTTTTTGTAGTTGCTATCGTTATTATCGTGATTGATTCTATGATTATCATTACAGCCATTATATATATATATTATATTATAATATTGGTGGTTTTTTTTAAATGACTATCATGATTACCATCTGGTTATGACTAACAGTTTGCCATGGGAAATCATCATTTTTAAGTTCGGTAAACCATCTATAAATGAGACATTTCCCATGATCATGATGATGACGACCATGAAGATCGGCTCCTTAAGCACCCGACATGAGGCGATCTCCACTGACGCTGGGAGTCACCCGGCAATCGTAGAGACCGGTGCTACCACCCGTGGCCGGGGTACAGACCTTATATAACCATGGTGGACGATGCCACGGATGGGATGGGCCATCATCATCCATAATCAATTTAGATAGAATATCCAGAATATCCAGAAAATCTGAAGATTTTAATACTGGTTTGAAAAAAAAAATAACGGTGACAAAGTCATAGTAAGTAGTTATAGTAGGCAGAAAACAATAGTTCCAGTTTCGGAAAAGGCAAACAGAACACAAGAAGGACTGGCAGAACGGGATTGAAGAAGTTAAGCAGAACAGTAACACCCCAACAGAGAAACTGAAGAACCAGAACGGAGCCACGGATCTTGGGAATGCCATGGAAAGCAAACGCATGTTTCAGTGGAAATTTCCAACCCTCCAAGCTCCTCACACCATCATCCACCTGGCAGAGGAATCCATCTTTCATCATGGAACTACCACTTTGGTTACCGCTTAGCGTTGCTATGATTTGCCCAACTGTTTTCTTCCTGGTGAAGATTCGCCCAAAACATAAACATCATAAACGTCATAAATATCATAAACGTCATAAACACAAACATTCTTCGGGGGTCACGTGACTGGCACCTGGGTCACTGGTGGCTGCGAGCTCACACGGATGGTGATTGCTCCAGTGGCCGAGGATGCCCTGAAAAAGCCATGGCTGGGGCTGGGAAAGATCCATGTTTTCATGGGAAAAATGGTGGGAAAATGGTGGGAAATCCTCTATCAATGGCAGATTTTGGCAGATTTGCCATCATGTTTGATTGCCAGAGGAATAGACCTCAAGCCATGAAACCCTTAATGGAAGTGGCTGAGAACTCTGGTTCTCTCGGGGTCACTGTGAGAACGAAGGAATGAAATCATGTCGTGAGCAGTTCGACAATGGTAGGTCGCTTTGGATGCCCTTTGTTCAGATATGTTAAGATTCCTACATTCAATTCTTCAATTGTGGTATTTTTGTTGGCCCAATGTACAAGCAAAATTAAGTTGAAGTTTCAAGAGTCCCTACAGATTTGGTGAACACCCACGAGAATTGATGTGGAAAAACAAAAGCGCTGCACATGTTTTTTGTTTGGATATCATAGAGGGAATGGTGTTTGACCTGTCCAGTGGGAACTTTTGTCCATTGGAGTTGCTCCATTATGCAATGACCTTAGCTCACCGAAGGCTCCCCCGTTTTCGTAACTGAGTTGTTCAGGCAGGATGTTTCCATAGGCATCTCTCAACTGCACTTGGAAGGTGATCTCATCTCCAGCCACCGCCTTGGTACTGTGGTACTGGCTATGGCAACCCCAAAAAAGATAGAAAGGTACCCTCTGGTTATGACTAACATAGCCATGGAAAATCTTTTATAAATGGAGGTTTTAATGGGAAAATTCACTATAAATGGGCCATTTTTCATGGCTATGTTTAAAAAAAACAGATGGTAATTCCTCACTATTTTAGGATTGGATTTTACCAACTTCTATCTGTTTGGGGTTTGCCATGAATAGTCTGGGATATAGCTATGCATTAGATCATATCCGAAAATGCTAACTTGTTGGGAGTTTCTTGACATGGTTGGAACACCAAAATCATCCAAAATTCATCATAAATCATTACATTCACTACATATTGAACGATCCCTTTTTGGAGAGCTGTTGGAGACTTGTTCTCAAATGGTCTCGTGCTTTGTCATGAATTTCTTAAGGGATCCATGACATCCACCGGGATGATCCCAACCCAAATATATCAATTGGATATGTGTTGATTCCCCAATTTTTCTATGTGAAGAATATCAACAACATCTCATCCATCCTATTCCATCCTCATATGACTATGTATGACTCATATTCTTCACTGATATCAATTGGCCTTTCCCATCCCCATCCCTGGCATCCCTTGCCCCAGCTGGGCTCCCCCCGCGGTGCTGGGCGGCTTGGAACTCTCAGCCAGGCTCTTGGGACCATAGGCCGCGGCGGCGGAGGCGCCCCGCAGGCTGAAGGGCGACTCGAAGATGTTGCCGCCGTTGATCTGCGAACACGACACGGGACGACACGGGACATGGGGGGATGGGAAGATTGTCTTCCAATGGGGAATATATCACACTCTAATATAGATGTGCTGGGAAACTACATATATATATATATATGTATATGTGTGAAGGGACATTTTAGGGCTAAGATATGACTGAGATGGAGTTGAAGATGGAATCATGTTGCATTTCATCAGTGACTTATCATTAGTCTACTGGACCAACAACCATCTCCTAACGTTTTGGAGCCTGTGGATATTGAACTCCATCGATCCTCTTCACACAAGGGACCAACAAAGTTGCTGAGCCAGGCCTTCACAAAGAGCTTGTGGCTGCCTTCACGCAAAGCTGTATATTTGATCTCATACCTGGGCAAAAAATCAGCCATCCCAAGGGTGGGTTAGCATTTTCTGGAAACTTACAGTGACTTACCTTTGAATCCACTGATGCAAATAGATAAACCATCCGATGATGTCGGAAGATCTTCGGGAACCGATGCAGTCAAGAAAACCTCAAGGCTCCGACTCTCCGTTGCCGATGTAGCTGGATGTGCCATAGAAATACCTGGTTGTTCCATTCATTCAAGTCGAAACAAAACTCCAAACGGAGTTCCTGGCAAAAAAAAAAGTCGGGTTATCCCCACTATAGATTGTGAACAGCCTAAAGAAAGGGTCCAAATATGGATTAAAAGGACATGCTGGAAACAAATTGTTCAAATGTGCAACTACCAATCCAAAAAGCAGATCGGCATCCCTGCCTTCCAAACTCTGCACTGTTCAGCGGTGTATCATCCAGCACGTTCATGGTCTCAGTACATGGTGGGATACAGATGATACGGTTACACCACGCGTCATGGACACCCTGCTCCGAAAAAGAAGGCAGCATTCAGAGCACACCGTTATCACATTGACATCTTCATGTCCTTAACAACATTGAAACAAACATGGCTGGGAAATGCTGGGAAGTTTCATGTTTTAATCCCATCCCAAAAGAAAGGGTGCAAGAATTTTCCCATATATCCAAAACAGAGGTTAGTAAATGTCCCTTTTTGGGGATTTGCTTCACATCACCTTCGTATCTGTTGGAGACTACAGCCCCCAGTTGGGTGATGTGAATAACTAAGACATTTAAGACATCTTTCAACCCCCAAATATTCATGGATCTCAAGTAGCCACGGATTTTCATCTGATAAATCCGAGAAGTCCCAATCCTTCAGAAAATCCCAATCCAATGTCCGAGGCGTCCACTGTCAAAGTGTTGTAGGATTCCCAGTCAATGGAAGCCGTGACGTCCCCTACCTGGCAGCAAAGACGAAGCCCTTCCACCCATAAACATATCAAGAAAGGCAAATAAGAAACTCTGGTAATTTGTTACATAGCTGTTGAAAATGGTCATTTATAGTTATTTACCCATTCAAAATGGTGATTTTCCATAGTTCTGTTAGTTTACCAGAGGGTATACATTGAATGAATCTTTTGCATTTGAAAAAAAATCGAGGATTTTTGGAATGATCCGCTGACGACTTTGGAATTTCTGACAGTCTGAGCATCTTTGAAAAAGAACCACAAAAAAAGAGATAGGCAGATTATTTAAGAGGTTATAACTTATAACACAGACTAAAAGATTGCTATAACTATAACTAAAATAACTCATGATCATCATTATCTGACTCTCGATCTATGAATCTATGATTTGTTTGCATATGTTTTCCACCGATCCGCCAATTTAGGGCCTCTTCATCCAGTGGATTGCCATAGGCATCTCTGGCTTGCACGAAGAAGCTGGCTTCAGTGCCGGCTGTAAACTCGATTGCTCCCTGGGCCCAAATCAGAGCATCATGGGTTTTTGGTCACGGCAACGTTCCCACGGTGAAACCAATGTATCCCATAGAAATTGATGTCAATGTGGAAATCTTGGACAAAGAAAAACCACTTCTGACACATCCTCTTCGGCAACGGAACTGGCCTTCTACATGCAGAACTGAGCCATTTGGGGATGGGTTCAAGTCACATTTTGTGCACCGGGAACCATAGTTCTTGTTTAGTCTGAAAGCATCCACTTTGAGGCAGCTCATCATTTTTACCCCTAACTATTGGTGATAATATATATATATATATGTACATATGGTGATATTCCCTTTTAACTTCCAACTATATATTTGCTGATAATCCCCTATCGATGATGGGGATTGCATGGATTCTTCTGACTGAGTCACCGCACAAGGCCAGTGACCGTTGAGTGGGCCGAAGAGACCCGGCCGGGTCTGGCGATGAATTGGAAAGGACTGTCCTGCAGGGTGAATGGGTTGTGGGTATAGCAAGCCCCAAAAAAGATCCCAAAAGTGATTTACATAGAATTTATCACTACTCTAGGATTGGATTGTACCAACTTCCATCACTTCCATCTTTTTGAGCTTTACTATATCTGCAAAAATTGCTGTGTTGCGCCAAGTTCTAAGTATCAAGCCATCCAAACTTGGAGCTCAATCAAAATTGAGCCAATCTCAAAAGAGTTGGGGATGCTGGGATGCTTAGGACATTGGATTTGGGCAAAGCATTGAATGGAAGGGTCCTTGACAGGCCGCCCATTCAACGACACGGACACGCGGTAGGTGCCGGCCACGTTCACCAAGTACCTGCCATCGAATACCCAAAAATGGTTGACCAATCATTAAATCTGTTCGAAAACTCTATAGCTACCCCCCAAAAAAGTTGTTGATCTTCACCACTTTTTAGGATTTTTGTTGTTGGGGCCAAATCCCATCTGCTGCTTGGGCACTCAACTTTGTAAAGCCCATCCATGGCATCCGGATTCACCTCGCGACATGCAGCAAACTTTGCCACAAAAATCCTGGGTTGAGATCCTCGAAATTAGAGAAAGATTAAAAAAAAACATCTTGGCTCTCAAAAATATCATGTTAATATCATGCTAATGTCATGTTAATATCATGTTAATGTCATCCATTTCTTCATATTTCAGACATGTCACTGCAGCCCGGATCCACCACTGGGCCCACTGGGCTGGCCGCGCCGGTGAGGAGACCACGGTGAAGGTCACCGGGCCATTGAAGGTCACCTGAAAGACTTCCTGGTTGCTCTTCAGCAAGTTGTCCGCCTCGGACATCCCTTGCCATCCCCTGCCGGCTGGGACGTTCTGCGGACGTGATGTCTGCTAGAAATTATGTAACATCATGGGGGTTAGAATTGGTCATTATATAATGTTATGATATGTTATATAATTATATACATTTATATACCACCATATTATGGGGAGATGATATGATGAGATCACGGCAGATTCCGAACCAACATGAATCTGATACCTGAGCGTCTCTGAAAATGAGGCTGGTACACTGTCTACTCCAATGCATTGCCAGTTCCATTGGGAGAATGAGGGCTTTAACATTTGTAGGTATGGATGACGTCATGCGATGAAGTTTATCCCACAAAATCGCTGATCATTTGCAGAATGGTGGCCTTGCAGTGACCTTGGCACCAAAGCCATCTTTTCACAACGCTCAGCTACGGACCGTATCTTTGGCCTGGATGTAGAAAGCACGAGACCTCAACAAAAACATGCCCCACATAAGGCTGAAAGACATCAGGGCGCTGTATGTCGGCAACCCACAGGCTACATGATGGAGAGCGCAGCCATGTTCAGGCATAGGGAGCTGTATGTCGGCAACCTACAGGCTACATGATTGGAGCACAGTGGAAGGAAACAGCCAAGTTGAGGCATCAGGGAGCTGTATGTCGGCAACCTACAGCCTGCATGATGGGTGCAGTGG
>Ga0126342_10018925_pt1 | contig 11760 bp, 8 predicted proteins | sample Cyp1metagenome_FD_92528 | JGI IMG/M metagenome (GOLD analysis project Ga0126342, IMG submission 92528) | Coral microbial communities from Lord Howe Island, Old Settlement Bay, Australia - Cyphastrea 1 metagenome | ecosystem: Host-associated > Invertebrates > Cnidaria > Coral ... | reverse complement strand
GTTGCGAACGGTTGCGGACGGTTGCGAACGGTTGCGCTCGCGAACGCAACGTCGAGCGAACACACCCTCAACCCCCAGACCCCCAGAGTGAAACGGGAACCCTTGCTACGCATTCGGGAAAAATATGAAAAGGGCTCCCCGTTGAACCTCCAATTCACGGTAGAGGTCTTCAGGTAGGATCGGAGGCATGTAGCCCTAGCGGCGATGAAATCTGTGCGGATTTTTTCAAGTGACTCAAATGGGAAGTGAGTGAAGTAGTTATGATGGATGGTTTAAGGGGAATGGGCAACTGAAATGGGAATAACAGCAAATAATGGATCAAGCAAATATTTGGAGATCGAATTGAACAGTGCAAATTAGCTGAATTGTCAAGCGAATCCAATGGGAAATAGATAAAAGATGATGGACTTTCAAGTAGCTCAATTTGCATTTGGATGATGCAAACGATCAATTATAATTGTCAACCAGTTGAAATGGTAAGTACAAAATCACCGTATTTGCAGCTGAAACCGGAGTTTTTCACAGTGGATTTGCTGCCCTAGAAACCATGAATAAACCAACGTGCAAATGCCAAACTTGGTGAGTTGAGACTTGGCCGCCTTGGCCTATAACGTTACGGTCAAACACCTCGTTTTGCACCCGCCTGGCCCGCCTTCTTCGTAGCTGAAAACGTGGTAAAAAATAGATATTTTAGCATTATAGTTAACTTGTTGTTCTAGATCAGAACGCGCAGCATAGGGACCTGTGCGGGTTCGTTCCACATCATCATCATCATCATCATCATCACAATCATCATCACTACCTTCTTTGTTGATCTTCGCAATTGAATGTAAAGTTTGACGGGGGTGGGACTTTGATCTTCCCAATTGAATGTAAAGTTTAACAGGGATGGGACTTTTATATTCCCTAATACCTTTGATCTTCCCAATTGAATGTAAAGTTTCACGGGGTGGGACTTTTATATTCCCTAATACCTTTGTTAATCTTCCCAATTGATCCTGTTCAGTTGACTTGCCAACTCGCTGCCATCTCCATTCCTGGCATTGCCAGCAATTAGACCGAGCATCCTCAGAAATCGGTACGATTCATCCAGGTTCAAGATGTTCGCCATATGGGTCCGGGAAGAGGAGCCATCAGAGAAATGGAACTGCTTCCACTCACTGCTGCATCGGGCTAAAAAGGCTTGTTCTGTGAAGCTCGCCAACATGCAAGATTCTACTTTCGTCACTGTGGCATCAACACGCTGAGAAGCCCTGCGAAGAGCGGCTTGGTCATTGACAGCTGCAATCTCCGCCAGAACGTTGGTCAATTGCGACTTGCGAGTCTGGGAGGCATTGCAACTGATTGCGATCATGCTCCCTGCGCTTTTGGCCCCTGGAAAAATATCCACGAGCACACCGTTTGCACTCGGGCACAAACCTATCTGCACTGCACTGCTAGTCCCAGTGGCATCAACGGCGTCGATGCTCGTGCCGCTAACCGAGCTAGGATCAGGGATCCCCTTTCACACCTTTGTTGATCTTCCCAATTGAATGTAAAGTTTCACGGAGTGGGACTTTTATATTCCCGGCTACCCTTATTGATTGTCCCATGTCAAGCAGGGTGTGGGCGAAACGGGGTGTGTGCACGTAACGTTGGCAAATACCAACTCAGTCAAGTTTCCATAGCAACTTCAAACGGTATATTGATGTATATTATATATGTTGGTGGGTGATAAAATTGGCGAGATACACTCCATGACTCTGATCGTTGAAATACAATGAAATCTCCAAGAAGAAATGGGATCTCACATTTTTTAGTGTAAAAGCCGTGTGTGTGTGTGATCCACGGAAACAACGTCCACAAATGATCCAAAAAACCTCTGATACTTCTGAAAAGTTGAGATTTCTTTGGAACATGTCCTGAAAAGCAGGGTGGCTCCCAACACCTCAGGTACAAGGGTGGTAAATTTGCTAGATATACCATCTGGTTATTTAACAGAGCCATGGAAAATCACCATTTCTAATAGGTAAACCATCTATAAATATGCCATTGGCCATGTTAAACAACCAGAGGGTAGCGGTAAAATGACTCATTTGACCCCGTTGTGGCTATCATTTCTCAATGGGTTGGAGCAACCCTGTGATTTACTCATGATTATTCGATATACTGGTTGGTGGTTGAGCCCTACCCCTCTGAAAAATGATGGACTTCGTCAGTTGGGATGATGAAATTCACAAGATATGGAAAGTCATAAAATTCCATGGTTCCAAACCACCAACCAGTATATGATATACCTTTAACCTCGCATCAACCGCACCATTCTTATGGTTTCTCCTCCCACCATTATCCAAGATACGGAGAAACACTGGCCATGCCACGAAATGCAAGCCCCCGGAGACCGACCTCCTTTGCGCCGCCTGTCTCCTGTGAGGAGGAAGGCTCAAAACCCAATAGCCTCTGGTCATTAAACAGTCTGGTATTGAAGCCATGGACCATTTAGTTCGTTGATCTGCCTATCAAGTTCCGGAAGTGGGGGGCATAACCCATAGAAATGGATAGAAATGGTGATTTCGCTAGGGAAAATGGTGATCAAAAGATGACTTCCAGAGTTATGTAAACGTTTCCCAACGGGTATTACCATATGACAAACGGAACCAGCTATGACATGACTTGGGCTACAGGCCATAAGGCTATCAGGTTTTTGACGAAAATAGTCATATAACAAGACAAGTTCATGGGGATTAAGACTGAGATTTGATTTATCCTATGGTATCCTTTTAATGATAGCTAAATTGACTTAAATCTTGGAAAAACAAGTGTTTATTCTGGTTTATTGGGACTATATCTCTGGTTTTCACGGGTTTAGCAACAGAACTCACCGGCTTCACCTCGAAACGGATCACCCCAGTTTTGTTCATTGGGTTTTTGGTAGGGGTAATCCACTGATGGGGTGAACCAACCCACCTGTTATCAATGGTAATCCACTTGATAGTAAGGATAATTAGCTGATTACCTACTTGGTGGCTGATAGATAGTGGCTGATAGATGGGGTGAAGCCACCAAGCGTTCGATTCAATGCTTTGAAACTGCTCCAATCTCCGCAACAGGCAGCGTGTTTTTTGGTCTTTTTGGGGACTGATCGGACTGACCAAACCGACTTGGGAGTGGCAAATTTAATGGGATTTAATGGGATAGAGAACCAAGCATAATTGAAAACTAGCAGCTATGCTGCGGTACTCGAACATGGCTAGCTGGGAAATTCCCTAAACTAAATGGATGCTGTCTTGGAAAAAAACGTGAAATGTTTGATTATCGTTGATTTGCTGAAGTAACCCCCAATCAAAAATTATTCCCTGTAGATTCCCTAGTGGATTTCCCTTTCCGGGAACATGATCGGAGGGTAGGGTACGCCAATGTACGCCACGCCCCTCAAAGTCCTCATCTTCCTCTTCTCCCTCCTCAAAACCTCCCAGTTCTCTAACAACCTCGAGGAATTGCGGGCAATGTAGATCTGTAGCAACAATGGATCAAAGCCCGCTCGAAGTATCACGGTTTCTGAAGTGAGTTTTTCAATTCGTAGCTCCAACTGGCTCCCCGTTGTTGGGAATATGGCTACCCACATCTCCTAATTGTTCCCTCCAAATAACCGCTGGATACTGTATGTGTTCACTTCAAAATTGCTCATCCTCCTTAATATCATCATCCATCCTATACCTCATCATCCTCAGTATCAGTTTTACCTATATCATCATGGTGGATGTTCATCTCTACAAAACTGGCATATTTTTGTGGCCTAGCCTCTAGCCTGGCACTGAATTCTGTCAGGGAAGCGCCCGGTGATGGATCCCCCAGGTCTGGAAGATGAAGATTTCCTGGTGGATATTGTCATCATATCGTCATCCACAGGGGTTCCATGTTCGATTTTGGGCAGGCCAAATGGTTAGTCAATGTTGGGACGGGTCATCCAGGTCAGCCAATTCATTGCCACCATCCCAGGTCACCCTCCGGTGGTCCGTCCCACGACTGTAACTGGGTGGGATATCACCCCCATTTTTTCAGTGGGTTTTTGGTAGGGCTAATCCACTGGGGTGAACTAACCCACTTACTGAGATGAGCCACCAAGATCACCAAGCAAATTGCTTGAGAAAATCAGGCATGGGGCTGAGGGTTCCCCCTGAGGGCACAAGCCGCTCCTGTATGAATGTCTTTGTGATGGATCGCTTGGAAGCAAAGATCGCAAATTTCAGTTTCATCATTTTAGCTTTGTACTGAAGCCCAAGCTCTGAAAAAAATCGAGCTAGCCTCTGGTCATCAAACAGATTTCAACACTTTGGACTAGATTTGATCATGGCGGGTTCTAAAATAGGGCTACCCCGGCTACCCCCAAATCATCCATATTCGTGGGATGTTCTGCTTTTCCCTTATAGACTTATAGACCATCTAAGGAATGGGTACCGGGTACCCGATTTATGGAAACCCCCATATTGATATTGTTTTGGGGGTCAAAACCCTGCTACCCTAGGTACCCTAAAATAGCTGGAAATATGGATGTTTATTCCCCCAAATATGATAATTTTGTAGGATTTTGACCCATCTATAATTACATAAATTCCATAAATAGGTGCTATGGTTACCATTCCCAAATGGGTGGTTTATTATTGCTTTACCCACATTGTACAGAATATCTCCACCTACCATGGCTAGGAAATTCTCAGCGCGATCAACCATAGTTGTACCATATAGACACACACACACACATATATATATACACATACAGTATACTGTGTATGTATATATATATATATGTATGTATACCTACATCTTCTATACTAGTTGGTGGTTTCAACCCCCCTGAAAATATGAAAGTCAGATTGGATCATCATCCCAACTATTGGGGAAAATAAAAGTCATGTTCCAAAGCATTAACCAGATCTAACTATATATGTAATCAACTCACCATTTGGTTGGGATGTATCATGATTTATCATGATTTAAGCATGAAACCATTGGGAAGATCATGGAAGTATATCATATTTCATCCCAAACGAAAAAATTGCACATGGATTTTTCCCAAGGACTTCTCTCCGCGACAACTGCGCCCCTTGAGCTGAGCTCAGCTGACGGGCAGGATATACCACCTCCAGGCAGGGACCACCAGAGTGGCCTCAGGTCAGGCGCCTGATCCATTTATGGGGCAAGAAAACCCCACCAAGAGATTACTAGTAGTAGATATATAGTAGATATATAGTAGATATATAGTAGATATATAGTGTATATATATATAGTAGATATATAGTAGATATACAGTAGATATACAGTAGATATACAGTAGATATATAGTAGATATATAGTATATAGATATAGAGTAGGTGTATAGTAGATATATAGTAGATATATATATATATAGTAGATATGTAGTAGATATAAAGTATATAGATATATTATATAGTATATAGATATATTATATAGTATATAGATATATTATATAGTATATAGATATTTTCTTTATAGTATATAGATATATAGTGGATATATAGTAGATATATAGTAGATATATAGCAGATATATATATATATAGTAGATATATATAGATATATAGTAGATATATAGTAGATATATAGTAGATAGATATATATATATATATAGTAGATACCTGATATACCCTATACCAATAACATATTACTAATAGTAGATATACCCAGATGCTCCATGGTGCTGGTATATTTACCTACAAAACTGGGTGATTTTGGGGGTAAATGTTGGTAGATATTCCATTTGTGGTGGGAGATAACTAATAGATAACTAGTGGTAGATTACTATAGATGGTTCCTACTAGTGATTACTATAGTGTTATCCATTATTATAGTTATCCACTATACTGTATACTAATAAATTACTAATAGTAGATAGATAGCAGATAACTAGTAGATAGATAATAGATACCAGATATACCCTATAATTGAACAAAAAACTCCAAATTGGTGAGTATTGTAAAATAATGTATATAAATATCCTTGAAATAGAAAGAAATTGTTTAAAGATCTAAACATTGAAGAAAACCTGAAGACCGTCAAGGATACCCTGAGAGAAAAAGTTGCCCTGTTTTCATTTCCATTTACAGCAAATGAAACTTCAATGCGGGACCCCCGAAAAACAAAGTGGGTTATCCGTTGCCGCGAGGTTTTTTAATCCCATCAAACTGTAAGTTCCCATGGTGATAAAGTCCTCGATCGTAAAAAAGAGCTCTGGGTTACTACTGACATGGAAAAAAATCAAAAAAGAGTGTTCCTACAAGGAATGTTTTTCCCCATAGACAAGACTATAATGGGTTTATCCCATTTGAGCAGTGTTCAAAAGCCGATGTTTCTCATTTCACTATATTGTACTGCTTGGTTAAGAGATCAGGATTCCCATCATGGGTTCTGATAATCCCAAATGTATTTGACTGGTGTAATCCCCGAACTCATCAACCAACAGGAGTAGATCGCAGCCGCTGATTTAGCGGTTTTTCGCGATCAGTGGTTCATCCGACATGTCTAAACCTCCAGCAACTAACCAACAGAATTAGTAGAAGGTGAACATATATCAAGGAGTCTTAGGTAACCCATGCCAATCTGATCCGCTATAAAATGGCTCTGACATGGTGACTGAATCCGGGAACATTCAGCAATGGATGCAGGCAAAGTGCGGCTCGAACTGACCACACGGCCATTGCTCCATCCCCCGGTACAACATCCCTGTGCTCTTCCAAACCTCGAGGCCTCTCACCTCACCTTGCAAAAGCCGATCCAGGCTGCGAGCTTCATCAAGAGCCTTCTTCTCCATGCTCTCGCCCCTGCGGTAAGCTTGGAGGGCCTTGCACCCGCCCGGCGTTGTCCAACGGGTAATGCTTGATTCCTCAGATTTGAACGCCATGGGCACATCATTGTACGGATCACCCGTCAACCACCGACCGGCTTCCCAAAGTTTCGTAAGACAAAAATTACTAAGCAGGCTGCGGGATGTTGGATAATCGGATAATCTGGCATTGCTTTCGGGTTTTGTAGGCCAGGTGTGCGCCTGTTAAATCCCCGTTTTGGAGGTCCTGTTTTTGGTCTCACCCACAACGGTTTGAGTTCCAAGCTAACATCAGGGCAAGAACGACCTTGACCTGGGAACCGCGAGAACAAACCACGTGGTAAACCCAACGAAAACGTACGTGGAAACGTGGTGAAAACGCAAGAAATTGAGATTGAAACCATCAAAATGATGATTTGTGTTCAAAACATGGTGTCTTAACCGGCAGAAAAATGTGAGTTAAGCAATCAAAATAGGTTGTTCATCAACAAAACCGACGGATATAACCTCCGCACATGGAAAGTATCATTAAATGTACTCCGCCAATCTTGGATGATACCTTGCATTTTTTCTGCTGGCTAGTGCTGTTAGATTAATACACGTATCGGCTTCAAAGTGGCGAAAGATTCAGTTCTGTAAACTTCCCCATCCAAGGTTTCACCGAACACAAAAATTACACCGGCAAGAGACCCCAAACAGTGTAGGTGGTAGTAAGTCAATGTACCAAATGCAAGAAACGGTAGCCGCGGAACAGTAACAAATGAGTTAGACATTATCTCAACTGCAGCAGCAGGACCTCACATAGATCTATGTAGAGGATCTCACAAGAGCTTCATACAAGAACTTCCTATGAGCATCCCAGGAGAACTTTCATACAAGCACCACTGCAGAGCATCTTCAAGACCTGAATGCAAGGACCTCTTGAACCAGGGCCTCTTCAAGAGCTTCTCACAAGGACCCGTGCAAGATCATGCCAAGGCCCCTGGCAGCATGTCACGAGGATCTCCACAAGATCTTCAAAGACCTTGACCAAGATCTTCATGCCAGGACCCCCAAGAGAATCTCACGAGTCCATCATAAAAGGACTACAAGAAGCTCCGAAAAGCCTCCCAGAACAGCTTTCATACAAGCACCTCTAAGACATCTGCAAGATCTTCATGCAAGGCCCTTCACTTTATGCGAGCCTGCGCAGTTGAAATGCACAGGGACATATCACAAGAGCAGTTTTATGCAGGAATTTGAAGGAAAAATGCCGCGCCCCAGGACCGGGACAACCGTTTTTTGCGAGCCTGCGCAGTCGAAATACACATGGACATCTCACAAAAGCAATTTTTATGAGAGAATGTACCGGAAAAATGCGGCGCCCCAAGATCAAGGAAAACTTGCGCCGCAGACTTTGTGCGAGCCTACGCAGTCGAAATGCAATTGGACATTTCACAAGAGCCCTTTTATGCAGAAATTTACAGGTAAAAGGCCGAAGACCAGCTGGAGCACCCTGATCAAGCAGCACCGGCCTTTACACCTACCGTAAGTCCCCAAAATGAGGTATATAATATGATATGACCATATATGACCCAAAGAAATACCGGATCTGAATGGTTTCAATGCCATCCCCCCAAAGAAACACATTCTATGGGAATGGGCACCATATGGCTGTCTAGATTCAATATTTTCATGGAAGGTACGATTGATGATAATATGAATACAACAAGGCTCACTCTCAAGGAACCAGTGGGATGACGCACTCGTAGAATTGGTTGAAGGAAACTACAACTGACAGGCGGTTTTGTCAATGAATACTGTATTTTGGGAGTAGACTGAAGCAAACGGGAATTTCACAAAGAATTGTCTGGGTTTCACCAATCTGCGGAAAAACAATTATATGCCCCCCGTCCTCCCCCCAAGAAGAACATTTCTTATCTGATTTTTTCAAGGGGCCAGGCAATTCACAATCCAAAAACGCTTCCGATCACCGAAGGACTCACCGAAGGAGTTTCCCAAAGGGATCCAGGCCACAATGTCCCGGGGCTTAAGAATACCCACTTGGCCATAGAAGGTGACTGACTTGGTGAACGATGGGGAAATAGAACCAAGAACATATATAACAAGGGGATATTCAATGGAGTGGTTTAAGGGAAAATTTACAGGAAAGGCCTACATTTAATGGGAAAATCTATGGTTTCCTGTAGATTTTCCCTTAAACCAATCTATTGAGATATACCATCTGGTTATTTTTCAAAGTTCGACCCTATCGCCAATTTGAAGTGTTTTCGAAAAAAACTTCCAACCCCCATCTCAGCCCAACTTTTGGCAGGGTCGCTGCGTTTACAACATCCCGAGACTCGATGACTCAACGACAAGGAACAAGGGAAGGGGGCAGAATGCCCTCCGATGCCTCCTGGTTAATGGTTACTTCGGCCATGGCCAAGGTTGGAAGGAAAAACGTTTCCAGGTCATTTGGGTAACCACACGGTGGTTAGTAATGAATGGTAAATACCACACGGTGATGAGTTTTTCATGGTTTTCATAATGACAATAAAGGGCAATAGTTTCAATTAGTAATTCATCATGGCCAATGATGGGCAATAGTATGCAATAGTGGTAAATAATGGTGGTATAACCAACAATAATGGATGAAGAATGGAACATTGGAATAATGTGAGAAACCCTGGCTGCCATAAACCTGCCAACACCGGTTGGATGGTGTTATCACAGTAGCACTCAGGACTTCGCAGCTGGGGACCTTTCATGGGATCAAATGGAACTTGCTCACCAACTTGATATGATATGGCAGTGTGTCAAAACCTTGTACCCCTGGTGAACATCAAAATAGCTGGTAAATGGATGTTCATCCCCCTAAAAATGGTATTAATAGATATTGATCCATACCCATATATGGCTGTGTCTGAAAACCGGCAAAATACCTCCTCGGATATGGCAATTTCACAGTGAAACTCATGGTGTATTGAGGATGCTTGGTGTTTCATGTGGTTTACCCGACTTCAGACGTGGTTTTTAAGCCCAGTTGGTCCAACGATTCCTGGGGTGAAAACGCCATGTCCGTATCTGATTCCAGAGATATGCACATCTGCATATATGTACATAATGGTTATGTGTATATGCGCATACATTTATGTGTATAGATTCATCTATGAGTACAAATATATTTGTTTATGTGTATATGTGTATATGCATACCTGTATGTGTATATGCATACCTGTAACTATAGATTCACTGTAGATGTATACATAATATGTATATATATATATGTGTGTCTGTGTACGTGTGTGTGTGTGTACGTGTACGTGTACGCATATCTAGAGAGAGAGGTCCAAAATTAGAAACTGTTTTCCGAGATGTCATAGACGATGTCACTCTGAACATTTCCAGTTCGGGACTGCTATATCTAAATATGCACATAGCCACATAGCAAATATTTTCGTCACAGCATTCACCAATCTATTTTTTTGGTGGGAGCATTCTCCCTTGCCAACCGTCATGGTGACTTCATGGCGAGGATATATATATATATATATGTGAAACATATGTATTTAATATGACTAATATGTTATTAAAAAAATAGGTGTTTCTATGTAGAAATGCACATCGTTTTTTGACGACTAGTATTGGCCTGGTTGCTGGCATCTGTACGCAGAAAAACTAATTCAAACATGCTTATGTAACTCAATAATATCAATATGCCTGATTGGGATTACCCTCTGGTAAACGTTAACAAAAAAACTATGGAAAGATCCACCGCTTTTAGTGGATAAATCAACGGTTTCTATGGCCATTTTCAATAGCTATGGTAGTTTACCAGAGGGTATTCGTGGATATACCCAATACTTGAGATGATGTTTTCGTGACCCCGCAATGGTTGTTTATTGAGGTGGTTTATTATTGGTTTCACGACAGGAAATCCCTCTACACAAAGAACATAATCCTCTAAGATCCATCAAATTTCTTCTAAAATAGTTGACTTGCCAAAAAATAAGTCAAACGAAAGACTAAAATCACATGGGAAAAAATGAACACCACAATAATTTCAATTTAAAAAAACGACTTAAAATCAAGATATGTCCGACTAAAACATACAACTAGACAAAAAAAACATCAGTATCATCAGTCAAGTAAGCAAAGAACCCATTTTTCCAACCTTCAGCCGCCGGCGCCGGAAAGGGCCCCCATCCCCGGCTGGCTCCCTCTCAGCCGTTTCGTCCACGGCCACATCGAAACAGCGCTCCCAGGCAAAGCCGATCAAAACACCGATGGCCTTGGAGCCGACGAGTTGGACGAGGTGGATGTGGACGAAAATCTATGGGATTTCTACCATGTGAGGCCCCCGTTCGATAGCTAAGTTGGTGAACATAAGTCCAATAACTATGGTTTATGGTACGCAAATAACTATAGTTACTGGGGCTTATAAACCAACTAACATCACTGGGGGGCCTCACATTGTATGGGAAATTAGGCTTTAAGGCTGATTATATCCCCATTGATAGTACTAAACTTTAGCTGATTTAATCTGGTTGGTGGTTGAGCCCTACCCCTCTTAAAAATGATGGAGTGAAAGTCAGTTGGGAGGATGACATTCCCAACTGAATGGAAAGTCATAAAATTCAATGGTTCCAAACCACCAACCAGCTATGGGATTTCTATGGGAAAATGTGTATTTTTTTTCGATGATTCCTATGTTCATGTTCATATTAGGCGAAACCTCTGATCATGTTTTTTTTTTGTTGACTATCTATCATCGTCACAGGAAAATTATCTAATATTTATGAGTGATGTAGCTTATTCATATTTCATAAATACATACATACAATGTGAGGCCCCCCAGTTATAAGTTGGTTTATAAGCCCCAGTAACTATAGTTATAAGTACCATAAACCATAGTTATTGGAGTTATAAACCAACTTAGCTATCTTGGGGGCCTCACAT
>Ga0126342_10018924_pt1 | contig 11761 bp, 12 predicted proteins | sample Cyp1metagenome_FD_92528 | JGI IMG/M metagenome (GOLD analysis project Ga0126342, IMG submission 92528) | Coral microbial communities from Lord Howe Island, Old Settlement Bay, Australia - Cyphastrea 1 metagenome | ecosystem: Host-associated > Invertebrates > Cnidaria > Coral ... | reverse complement strand
GGCAGCTTCGCCGACCCGGTGTGCGCGAAGCGGCCACCCGGACGAGCGTGGGCTGGCGCAGTTGCTGCCTGGGAGGCGGCAGCGGGCTTGGTGCCGGGTGCGGGGTCGGGGGGAGGGCGGGATTGAGGATGTGGGTGAGCCTGCGGCGCGCGTGACGGTTCAGGGGACGAGGAACCTCACTGGCCGAAGTGGCGGTGGGCCGCTTTGGGGTTAAAGCAGGGTGACTGCAGCGGCCGCGTAGCAAAAGAAACGGGTGAAACAACTGCGGGTGAGACGGGGGCGCGGAAGGTGCTGCAGTGGCGCCATGTGCGGTCCCCCCCCGGGGGTGTGGCGCTGTTAGTATGCGGCGCCGCTTTGTTGCACCTCCTCATGGGTTTGTGTGTGCCGGGGATTGGGGGTGGTGGGGGGTGGTAAAGGGTGTCAGCCGCCAAGGGGGCAGGCTGGGATGGGGCTTCGTAGGGGCAACGAAAGGGTACGGGGCGGGCTCGCCTTTAAAGGGGGCGGCGCGCCTCGCTTGGGATTGGGGCCCGAAGCAGCCTTGAAAGTGATGGCGCACTCGGGGCCGCGAGCCGGGGGGGGTCACCGCAGGGGGTTGTGGGTGAAGGGGGCAGGGGAGGGGTGGCCGGCGCGGTTGGCTTGAGCCCTTGAGCCTTGAGCCAGAATTTTGTATCTTGAGCCAAAATGATCATACAAGGTGGTGCCCCCCCAGTTATAAGTTAGTTGATAACCCCCATTAAGTATAGTTACATCAATATCTACCATAAACCCAAGTTACTGGAGCCATTAACCAACCTAGTTACCTATGGGGCACCACCTTGTATTGATATTGATCATGGTGAGGACACTAAAGCAGCGGCTTTTAGCGAGCGAAATGGGATCATCTTCCACTTCGTCCAAGGTGAGGTTGACGAACAAAAACTGCAGACTGCAGAGCGTTTTGCTTGCTTTTCAGCGAATGATGTGGTTTTGATTCCAGCATGTTCCAATCAAAGATTTCCAAACCCCCAAAAACAACTAGGCTTTACAGTTGTAAAGCCCTTTACCAATTGCAACTGGTCGTAAGATTGATTCCAAATGGGGTTATAATTCCATAAATTGGGGTTATAAATTGTTATAATTATAGCTGCTAAGGGGCTTACCAAACTGTAGCTTTAATAAAGTGGCTCCTCCCCATCCATGCCATGGCCTGATTTGTTGGCCGACTCTGTAGGCGAAGCTTCAAACTCGGAGATCGGAGCGTCACTCATGTCCTCCGCGGCAGACACCTGATCTTCCTCCTGCGCTGGGAAGACGTAGAGCAAGTGCAGGAAACCAAGGTGAGGGACGTTTTAAAAAACATGTAGAGACCCCAGTATCCCAAGTCATCTTTGTTGGTTTATGAAGCCCATGAATATTATATTATATAATTGTATAGTTAAATTACCCCTTTGCCCTTTATACAATAGTTGACCTAGTTCTAATAAGTCAACTTTGCTATCTAGGGGGCCTTACCTTGTTATTTGTTCGATTACAGATGATTATGACCCTCCATGAAAAACAATACCTAGACCCTTAGTACCTTGAACAGTTTTTGGGGTTCGTATAGCCATTCTGACTTGAGACTTTTAAAATGTGTAGCCATGTTCATGGGTTCTTGCAGGGTCTAAGTAGATATAACGTACCCTTTGGAAAAAACCACCATGGCTATTGAAGGTGGCCACTTATAGTGGATGTACCCAATTCAAAATGGTGGTGTTCCATAGTTATTTTAGTTTACCAAAGGGTATCTCTACCTCAGTTCACCTACTTATAAACCAACTTAGCTAAAGCTTCCCTGGGCCGACCAACTGTTGGAGGTGTACACCACAGGTGATGTTGGGAAGTGCAGTTCCCGCTTAGTGAAATGATATGCGACAAAAAGGCGCTATGTGTACCTGCAAATGTATATATACAATACACATATAAATATATATATATATATGTACATGTATTTATTTGCATGTTGTTCACATAGGCACTGAATGTGCATGTCATGTTAAGTCCGGGGACAGAAAAAACAAAACTTGTTTCTGTCACTACTAGACATGCAGCCGTGTGACTCCTTACCTGAGACAGGGCTCAAAGAATCACAAAACGTTTCATTCTATCTTGAACATTGAGATCAGCTTCCCAAACTTCACCCTCCATGGAACCAAATCAAATTTCAAAGGATATACCCTCTGGTAAACTAACATAGCTATTGAAAATGGCAATTTATAGTGAGTTTTTCCATTAAAAATTGTGATTTTCCATAGTTATATTAATTAGTTTACCAAAGGGTAGAGACACACCAAACAATCCAAAGCCGCTAAAAATATTGACCCTGACGGGTTCTGTGGTTGAGCGACCCATCCCAGTTCTGGTTGAATTCAACCCGCTCAAAAAATAGATCGAGTCTATCTAAATAATTTGTTTTTAATAAATATCACCACAATGATGAAAAACAAGACCAAATAAGATTGCTCTACTGTGGGTTTCAACCATCCAAGGTGGTGCAGGATTTCTTCCATCCACAGTATGGTACAGTCTAAACCTAAAACACATATGACATCATGTGACACCCGCCCGACTTTGGCGTCCGGCTGCATCTGAGTTTCTTCTCGTTGTTCCTCCGTTGGCTAACGATTGGTTTTCTTGGGAAAATCTTACCCGGACACCATGGGATTTTCCATGATTGTCCCATGACATATGGGAGATGTCCTGTATATTGACGGACACAAAGTTAGAACCTTTTTTGGAAAAACAAAACGAGATTTGTACATCTGGCCGGGTTCTTACTCATATGAGTTAGAAGCTCTAAAATTAACCACAGTTAGAACCCAAATATATAACATTTCTATGCAACATTTCATATACCGCGTATGCTCCTGCCCTCGTACACACTCACACTTAGAACCTCTTGTATGATCTTGTACGCATACATATATTCACAAGTATACATGTATAATATCATCGCTACTCTTGTATATGAACTGATGTTGTGCAAACTCACATTTGTCTCTGCCCTCGCGAACCCACACACTTAGAATCTCTTTGTATATATACATTCATCCACAAGTATACATGTAGCGTATAGTAGATACTTTTGTATATGAAATAAAGTTGTGCGAAATCACATATGTCGCTGCCTTGCCAGTGCACACTTTGAAGCACACACAAGTATACATATATAATAAACCCATGCCGTACAAACTCACATATGTTTGTGCCCCTTGCGAGTGCTCAAACTTTGAACCTTTTTGTATACATCGACATTTTCAGAAGTGTACATATATCATATCATAGATTTATTTGTATACGAACCGATGTTGTGCATATGTGTGTGACCTTGCGAATGCTCACACTCAGAACCTCTTTGTATACATACATATATTCACAGGTGCACATATTTCATGTTACAAAAACTTTTGTATATGACTCCGTGCTGTGCGAACTCACATATGTCTGTGCCCTTGCGAGTGCTCACACTCAGAACCTCTTTGTATACACGCATATACTCACAAGCATATATAGATCATATCACAGGTACTTTTATATATGAGCCCATGTTCTGCGAACTCACATATGCCTCTTCCCTGGCAAGTGCTCACACTTTGAAGCCCTGTTTCTATGCGTACATACTTTGACAAGAAAACACATATCATGTCATAGATACTTTTTGTATATGAATCCATGTTCTGCGAACTCACATATGTTTGTGCCCTTGCAAGTGCTCACACTTAGAACCTCCTTATATACATGCATCTACTCACAAGTATATATGTATATATATATATATTTCATATTACAGATACTTTTGTGTATGACTCCGTGTTGTGCGAACTAACATATACTTGAAGTGCACGGACGCTGCACCATGTTTTCACCCTGGCCTAGGTGGAAGCCAAAACGGCTTCACGTCAGGTGAATTGTCCTTAGGGTCACGATGGGATGTGCTCGTTTCCACACAAACCCCCTTGGTACCGTGACCCTTAAGCATTCGCTTACGGTCTGCCACCCTTCGTCGCAGCTCTGCTGCGAGAGCGGTGTCACACAGAGACCAGTAGCATTGAATCAAAATCTTCTCTAATGAGCCGTTGCCATGCCATTTGGTCAGGCCATCGGAGGGTATCTCACTACCCGGAACCCACCTCAGGAAGCTGTTCCCCTGAGGGTCCTCCAACGTTTCACGCAAGACTGCGATGTCCACAATCAACTTGCGATCTGTCGGCGCCATCTCGGAGACGATGGCGTCGAAGGCAACCTTGGCGTCCAACACCAAGATGTGTTTCCACATGCTTGCATGAACCTTCCAGGCTCGCAGGCAGAACTTCTCCTGTGTCATTTCTGCAAGCGCAGCTCGCATGTAGTCGCCGTGCTCGAATGCCGTGGCGGAAGTTGTCAATTCCGCCGCCATACTGCACCTCACCACTCGTTGCAGCTTGGCACTCTGGGCCTCAATGACCGCCAACGTTGCTTCACCCTTCTGAATGTCGGGATGGGCGATGGCGACAATCAGACCACCCTGACTTCCTCCTCCATCACTGATGGAGAGCATTGGAGAGCACAATCATCTCTTCCAAAGGGCACCCAATGCACGGGACCTTCATCACGAAGTCCTGATGCGCCCTCCGAATCACCTTGTTCAGAAACTGCAGGGCCAACGGATCATTGGTGCTGGCCAGCTGTTGCACATAGGACGCGCCGTAGCTCAGGTCGAAGCGACACTGTCTTGCTGCCCAATTGACCTGCCCAATGGCTGAGCTGATCACCTTTTTCTCATGCTCCGTGAGCGGCCGTGCCATGTCGTCCGGCTTCCTCTCATCCACGAGCTTGATGTCTGCGCAGTACTCGTCCATGGTGTAGTACACCTCAAAGGTGTTTGGATCTTGATGTTCAAAACGACCACAGAACTTCTGCCAGCCATCACCTTTCCAAAGTCCAGACGGTCATGTAATTCTGTCCAGATCTCGTGGGCTGTGACGTCACCGGCATACCTTGTGTCATCCACATGTATGCAAGCCATTGCACGTAGACGACCGTCAGGATGGTAGAAGCAGAAGAAGCCTGGGATCAACTTGAGCTCTCGGCCACCGATGTCAATCAAGGTGTTGCGATACTCAAGATACCACAACCTCGGCGACTCAGGCAATCCAAAACCACCCTTGGTAAGCTGCGCCAAATCATCTCGGCAGCCCATGCCAAAGGATTCCTGCAAGATCTGAGGCGGTATACCCGTAAGGGATCTTGACGTAGATCTCCCGCTGTGGTGGCAACTCCTTACCCTGAAGGAAGGCCGCCGACACGTCCTCATAGAAGATCTCCCATCTGAACTGCACCGCCAGGAAGTTGAGGAGATTGTGTCCCACCAAGCTCACCGTGGGAGAGGCTGTAGGATAGGCACCGGCATCTGGATCACGGTGTCCACCAAACACCCATCGTGCCTTCAGTTCTGCAGCCTCCAGCTGTGGCTTCCCCTTGTTGGTGAGCACCATGCGTGATGGCAAAATCCTTTTTGGATCAATGACCTTGCCTTCAGGGACTCCTTTGATGGCTGCATGATCTATGTAGACCTTGAGGGCTTTGCGAAGTGCCGGGATGTAAGCTTGACGCCATCTGTCGTCCAGCTTTGACCAAGCATACTCCAGGCGATCCTTGCCTGTCACTAAGCCACCCTGTTGAGCTGCCTGTGCCCCATCTTGTGCCTGTTGTTGGGCATACGCTTCCAACTGTTGAACACCTGCATACTTGCCTGGTTCCGACCACAAGGCCCCGTGGAACTTCAACTCCGCCATGACATCGTAGGTGTCCTTCTTGTAGGCCTCCACGACGAAGAGTTCATACTTGAGCGCTTTCGCCGCAATCACAAAAGCCTGGGACGAGTCAAGGACCGGTGCATTCTCAAGGGCGACTTCCTCTTCAGACGCCATGTCATTCCTTGAAGCCGCCTCATTCTCCGTCACGTCGACCTCCACAATGCCGAAGTCCGTGTCATGCTGTGCCGAAGCTCTTGCTCTCGACCGACTCTTGTGCCTCTCGACGTCCTTGCGAATGCTCCGAGACCTCTGGTAGGCATCCTCCAAACGCTCTCGAATTGACGCCTCCTGCATGGTGGTCGGTGCTCCCATTTGTTTGGAGAGCTGCTCAAAGACCTTCTGTTTCTTGGCAAATGGCAGGTTGGAGGGGTCTCCTTCGCCTGGAACCTTGCGAGTCATCTGCAAAGGGACATCCGTCAGCAAGCGGCGCTCCAGTCGCATCTGCTCTGTCTCTTGCTCTTCATCCTCCATAGGTTGCGCTGGCTCATCTGCAATCGCCAAAGATGATCCAGCAGGAGCCGGTTGTTGGTCACCCTCCTCACCTGCTATGCGAAGCTGCCCTGATGTCAACTCCTTCTGCACCTCCTCCAAAGCTTCAGTGATGAACTGATTGCTCACCACCTCTTCAGTCGTGGCCAGTCGCAATCGCTCCAAGGGAACTCCTCGCACTCGACCTCGAAGACGCACCCACACTCGTGTTGGCACCTCCTTGTCCTTCTCCACGCAAATGACCGTGCCCGGTCCCGACCATGAAGAGTTGTCCTGCAACCGTCTCGCCAAACCTTGTCGATTGGGAGGAGGATCATATACATATACTGTGGCACCTTCTCGAAGAAGCTCCAATTGTGGTGGCCTGGATTTCGAAGCCAGTGCCTTGCGAAGAGATTGATGGGAGTCCAGCCAAATGAATGACTCCACTGCTGCTGATCGAATTCGTTCTGCTCTTTGCAGGCAAGCCGTCCTGGTGATGGTGTCATTCAGGATGCACTTGACCTTGCCAGAGCAGAGCTGGTTCATGATGGATGCGGGCAAGACATTGTTCTTGCCGGTCACTGCCTGTAGGGGGCTGACGCCACCATGGTTGGAGAGCCTGTTCTTTGCAATACAGGCCGCCACTGTCGCCATGCGCGCGTCCTCATAGCCGACCAAGTTGTGTGCACGCACCATCTTCATGAGCATCAGATTCAAGATGGCACCATGGCGCTCTGCATGGCCAAGGCGCCACTTTGCTCCCTCCGGGATCAACTCGTGCCCGCAAACTCTGAGCCACCATCCGTGATCAATACGTCCGGGGTTCCAAACACACTGTACCAGCGATCCCGCAAAAGTTCAGCTGCAAAGGATGAATCCGGATTCAAAGTGCAGTCCGCAATGTGGTAGTCCGTGAGGCCGTCCACAAAGTGCACAACGCCGTACTTCTCCCCCTCCAAGTCCCACATGAAAAAGGTGTCACCAGAGACACGCTCGTTGAAGTTGGTCGACTTTGATCCTGAAACTTGTGGAGCATCACGAGGGGGTCGAACCATTGCACAGACCTGGCATCTCAGGTTCGAAGCAGCTGTCAGCACCTGTTGTCCGGCACCGCTCATTGTCAGCATGCGGACCAAGCGATCATTGGCCGGATGGCCAAGGGTAGCGTGTAGATGTGCTACCGCCGCCCTGATTCGTCGCGGGACTTGTTGACCATAGCCTTCGAAGGTGATGTAGCCATAGCGGTCTGCCGCTACTCCCATTTCTCCCAAGCGTTGCCGTAGTTGTTCTTCAGGGACGACACCGCTTGCCACCGGTCCAGTCTCCCACAACTCGGGTTGCTCCACCTCCTGTGCCAAAGCACAATTCAATGTGGCACAGGTTGAACTCGCTTCATGGTCTCCTCCGCGCTCTTCAAGATGTGTTCACGTACATAGCGGGAGAGGCCACGCAGCTGCTAAGTGTGATCGATTCACCCACTTGCCCTCATAGAAGACCTTTCCTTCCAGGACTTGATGTTCTTCAGGTTGATGAAGACATACTGCATCTCGTTCGAGACACTGCGCGAAGTACTCATCATTGACGTCCAGAGCAGTGAGCTTCCGATGGGGCTTGCCATTCTCCACATCCTCGGAGCCGAACATACATTGAGCCACTTTCGCCCGGTGAAGCTGCGGGCGAAGCTCCATGATGGACAACTTGAGGCCCTCTGATCCCAGAGGCTGCTCTGTCAGCACCAAGCGCTTCTTCTCCACCTGACAATCCCAAACTTCTCGAGCAAAGCGCTAAAGTGGCATGTCCTCCTTGCGCTTGGCTGCCACATCATCCGGATGGCATAGAAACATCCATTGACACCACGGTCCGCACGGCATAGAGAGGGTGATGAGATCTGGTTCTTCTCGATGGATCATTTGCCAAACCTTCATTCTGCTGGTCCTCCCTTTTTCGCATGTCCTGTCCCGACAAAATGTCTACAGGACTCATAGCATGCCACCATCGACCTCGGAGGCCCCTTGCCATGCTTGTGAGCCTGGCGGTTCCGGCAAAGATCTCCAGCACCACGCACTTCTCCCGCTTCTTGAGGAGTCGCGCCACATAGTTTCCCAATGTCAGACCTCTAGACGCCACCCCTTGTTTGAGCTTCTGCATCAAGCCCCGTTGCAGTCTCACATCATAGGGAACACCTGCGGGTCGTTCTTCTTCTGCCGCATTGCTCCGTAGTGCCCCCATAGAGTCCCGACTTCCTTGGCCAGAAGCATCGCCAGCCAGCGATGGTTGCGCTTCCAGCGAACTACCTGCGTCTTGGAGCCCAGCGTGTCTTCCACTGCCTTTTTCACACGAAGTTGCCACAGCAGCTTCTTCCATAGGAAAGTCCTCATGCGCGATGCCATCGAATGAACCATGTTGTAGGCGACCTCCATCGACCAAACCTGTGATAGGCTCGGATAGTCCGCCGCCTGGCCAGTCAGTGCCAGCATGGTCTTCTTCTTGGAGAGGGCCTTCGCCGCTCGCTCGCGCTTCTTGTGGATCATGTTGAGCTCCTCTGCCGTCAGGCTGGAAACCACGTCCCATCCAGTCGATCCGTCTGGACTTTCCTCCTCGGTCTTGAACAGCTGGCGCGTGATCCTCGAGCACGGTGCTGGTCATCAGCAAGCCCGATCTCGTGCCTCTCAATCGGCACATGGCTTCGAGGTCGTCCACAGCGCCGACATCAACGAAGCGCGAGGCGAAGAAGGAGACGAAGAAGGAAGAGCCTGCAGTGGAGGACCTAGTATGCCAGCTCTGCGGAGAAGCCGGTCACCATGCTCAAGAGTGCCCGGACCTGGTGCTGGAGGACGAGGTGAAGGGCGAGATGGAAGTGGACGAGGCCAACATGAGGCGGAAGTTCAACACCTCGAAACTGGTGACGCCTGCGCGTCACTACCAAAGAACGCGGCAGAAGAATGTGAGCTTCAAAACCAGATGGGACCATGAAATCTGAAGGAATGTCGGTGAGCGATGCTGATGAAAACTCATGAAGTGATAGGATGTAATGACCATTGCCAGCCTGAGACATTCCAAAGTTCTTGACATTCATCTTGCTAGAACTGACACTGTGACTGCCGCAATCGATGCTGAGACCCAATTGACTACATGCATGTCGTGATAAAAGTGGAGGACAATCACCAGGAACGACCGACATAGGTATTGCCACATGCACACCTGCTAGAACCACCTCAAAATGAACTCGGAACTTGCTGGTGGGGGTCTGCATGTTTCCAAACTGAAATTGTTCCTTCTCTGGAAAAATACGTACCCAGCGTTGCTGATTCTTCCACTCATGCAACAGCTCTGTCATCCACTTGAGACCCACAACCGATCGAACACAACCCAGATCCAAAATGACTTGATACTTCAACTCCCTTTGACACCAAAACGTTTCATGAGACCCAACAATGTGTTTATTCTTGTTGCCCTTGAACGCCACCGTGACACCATGACGCCCCTTGTAGCTCGACTCGGACTGAACGCGCTCTGAAGAGTCTCTATGACACAAAGCTACCAACGTTGCCCTGTCTTCGGAAGCCGACCCTTTGGTCTGGGATTGTTTTGAGCTGCGCCAGGAAGCAGCTCCCGTGGCATGTCCTCTCTGAGGGCATTCACGGCTCCAATGCCCCAGCTCCCCGCACTTGTGGCACGGTGCCGTTTTCATCTTCTCGGCGATGATCTTCTTGCGCTCCTCCAGCATCTGCTCCGGTCGCCTGAAATACTGGCGAAGCTTTTTCACCTCCGCAATCTTCTGCTTGGCCTTGAAGTGCATGGCATAGGCCTCGTGTGAGGCCTCCACCAATTCGGGTGGAAGCTGGTCTGCCTCCTCCTCAGCCATGTAGTCATCATCCAACTCATTCTCAACCTCCTCCCAAGGGGGCAATTCCGCCTCCACTGCATTGACCTCCTTTTTCCCATACTTCAAGGCTGTAGATTCACCTCGTTGCACCAGGAACTCATCTCCTTGGCGAGCTGCAGCGTTGGGCTCAGAGTAGCCTATGGGACAACCTGGTTCTCCCTCCAGCTCTGGTGCAAGTTCGATCATCGCATTGGTCACATCTTCCTCCATGTCCGTGCCCGCCCTTGTCTTGACCATTGCTCGATCACGACGTGTCAGGCGGGCTCCATCAACAAGAAGTCCAGTGTAAAAGAACTCGCCCATCTCCATCGCCTGGTCCAAAGCATGAAGCTGCGTCCGGTAGATGCTGCCCCTGGTGATATAGGATTCCATACTCTCCTGGGGATATCTGCGCAGCTGCATGAGCTTCTTTCGATGCTGGTCCACCTTGTGCCTGTCCAGCTGTCTGATTATGGGGCTCTTCTCAAGTTCCCGCGTGATGACAGCCATGCCGTTCTCCTTGTTCACGTCCGCATTGGTGAGGTGATGCACAAGTTGTCCAGCACGATCACGAAGTTGGAACATAATGCGAGGCCTGATGAGCTCTGCCGGGATCGCATTTCCTTCACCACCCAGCCAGAAATCTACCGACCTTCTCCATTCCTTGTAGCTCTCGCCAGGCTTGGCACGGAAGATAGGAAGGTAAGAGGATGAAAGCTTCCCCTTGCGATCCCCCACAGTATTGGGCTCTTTCAAATCACCGGCCTTTCCCATCTCTCCGGATGGTAACGATCCGGAGACGTCCCTCGCAGCAGCCGGTGACACCGGTGATGCTGGGCGGGCACCTACGTCCCCACGCAGATGTTCACCTCCATGATGTTTTGCAGGAACTCCTTCACAAAGTTCTCGGACTCGTCTGGGTCCATCTCCATCGCCTGCAGGCCAAACTGCAGCACCTTCTCGATGTCCATGATCGCCACCTTGCGCTCGATGTGCTTGGCTTTCATACCAATCTGCCCAGGGATCAGTAGATTGCACCCACCCCCAATTACTATAATAATTGGGAAAGCTTCTTCGACTACCCCAGGACCAGTTCTCGTTCCATGAAGCATGTGATGAAGCATCCCAACCACCATGAGAACCTCCCGAACCGCTATCAGAAAACATCTGATAGTGCTCCACACTGCCTTGGCCATCAGAACCTGACCAATTTTCACCGCCTCGGCCTCCTCGGTTCGCACCCGAGCTGTCGCTATTGCCATAGCCCTTGCCTTTTCCTGTCCCCATAGAGTCACTCGCACTACCTCCGCTAGGACCACTGCTAACACCATGGACGCCGCCATCACCACCATTTCTAGGAGCTGGAGTACCCATCAGCTCCTCATCATCATTTCCATCCGTTGCCACACCAGCGTACATCGCTGCATAGGAGGGCATGGTTCCACCTAGGTACGCTCAAGCCTCCCTCGAAGTTGCCCTGGATCACCAGATGCTCCGCGTACCACTCGAAGTGCACGGACGCTGCACCATGTTTTCACCCTGGCCTAGGTGGAAGCCAAAACGGCTTCACGTCAGATGAATTGTCCTTAGGGTCACGATGGGATGTGCTCGT
>Ga0126342_10018923_pt1 | contig 11761 bp, 12 predicted proteins | sample Cyp1metagenome_FD_92528 | JGI IMG/M metagenome (GOLD analysis project Ga0126342, IMG submission 92528) | Coral microbial communities from Lord Howe Island, Old Settlement Bay, Australia - Cyphastrea 1 metagenome | ecosystem: Host-associated > Invertebrates > Cnidaria > Coral ... | reverse complement strand
TTATTCTGGTACATTTCTTTTACCCACTTCCTGGGGAATGCCAAACATTGGGAGGACGGAAACAGAGGCTATGTTAGCAGGTGTTGGCAGAAATCACCCAAATGATCACTTTCTCCAAATCCCGAGGGTTGACAACGTAGCCAGATGCTATGTTTGTGAGTTGGTGCCAGGGCTAAAAAACGCTATGTTAGATTTCACCGGTGTAGATAAAGAAATATAATAATGGAAAACATATATTATCACACAATCAGAGGTAGAACTAAATCACCAAGGACCCTAGAATCAAATTCCAAAGGCCCCTTATCGGCTGCAAAACCTTAGCTATGGAAAATGGACCATTATAGATGATTTACCTAAAGATAGTGATTTTCCATAGCTATGTCAAAGTACCAAATGGTATCACCTGGATGGCACAAATTGAACCATCATGTTTTCTTCGTATCAGACTCTATCATTAATCAAACATCTTTCATGTTCTAAACACATCACCGATAAAACATCTGGATTCAAACAAAATCATTGGATGCCCCAAAATACTATGTATTGAAGGTGACATGAAATAAACAATTTTTAGAGGCTCCATGTCAGGCATTGCGAGGTTTGGAATGACTTCCACCACGCCAAGATCACCTGTCAGAAAGTTCTTGCAAGAAGGAGCACCTAGATGCACTTGAGTCAAGAAAGGTAAGAAGAATATAAGAACCTAAATGAAGCTGCGTATCACTCATATAAATCATTTTTGTTACGGGATCCAGGAAGGTGAAATGGTTGTTGAAAGATCCTAGGTGTAAGGAAAAAAAACTCTGCAGCTAACCGCCACAAAATAGCTGGCAGTTCGTTAAATGTTCGCCCTGGAAAAATGATAGCCATGGCTATTGAGCTATGGCCATGCCATGACCGGATCCATAAGGAGTTTGAGCAATTTTGTTGCAGGCGATCAGAAATCTTTACCATGACTGGAGAAACCGTAAAAATGATCATCATTTTCCCACTCCAAAAAAACAGGCCCATCTGGCAATGAAAATCTAACTGTGGATATTCCACAGTTAAGGAGTTTGAAGTATAGTTTTGTGATGTTTTCTTACGTCGTGGATCTCCAAGTCACCATTGATTTCAATACTAGTCGTCATGGTCATCAATGGTTTGGATGATTTGTGGGTACCCCCATGACAAAACGGAAACCTCCACATCAATGGTTTGTTTCATATGGTTAGTCATTAGCTACTAAAGCGATTTCTGGGATGCAACCCCCCACCAGACCTCAGCAGGTGTTTGCCCGTGAGATTCGTGAAATGCTCGGGGAACGACCTGGAGGTTTACGTTCAACTGGATCTGGCCATGTCTCAAAATCATCCAAAATCCCAGGTTCGATCAGCATGTTTTAAATCATCATAGATCCCTATTAAAATTGCCATAGATTTTGTGAATAGGGAATATTGATGAATATTGCCGATTTTAAAACGGTCTCATCTTGCAAACGGGAAGGATCATGTTAGATGCCCAAACACGCAGCCAGCTGTGGGCATACCTTCTGTTATCTAGACTTCATGTGACCACGGCTCAAACATCACGTCATAGAGTCCGTATGTGTATAATATATATGTATATAATATATATATATATAAATAGATAGAAGTGTATCTAAGTTCCATCTCCAAACAGGCCCACAACTTCTGCATTATCATGTGTTCATTGGTCATTTCGGTACCAGGCCATAGCCATAGCCATAGCGACTAAGAGCTTGGCACTTTGGCCAAGAGAATCTCCTGGAAGACCTGGCGGAAAAAAAACAGGCCCGACCCACTGGCGTCATGTATGCAATGTATACAAATGGTAGACAGCTGCATGCAAATATATATGATATATATATTTATTTATGTCTGTATTCATTTATTTATTTTTGTTTAAAACCATATATGTGCTTACCAAATGATTGTCAATATTTATCACGTGTATGATGATCTATATACACATCTGGAACCCACATGACAATTGTTTTTCAAAGTTTGGACCAAGATAAAATAACATAAGATAAGATAAAATAAGATCACGGGCTGCAATGTAACAGATGAATGCAAAACACAGCCGGTACCCTTGCCCAAAGGCGAAGGGGCAGCCTGTGGGGCAGCCCTGTCAACCCTGGAGACCGCGGAAGCTACCCGTAAGAATCTTTCGATCATTACAGTACCACCTCAGCTATTGAGTACGCGACCTGTTACATTGTATCTACATGTGCCAGATTGTGCGCAAATACGAGCATTAATATAATTCCTATATATTCCTATTGCTTTCTTACCAGTCCATGAACATCAGCTTTTTATAGCTTTTTCACATTGCTTCGTCAACTCCTCCATTTTGCAAAGGCCAATCGATCTCTCCGCCTGTTTGGGATCTTCGAGGTCTTGCCCAAAGGGCAACGGGCCACAAACGAACTCGTACAAACATACGCCGAGGGACCAGACCTCATCTGGGGATTCCCGGGCTATCACTTGGATGTGGATATACCTGGATATTGGTAATATATGGTAATATACCTGGTGTGAAAAAATGATTACCTGGATTCATATTACCAATGGATATACGAGTGACATTCCATTGGGAAGATGATACGAGATGATCTACTCGTATCTCAGTGGCGTTCGGAACGGAAAATGACCTGAGACATTCTGGCCACAAAGGCCATAGTCACTCATAGTCGACAAAGACCACCAAAAGATGAAGGGCCCAGCTGTGGTCAGATGTCCAGTCGTCAGGATAGATAGAACGCAAACCAACGTAAACCACCGCCAGTCAGTCGCTATGATCACCTGGCAAATTTTGTTCAGTAGCCTTGGCAACTTGGATGTGGCTCCCAAAAAAATCATGGATGTTGGCTTCCAAATGTTCTTTCTTATCAACTTAGTGGATCTCAAAGGTAGCTGACCTCAACTTTTCAACTTCGGAAGTCGTCGGAGTGGTCGGCTCACCGGAGGGATACCAAAGTACCAGCTAGGAGGCAACTGAGATCCTGACATCACAAGAGCAGTTGTACTCCTTTCCCAGGATCACTTCAGGAGCCTTGAAATCTGTGATGTCACTAGCACATCTGCCGGACCCAAACCTTGAGGGTTAGAACGGCTAGAATTAAAGAAATGCCATGTCTATCAAGTTTTGCACATGCGGAAACAGGTTTTTGTTCAAGCTTGCATGTTCGTCTTTAGAAAGGTAAGGGGGGAAATACAGAAATACATCATACATCACAGAATGATATGGATAGGTTACATACCAGTACCGCTTGGTGGTTTGTTGATCCTCTATGTAGGTTAGTTTAACTGTCATGCCGTTCATCCAACACTCAAGAAACATAAACATGCAACATCCATTCCGCATTCTTGCTGGTTCTCTACTTTCTTGTCTTAGCAAAATACCCCAACAATATCCAACAATTGCTTTAGCAGCCGGTGCATTTCGGCTTGACGACCCGCACTTGGATAGTGTCAACCGGATGGGCTCTGATTGTATATAGCTGGTAGCTCTAAGGGGTTACCAGCTGACATTTTACCCAACCCATGCAGCTCCGAAGCAAAACGTCGGCGGTTCGTAAGCCAATACAACTGGAGTTGTAATTGTATTATTCCCATGGGTAATACCCCAGTTACAGTACACCTCAGTTATAAGTGATATTCCCATGGCTTAAACATGGCTTATAGCCCAGTTGTAAGTGAGCTAATGTTGGCAAAGCAATGCCACAAACCACCCATATGCTTTGATGCTTCATACCACTCATAAAGATATATCAAGATGGTCAATTTGGGGATGGTAGGTTTCCTATTGCTTTACCATCATTATACTCCAATTGGGCGTTTCCTAAAATGGGGAATCCCCAAAAATATGTTTTTTTCCCGCCTAGCCCCAAAAAAGAACTCCCCCCCCATTTTCATAGCTGGCCGTTTCAGCCCCCGCCACGAGTTTCCACAAGTTAGGCTTCCAGCCATGTAATGAGGCGTTCCGACGAGACTTCGGTGGCCACCTGTGAAGGATACCGTTACCCCAATGGGCCATGGCAAAAAGAATCAACGGGCCATGGTAATAGGATCAGCTAGTGGTAATAGATGATAATTCATCCATGGGCCATGGCTTCCGAAAAATCTATGTTAGTTTACCCCAATCCAGACTTGCCATGAACTTTGCTGATGGTCAATTTCAGTATGTTCATGTATTTTCGGTTCGAACCGACCAGGTACCTCGTCTTTGTTGGGGTCACCTTGACCATGTGACAGCACAATCTCTGAGTGTGTTAGCCAAGGTTCTCATTGCAAGATGACTTATTCACTGGATTGGTTTAAGGGAAAATCTACAGGAAACCATGGTTTTTATCATCAAACATAGGGCTTTCCTGTAAATTTTCCCATAATCCAATTCTATGACTTATGATTGCAACCATCATCATTTCGGACCTCAAGTACCAAACAACCACAGTCGATCCTGCTACAAAAGACATACAAGGACTATCTAGCCGCGCAAAGCCGTCAGCAAAACTCATCATGCATTTGCACCTCGACAAATCAACGCATTCACATGGCTTTGGGTCAAAATTAGGCTATGGGATAGTTTTCAAATGTGAGTAAAACATAGTAAAACCATCCATCCTTTGATTGTTTATACATGTTTATACCACCAATTTATGATGATGATGAGGGTGGTTTATTATTGCTTTACTAACATTGCCAAACATGTACCAACATCTGTGGTCTGGGTGATCCAGAACCAAATCTTCCTCACCTTGCCGACCTGACCTTTGTTGAGACGCGCAGCACAACCAAAATCAATCAGCTTGATGTAGCCATAGTTGTCCAGTAGAACCTCATGGGCACTGTTTTTCAAGATCCCAGGCGCGACCGCCAACGGTGGATACCCTTGGCGGTCCTCGATCGAGGGCTGGAAAATGACCAGTTCTTGATTTTCCGATGATGTTCCATCAAATGGGGATTTCCACATTGCCAGCTTAAATCATAGGAGGGTAAGCACTGCCGGCTCCCAAAGTCACAAAGTTCATCAGAAAATCCAATAGTCCTCCTTGAACATTTGCTTTTCTACCTTGGGGAAACCAGAATACCACTACACCTGGCAAAAAGGCTCCGCGCGAACACAACAATGCTATCGCATGGTGGAGCAAAGAAAGGTCTGAGACTGCTGCGTTCTCGGGCTTCAAGTCCCTGTAGATAATCATCCTTGGCAAATGTCGCAGTAGGGATTTTTGGAATGGCACTCGGGAGTGCAGTTGGTGTTATATGTATAATATGGTATCCCTTGTATAACTATGGGATATATGGTTATATAATGTTATATAACCCCGAGCATGAACTGAAGCAGGTGGGCAAATGGGATCTGCTCATGCCAGGTACAGGCTGACACCTGCATCGCCCCTCCCCTGTACCTGGCTGGAGTATGGCCCCCCCCAGCCCCAATGTATCCCAGAATGGACAGCATGCATTGCCCTTACAACAACGCAACAAAACCATACTCCTAAAACTGGTTTAGATTTGATCCACCAAAAGCAATCTGCCTATGATATATATATATATAAAAATACTATATATATATATATATATTATACAGAGTAATATACATGAGTCAATCTGGTACACAGCTTGGTCAATTGGCGATTTCGCCTACACACCCCATCTCCGCCCTCCAGCAGGCTGAGGATCTTTTCATGGAGTGCTTGAAGGGCAAGGATTAGACTGCCAGTGTAGAACCTGCATCTGGCGGTTTTCTGGAGATATTCCAAAAGAATCCAATGGCTGGGCTCTAAACCTACAACCAATTTCAGCTGGAGTCTACATCTGCCATCATCATGTGACAGTAAAGCGCAATAGTAACCCAGTCCAAAATTTACCATGGGGTGCTAAGTGGGTGCTATGAACAACATATGGATGGTGAATTATTGCTTTACTAACATTGTTGTAATTTCTATATGGAATCACTGAAGCTGATTGGCTAGGCCCTCAATTTGATGGTGGAAACCAAGTGTTAGTCTTCCACATCCAAATGGCTACGAACCCGAGTTTAACCCCACAGAACCTCATTAGCATCCCAAATATCAGCCAGTTATAAAGCAGTGATGAACCCCCATTATGTAACTTCCAAAACCAAGATTGTTGATCCAGAAATCCTTTCAAAATTCATCCACAAAAATCCACAGCAATGGGGATTGATGTGGATTGAAACCCCCAAACCTCTAAAACTTGTGGATTGAAGTGGATAGATGCGAAAAAAATCAGGAAAACACCTCCAAAATATTGATTTCCAGCTGATGATCAATCTTGATACCAAAACAAATGATGGCCAAACTTTGGTCCAACATGGTTCTCCAGTTAGATTTCCCAAAATCGTTGACACATAAACCTTGGTGTGTCTGAAACTAGGGTACCACTACCCCCAAATTCCACTCCTTACTCGTCGTTTCCACCATGACATATTGGGGGTAAATCCAACATTTAATCGAACAAACCAACTATCATACCAACTTGGTGAAATATAAATCCCATCCAATAAATTCCATGAAATATTACCATTAAAGTCGCGTTTAAAGCGCGTTGGGATTGCGAGTTGTAGTCGGCACAGTTAGGAGTTCGTTGAGGTTTGGTAGTGTTTGTGTTTGTTTTTGCTCGCCATTCATTGATTGATAAGGGTTTAGTCTGTTGTGCATGTTTCGGATGGGTTGTTGGTTGATTAGTTTGACTTTGAAGAGTTTGACTTTGGTTCAACCACCATAAAACCCATAAAACCACCATAAAACCACCATTTTCGCTGGTTGAAACCACCATTTTTGCTGCTGAACTCTGCCCATTTTTCGGTTAAAGCCCTGCCTGGCTTGCGAGCCATTGAGGATCCCCAGGGATCGAATGGCACCAAAGAGCTCGCCACCTGCTTCGTAACGTGGGAGGATAAATGATAAACTATAACTATAGTATACTATACAGTAGTCAGTTTATGTCAGTTTCATGTCTACCTATCAAATTGGTATGTGAATATAATAAATATATAGACAGTATATATATATATATTATCATATCATATATGTGAATGTAGTGGTAGTAGTGGCACTAGTGAGAAATTGGTATATTTCATGTTTTACTACTATAGATATATAATATGTGAATGATCAATGATTGTTAATACGAGTATATTAGTTAATGGTTAATGTATTGATTCCATGCTTTTTGGCAGCATTTTGTTGCCTCGACCATATTTCATACCTTTTCTGGGGAACTTAAGGATTCACGGAACTCGTCACTTTCCATCGAAGTCAGAGGGGATTTTGGATAGCTTTCATGTTGCCAAGCATTTCCAAACCTGTAGCGAATGACATGAAGTTTCAATGAATCGAACAGTGGCTACTTGCATCTGGTTAGTCGTCATTGCAGACTGACACTTCTTTAAAACGGATCTGCACAGGGTTGTTTCGTCTGCCGATTGTGCCTGTGACAAACTCTGTCAGGAAGTAGACATTCCTGCGTTGTGATTCATGGCATGCAAGACTTGGGCAACATCCTCAAACAGATTTGGCCAGTTGCATTCTATGATACGGACATATACGTACAGACGCGATGGCTGTCTATGTCTACAGGACTAGAGATTCAGTCAGCGCCCGAAGTTGATCATCATCCAAGGTATAGGGGTCCCACAAAGGCAACGCAATCCATGCCACATGATGGCAAAGGCAAGGTCGAAACGATTCAAAATGCTTCAGGCCACCAAAGAATCCTAAAGATTTCTAAAGATAGACATGTTCTTTTCCAGGATATCTATTTGGACCTTGCCAAATATGAAGTAAGTGGAAGTTGATACCACCAAGACGGTCAGAGATGAGATTGCAACTTACAGTAAGTTGCAATCTCATCTCTGACCGTCTTGGTGGTATCAACCTCCACCGTCCCTGGCGCAACTTTTGCAACATCGCAGGAAGCGCAGCCAGGAAGGGCGCAGCTCTGGACCAGGAACCAGATTTCGACGAAGGACACCTTCACCGGCCGCGGGGTTTCCAGGAGTTTTTCAGACAGCATCTTGGAGCTCATGGCGCCAACTTCATGGCGCTGAATTTCTTGTGGTCGGCTGCAGGCCCCATGGAATCCCCATGGACTTTGGCCCCACGGTCATTCATCTGGGTAAATTATCATATTTCACTAACCTGAATAGTTCGGCCATTTGGGGATGATTTCCCATATCTAAACCCATGATTTCCAGGGCTCGGTCGAACAGTGAGGTCGTGATGAAATTTACCCAGATTCATAGCTCAACTGCACGCCCAAGGCCATATGATCCGAGGGATATGCCAAGCACGGCAGTTTTTCGGGCGCCATCTCCGCCATCTCCGCATCGCTGGGGAGGGATAAGAGGGAGCTGGCGCGAAGACCTCGTGGTTTTTTCGTGGCATACGTGGCATACGTGGGGTATAAAACCCCTAGGTACCTGATGGATAAATTGGATAATGATGGTATATTCATGGGATATATATATGGATATATGATATATGATGATATATGAGTTTCCGATGAATGATAGTTTCAAATTGATGTTTTGGACTGGAGATGAAAACAAAGGAACGTACTACTGTTGATTTCGTTTAGTTTCAATAGTCGATGTGGGAGTCCAGGGCGAAATAAAGTGAGTCGCTGTTTGTGGGAGTGGGATTCACAGGGAATGAACTGATCAACACATAATGTGTATACTGGTTGGTGGTTTCAACCCCTCTGCAAAATATTAGTCCCTCTGAAAAATATTAGTCAGTTGGGATGATTCTTCCCAATATATGGAAAAATAAAGTTAATGCTCCAAACCACCAACCAGCATAGTGTGTATAGTTCTTTTGCAAGATGCTGCTGACACTGGTATCTTGCTGGACATCCTTACACCCCCCTTGCCATGAGCACTTGGAGCGAAAGTCCTACTGGGATGTTCATCTGCTGGGCTCACATGTAACTATGACCATTCCATTTACAATTACGTTGCTTTTCCTTCCCTAGCTACAAAACAACTTCACCTTATTCCTAAATGGCTTCTGAAACTAGTGTAACTGTACCCCAAATTCTTGCTGTTGAATCATATAGAATATTTCATTCTATTTCTATGTTTCGGACCAAACATTAAAGAATTCTGACATTTTAAGAGCTCCCCTCCATTAAAAAAACCGGCCCTTAATTAACAAAAATCGCTGCCCAGAGGCTGGAACTATGAAAGATGTAGTCGATGGTTCGCTTGATCTCCCCCTTGGGTCGAATCTTCCACGTGGTGTACGTGGGCTCCTCCGACCTGTGGAGCCAAATGGGGGTCGATGGACCAAAATTTGACGAAGGTGGTGGTTACATCATTAAGGACAACGAGTATTGGATAGGATTGGTATATATTATATTGGTATAATATGGTATAATGATATATCTCTAAGCAAACATTGAACACCACAAAAGAAGATCTTGGGAAATTGATTTCCCGTTTGGACATGGCACTGTTGGGATTCCATATCAAGCTTCAGGGGGTATGAAACAACTTAGTACCAGTGGTCTTAACTCCTACCTCAGTAAGGACAAAAGTTCATTATCTTTGAAATGATCTGGAAAATGTGTAATAATTCATAAACCTCAAATAGGAGCATTTGGGGATAGTTGCCCTTGCTAACCATCATTCCAGTGAGAGGTCGTTACGATTTGCCCAGTATACTCTCATTTCTTTCAGAACCTGTTGGATGTTCATCAGATAAACTTTGGAACAAAACAGCTCTGACCCAGAACCCTAGTGGCAAGAAAGACATCATCCAAAGTGTCCCAAAAAAACATTGGCCCAGAGACCCAGTTGCATAGGCACTTCGCAACTGCAACGGATGGCGCAAAGCAGCTGCATACGCCAATGGAGCTCCGATTTTGCTGTCAGCCACCTCACTGAGAGGTCGAGGTATACGATCTACATTCAATGGGAAGTGATTGGCAAAAAGGGCCCTTTAGAAATGGGATATTTAGAAGGTGAAACCCAACAAAAACCCTCCAGTAATTTAGCATGACAATGGAGAATCAACTATTTACGGGGATTTCCCACATAGCCATGTGGGAAATTATCGGAGGGTACAGACCTGCGACACAGGGATACAGGTTGATAGGATAATCCCCACTGTATTGGATAGAAAAAAAACAATGGAAAACACCACACAGTGGTGCGGTCAAAACATGGAAAAAGACTACCCTCTGGTAATTTAACATAGCTATTGAACATGGCCATTTATAGTGAGTTTACCCATTAAAAATGGTGATTTTCCATAGTTATGTTAGTTTACCAGAGGGTAATGTGCTTTATGGATGATCATCCCCAAAGGACTGGCTTCCAGTCCTTTGGTGGCATGAAAAATCATTCAAAAGTCAGTGAGTCAAGAGGCTTCAAAAAATCGTGATCAATTTTTTATCAATCGTTTTTTAAATCCATTAAGGCCCCCTTAAAAATCATCCGCTATATCAATAAATCATAATAAATCCATGAACACTGCGCTGGCCGTGCCCCTTATTGAAGTCCTCAGCTCCGTACCGGCATGGCATTGAGATCGCCGGCAAAAATCACATGATCCGCTGCGAGCTCTGCGAGGAGATCCAACAACTTGGAACATTCTTCGCTTCGCCTCGTTTTTTTCGGTCGGGGGATGGTGCTGGATGGTGGAAACTCGTTTTGTGTTTTGGAACCCCATGGAATCCGATTAAAAAAAAAAACAACGTATAAACCCGGGCCCTAAGCTCATGTATTTTTTTTGGAAAAGCATGTTCAGCATTGTTCAGCAGCATCTCCCTGATTTGGGTAAGACCAAGCCAGGTGGGTTGTGGGTGTGGTAATGTGAAGAGGGAACATAGACATAGATCAATTGAGAGAACAATGCATGTGGTGAAACAATGTGGGTTTGACTGAAAATAGGATGTCCTAGAAATCCCATAGTTTATGATCATTTTATCAATTAAACTGCCATGTTGGGGCTATCCCCGATTTTCAGATACACCCGTGTGAGCAGTGTTCAAGACCCTTTGTTGTCCCTTTATCTTGCCTTTTTAATAGGGATACCAATAGTGGATTATGATACTCCCCAATATATTGAGGAGTATCACTATTCCCTGCTCATATCTGCTCATGTAATTCGTAGATGTATACACATTCAAATTATTTGCATGTATTGAGATGATCTACCCAGCCCTTTGGGGACCATGGGGATTCTCATGGTGGATAATGATCCCAACCTAGTCTTGCTGTGGAATATAATCCTCAAACCAACCCTCATTTTTCAATCATTTTCCATATGTATGTTTGATGGTTTAAGCTCATGTTTTGCTGATGGTTCAATCAATCAAATCCAATGATTTTAACACATGTTTTGAATGGCAATATGATATTTTTAGGCTGATATGGCTTATACAACCCCCAAATATGTCAATCAACTGCTCACATATTTGTGTCCCAGTTTTGCTTCGACCTTTGCTCCCTCCAAAACAAGTGGCCGTGCTTCGGCGATCGCATCCTTTCCAGAGAACAAATGACCACTGGCCACGGCCAGCGTGGCGGCTCCTTCTAAATCCTGGACCACCTGCAGTGAATGGAGGGAATGGATGAGTTGCCTGTTGATGATCTGTGATGGTTATCTGTTTTCATGTCTTGGCCTAACTTATCTCAGCAAACCTCCTGGAAGTGAAACCTGAAGACCCCGACGTCTCCAAGCCATGTTTGTGTATATATATATATCTAAATATCTGTATAT
>Ga0126342_10018922_pt1 | contig 11762 bp, 9 predicted proteins | sample Cyp1metagenome_FD_92528 | JGI IMG/M metagenome (GOLD analysis project Ga0126342, IMG submission 92528) | Coral microbial communities from Lord Howe Island, Old Settlement Bay, Australia - Cyphastrea 1 metagenome | ecosystem: Host-associated > Invertebrates > Cnidaria > Coral ... | reverse complement strand
CAGAATGCATTGTTCACATGCTATGCTGGTGTATGTTGAAACCTGATTATGGCCAAATAAAAAACGACATCTATTTCTGGAAATCGACGTCTTTTTATTTTTAACCCAAAAAAAAGAAGGTTTTTGTGGGTCTAGGTATATATAAACTATATTAACAATAATTATAGTAACCAATGATATTGTCAAATTATGGTTCAAAGCTTCGAGTGTAGTGACATGCGCTTTTGTCATAGCAATATGATGAGAGTCTGCAAACATGGGGTCGAGTATGATCGCCTCTGGAGCAATGTTCATAACTTCCAGCAACTTCGTTGTCTATGCATGTCTATGCATGTTTATGCTGCGTTTTGGATGTGCCAATGAGAGGCCAGAACACTTTTTGCACAACATGTTTAGACATGTATGTCATCCATTGTGATTCATTTCCCAACAAACCAACACAAGTAAAGCTCCAAACAATCGCCTGGAGTCAGTGTAGCCCGTGGCGAAAACCACCACATCCGCTTTTCGCTCGATGTGCTGCTTCGTCGTCGCATCTTCGACCAGAACACCTGTCCCTGTGAAGCCTAAAATCTCCCCGCGGATGCAATGAGCATTTGGTTTGTCGAACGCCTCCTGACGTTGGGTTCCAATGTAAGGATGGTGACCAGCCCAAACTCATGCAGTCAATTAATATCACTCCACCTATCGTTCATGTGTCACATGGCAATGGAAAATCCATTTATAGAGGATTTTTTTGCCCCAAAAAAACACCTCCGTTTATCGTCCGTTCATGGGGCCACAGGCCTTGACCTTCTGGGCATTGCAAATGGACACAGAATGTCCATGCCACAGCTGCCAACGCAACGAAAACTTTGGTAGCATCGACCAAGGTAACCAGAAATGCACCCAGAGGATTGGCGACAAAATCCACCACAGTAGCGTCTGGAACGGCCAAAAGAGATCTCCCAAGAAGCGACGAAGGAAGCTGGCATCGTGGTAAGGTGGAAACACCAGATTGGCAAACCATCGTGTCGATGCCAAATATTCCTCGGGTTTTTTAGCATTTGGAATTCCAATACTTGTCTGGCTCATAACATCGCGAAAGTTGCACAGGAAAGGCTGTGCATCAGGTATGCCTGGTATGCCTCAAGAAACTAGGACTGCCATGGACTCCCCCATTGTTGACCTTCCCTGTACATTGCTTCATGCAAGTCATGGGGTCAAAAATGGTCAGACTCATCCCCAGCTGACAACTTTCGGCAGAGATTCCAAGGGAATTCCCAGAAATCTCTGAGGCAAAATCCATGCGGGGCTTCGAGCCACCAACGTCACAGAACTTGCCTCTTTTGCAGCCAAGATGAAGCAATCCTGAGTTATGCTGGAGGCTTCTCAAGCTGCAGGATGCTCCACCGAACTTCCAAAAACATGGAAAAAACATGAAAAAAACAATGACCATGACCAGCTTGACCGTTCTTTACCTTTGTTTAATCATGTTTAGGCAATCCCATAGCAATGACTCGCATCCATTCAAGTGCGATCATAAAGAGATCAACTGGATTCAACTGCTACACCCACATCATGAATGATGGATGATGATGGATGACGCCCTGCAGAATCGGGCATCAATCATTGACAATTCATTGACATACTGAGTTTCTCAGATGGTCAACCGATGTCAGCCGGGTATACTGAGTAGTAACTAGGCAAATGCAATCAACATCTATCAACTGTATCAGGAAAAAACAAAAAAACAAAAAAAACACACACAGTCCACACTGCAGAGAGTCCAAAGCAGATTTGCCATAGCCTACGACCACCACATGATGCTCGCGCACCAGCTCAGGCTCCAGCAAGTCCGAGCTATGAAGGATCTGTCCCATAAAACTCTCAGCGCCGGAGACTTCCGGGAGAAATTTCTGGTTGAAGTTTCCAACCGCCAGCACAACAAAGTGAAAGTCCTCACTGGTTCCATCATTCAAAGCCAACCTCCAACATCCATTGCCTCGCTGCAGATGTTGAACTTCCACCCCAAGGCGAATGAAGGGTCGAAGGGAAAAGGTCTGGACATAGTCTTCGCAGTGGAGCTTCCTTAAGAGCGGCCACGAGTATGTGAAGGCAGATGTTTGACCCCTCTGATTTGACCATATTTGAACCCTCTGATCTCTAGCTTCTGATTTCTATGAATAAAAGTTGATTTAAGGAACCCATAGGAACCCTTTTCACAGGTCATTCAAATGTATCATTTTTGAGGCTTCCTCCAAAATCATCCACCAGAATTTTCGATCATCTCCACGGCACCAAGTGGCAGTTGCCGAGCAGTTGGATAGACATCCAAATGGCTGGAGCTCAACTCAACAAAGGAATACCTTTCGGCCCCCCAGGACTGGAAGGATAAGCAAACCAGCAAAACCTGGTGCTTTTCGAAGAGTAACCAGATCAACATGTTGGATTTCGGACATTCAGATGATCCTTTTCAATCCTTTTCAACAAAACAGGTAGCAAGTAGACTAAAAAAAATCTATATTAAATACTTCAAACATATAGATCTGCATAGTATATCGCAGCAGCGACCGGAAACAACTACTCCTTTCGAACATCAAACACATAACAAAATGTGAAAAACTGGCCGGTGGTTTCACTGCCTCGTCAGTTGGGATCATTGGGATCATCCCCCCATTTGGACACCTGCAGCCACGTAAATATATGATGCTTCCATACATTGCATCAATGGTGGTTCCAACACCCCCTCAAACAATAGATAGCTATAGACTAAATAGATAGCTGAAAGTCGGAACCATCATTCAACTTCATTGGGGTCTAAGGCACTGCTCCCTTTTCACCTGCGCCCCATATCCAGCGTAGTTTTGTCCTCGCCACACACCACCGATGTCCTCCGACTTCTCGAAGAGGACCTGAAAAGAAGAGCTGAGAGCCACGAGCCGCTTGGTAGTTGGGATTTTTACCTTCATGGGTATTTTTGGAAATGGGGTCGGCATGGGCCCAAAATGGCTAGTTTCATAGCAGACATGCTAAACCCAAAGGATTTGGGCGTACCCTATCTTCAGACAAACTATGACAAACTCATACAGGTCTTTTAGGCGAACAACAAGGAACACACATGGTGAAGTCTATTGGGATGTGGGGGGAAAGCATGGAATTCAACGAACAACAAACAACCAACATCAAAACACATAGAAATTCGACCAACAAAAAAGGGGAAACCCATCCAAGTTGGGTCAGTTTGGAGCAAACTGACCCATGTCATCCCATGTCAATACCTCATAAGCTATAGACCTATAATAGATGTTGCTCGATGTGGACGTGAGTGTCAACTCATGAGAGTTGAAACTGCAAGAACTGACAAATCATCTTCTACAGGAAAAGAAGAGTGAGCTGCGATCCAGTATGATCCAATCATGTTGTGTTCCATCCATCGTTTTCAACGGATAAGAGACAATTTTCTCCAGCTCCGGTAGATTCTCAAGCGCACGCAGCGCTTGCAAGCCAGCAACCCCACCACCAATGATAGCAATGCTTTGAGGTTGCTGAGGAAAGGCTGCCATGGCAGCAAGGCGTTTTGGAAAAAAATGGTGCAGTGAAGACAATACTGAGGATATGTGTCGTCAACCAGTGAATTGCCTTCAGCAATGATACGGATATGATAAGGACATGATCAACAATAGTTGGGATGTAATATGATGTAATGAACGTTGGCATTGGGGATATCATCAACCATCATTCGGTATGTTGCCAACGATATAAGGGCAAGTATACTCAAGTCTGCAGTTGATTGGCAGCCTCAAGGGCCGACGATTGTCGCGTATGTAGCTGCTGCTTCTTGAGGACAGACGGACAGCTCCGACGAATCGGATCCAATAAAATGCCAAGTTCTCCAAGGAGCAACCACTGGAATTGATGCCTGTGAATCAACTCCCACAGGGCAGAAGGATCGACCCATTACTCCAAGGACCCTCCAGTAGAGCAACAGAGCTATGGAAAATAGATCAATTATCAATTTATAAATTATTTACCTATAAATCTAGCGATTCTCTACCGCTATGTTAGTTTACCTCAGGGTATCTCAAGTCTTACCCCCAGATTCCATCAGGGTTCCATCCTGCCAGCCCTGCACCCTGTTCGCTGTTCGGAGGTCTCAAGCCATCCAATTTGTCGGAAAAAGATCTGATCATTTTCTCCAAGGGGGGAGGAGACAAATGAATCTAACATGTTTGAAATTGCGACCCGCAGGGGATGTCGTGCAATTCTCCTGTTTTTTCCAAGCTGCAGTGCCGGCGATGATCCACAATGGGCCAGATTCAAACTGCCCGAAAACTGCTGGTTTTGCCTTGCACCACGAACTTGGAAACTTATCTTGAAGAAATGCATAGTTATCAACATCTTGCCAGTTGGTGTTGGCTGCATATAGCCATCATTCTTAATTCATATACAGTAGTATACCCCTTGTTGAGAGAACCTGCTATCCACTATTTATACTTGATTTGTACCCATTATTCCTATATGTTTGCTTTATGGTGTATTTAAGTATCACTGTCTACTATTCACGACTGTATTTACCTCAGAAATGACAGGCCCATTTACGTATTATATGGTACATCTAAATAAACCAGCAACATGGAGTATACAAGATTTAGTGCTCAAATTGGCTGGTCTAAAAAAAGTGTTTGAACACGTTTGAACATATATATATACAGTACATATTTGAATATACATATTCAATTAGTTACATTTACGCTGTAAATATCCCATAAACATATACCGGCATATAACCTTGGTGATAATGCCCCAAGACTCCCTTGCAAGGCAAAACAACTCAGGTCCGTCGACTTTCCTCGCACTTCGGAATCGTTTTTCGCACCCCTGGGCGGCACCGTTGTGTGATTGCCAGCTGAGCAGGAGGTTCTCCAACATGGCCGTTGGCCATGGTAAAAAAACATGAACATCCCATGAAACTATATAGTATATAACTATATGGGAACGGCGCCTCTCGAGGCGCCTGGTGGTTTTTTTTTGGGAGTTTGCGTGCACTTCCCAATGTAACTGCGCATGCAGCCTTGCACGCCTGTTTTTGTTCACCTCTCAAAAACCACTTCAATCATGGAACAATTTCAGTGTAACATGAACGTTAACATCCCACCCCACCCCATGATCAACGTAACATCATCAGCGGAACATGAACATGAACGTTACCATCCCACTCCACCCCATGATCAACGTAACATCATCAGCGCAACATGAACATGAACGTTAACATTCCACCCCACCCCATGATCAACGCAACATCATCAGCGTAACATGAACATGAACGGTAACATCCCACTCCACCCCACTCCATCATCAAACAAAAGCAGAAAAACGCAAAAACACACAAAAAGACAAAACACCCAGGCGCCCTGCAGCGCCCATGGCAACTATATATATATATTATAATATATTCATGAATATATATATATATATATATATAATATGAAGCGATCCTGATTTTGCAGATAAATCCATTGCAAAAAAAAGAGGTATTCACGAGCATCAGTTGCAGGTCATTTTGAATAACTTAAGGGTTCCTTTTGGCAACTGGTACGGCAGGGCATTGACCGACAGCGTTGCGACAGCGATTCGAAGAAATCACAGCAATCCCTTCCCCCTAATGTTAAACACAGAAACCATGGTTTAGTAGGGGACATAGTTATAAGATGGTTTATAAACCCCATTAACTATAGTTATAGGTACCATAAACCATAGTTATTGGAGTTATAAACCAACTTAGCTATCTTGGGGGCCCCACTTTGTACACATAATTAAGGGACCTTTTCGGGGCTGTTTCACATCAGAGGGATAGGATTACACCAACAGCCAGCCGAGTGGCTAATCAGCTCACCGACTTCAGGAACTTGGCGGTCCTTGGCGAATGGATCAACATCTCCCCTGCTAAAGCAGTTCACAGATGTTCACACAGCCTAAACAAAAAACATCAAAAAACAAATAACGGATAGATGGAATCATAGACACTTCGAGAGATGGATGGATAGATAGATGGATGGATGGATGGATAGATGGATAGATGTATATATATATATATATTCTTTGTTTTTTTTTCCGTTCCGCCTTCAAATGGTGAAATCGGATGAAATTGACGGGTCTGACCCATGTAGCGATCATTTTTTGGGCGTCAACGCTGGTTGAAATTCCAGGCTTGACCTTGATATCCTTGATATAGTTAATAATTTTTAAGCAACATCTAGTAGGTGGCGTGAGCTGGACACCCAAAGGGACCAACTGGATAAGATTCATACACATTTTGGTGCTGAGGTTCCTCTAGCTCAATTTTGGGCCTGAGCCCTAGGATCTTAGCTTGAGGCCCCAGACGGGGATTATAAGACAAATAAACAAACAAATACAATTGCGTGATATCCCCATTCAATCCCATCAAAGTGAGAAACCCAATGCCATAAAACCTACCATTTGGGGATAATTCATCACATCAAAATGGTGATTTTGTGGGTGATGTGTTTATTATTGTGTTACCCACATTGTCTAATTGATTGGGGATTATGATAACCGTCTGATAACCCATAGTAGGGAAACTTGTCAACCAACCAATATCAATAATGAGATTGTTTAAACCATCCCCAAAATCACCATAGATTCGTATAGATAGGTAATATAAACCATTCCCAGTCATGGGTGGCTTATTATTGTTTTACCCACAGTACCCTCTGGTAAACTAACGTAACTATGGAAAATCACCATTTTTAATGGGAAAACTCACTATAAATGGCCATTTTCAATAGCTATGTTAGTTTACCAGAGGGTACATCATGCCATCTGAGGCGCTCCGCGGAGCGCGGGAACTTCTGCGCCAGGCTCAAGGCTGCTTGGGCGTCGGCGCCCCGATCCACCAGCAGACGCGCCACCTGGGCTGTGGCGGGGTTTTCCCCAGGTTTAGGGAGGTACCCTCTGGTTATGTCAAAATAGCTATTGAAATGGCAATTTATAGTGGATTTTCCCATGAAAAATGGTGATTTTCCATAGTTTCTTGTATGTTTACCAGAGGGTAGATGGGGAACCAAGCATCAAGAATGGGCTGGAAATCAACGGAAGTTGACCAACATTCAGGATTCCATCAAAATTGAAATGGAAGCTTATGGGGGATTAAACCAACAAAGTTATGGGGAACAGAACCCAGCTATTGTTTTGGCAGATATTTACTGGGACATGATGGGATATGTAACCGACAACATGATAACTGGGTGTGCCTAAAAAGAGCTATATCTCCAAATTGCCAAGGGGAAAGGGTCCTGGATTTGGGGGGGACCTTATTTATCTACAATTTTACAAACAAACCCCAGTTGACGGCAAGGAAACGATCAGCGGAGAAATGAGCTTATCTGCGCCAAGAGATTGGAGGGAATGAATTAAACCCTGCGGATGGTTGCGAAATCCTGCACCACCAGTTTTGGATGGTTGAAACCCTCAAAAATCCTAAAAAATCATGGGAAAAAGTAACAATCAACTGGTGCTGGATTTCTTCCATCAGTAGTTTAGCCATGAAGACACCCTCACTAAGGCCCGCCTCAAGGCGATTGAAGATGGCTGCCAGCTTCAAAGCAGTCATTCCATCCTCCGGATCCATCGAAACAATCGAACATGCCGGATTCTCCTCGCAACGCATCCTTTACCATCTGGGTATGTCAAAAGCCTGGTTTAGCCAGGTTAACATCTGGTTATTTAACAGTTCGCCATGGAAGCCATGGCCCATAGAAATAGATGGTTTACCTATTAATAGCATGGTTTACCTATTAAATTGCCCATTTATAGATGGTTTACCTATTAAAAATTGTGATTTTCCATGGCAAACTGCTAGTCATAACCAGATGGTATCCACCATGACGGTTTTTAGATCAGGACGCTCATCCTCGTCCGCAGCGTTCAGGTTCGCTTTGGCAGCCAGGAGGTCTCGCACCTGTCAGCTTCGCGAACCGCGTGGCCGGACAGCCGGACATAAGGACATGGCAGCCATGGGAACCATGGCTGTCTCTGTGGTTTATCCGGATTGAACAAGATTTAAGCAACAACAATGGAGGTTTATCACCAACCATAATGGGAATGAGACGTTATGATATGTTATAATAATATATAAGTTTATACAACCAATGTCATATTTTAGCTGCGTGTCTGAACCTGGGGTACATCTTGAAATTGCCATAGTGAGGGGAGAAGTGACAATATACCACTGTTTTTTTGCTAGTACCCCACTTTCATGCAAACCCACAGCCACAATTTTCCATCATAGCAACTTATGTTTCACACTCAAACAAGACATTGAACACCTCCAACTGAGTGTCAGCTAAATCAGCTAAAATCTTTACCCTCCAATCTAACATGGCTGGACAATCCCCGGAATGGACGATGAGATTCCCATTGAAACGTCAATTTATAGGGTACATTCCAGCTCAATGATAGAGGGCATCACCAATTATCACCAGGCAATGAGGCACTGCTGTATTGCCCATGAATCATCACGTGATGAATTGGGACATTCCTAAAAAAAACATGAACCATTCATTAAACCACATGGTTGATTCCTAAAATGAAGAAGTCCTAATTATGAATCAAAAATATACCCTTTGGGTGGACCACATGATAAAACTTCAGTCCTTCCACTGGCCACGTCAAACACCGCTGGCCTCATCAGCCTTGCCCTCCTTGGAGGCCCACAGCAACGCTGTTAAGCTGCCACGGTCGGTGGCCTCCAAGAATATCTGGGGAGGGTCAAGCCAGGAACTGGCTGATTCAATGTGATTCTGGTATATTCTGGTGCTATCCAAAGATGATGATCTCAGAAATTTCATGTCAAGTCCATTTTGAGCATTATCCAAGGGATGGAATGGAAATAACATGAAGTAAACGTATTGACCATATTGACATGATATGTGAAGCCATGTGAAAGCACCAAACAGGAATGGAATTGCCAACCTTGCCTTTGATACTCTGCACACATCCTGATAATCTCCCGCAAGGAACACATCGGTGGGACTTGATGTCTCAAGAACTATGTGGAACCATTGGATGAACAAAAAATGTCAGTTTTGCTTTGAAATCATCATTCCCTATTCTTGCTGGGTTTGTTCATGTTTGTTCACAAATATCATCCGTTCATCCGTTCATCAAACATGTCTGGAAAATCCAGGGCCGACCGACCGCCTCGATATCGGCTCTCCTGAGCGAACTTCCCGAAACGTCGCACCGTCAGCTTCGGCGGGAAATCCACCAGCTGGGTCACACATATTTGATGCCATCAAGATTTAGATGCCAAATCACACCAGGTCGACTTGCTTAAGGAACCAAACAATATATATATATATTATATATATATAGGTTCCCCAAGTAATGGAATTCCCATTGGGAAAACAAAAAAACATCGTCTTCATCAAATCCAATGAGTTATGTTTGGTAACCACTCCGATCCAATTTGATTTTTCTTGGTGCCCAAAATGATCCAATTTGGAGCCATCCCCAAACTTTTTTTCCCTCGAGCATCTGTTCCAGCAGAAACTGAAGCACTTCTCGCCTGCACCGTCAGGCGAGAAGGGAAGGTGTGGAAAACCTGCAGGTTGAACCAGGTGTGGAAAACCCACCATTTCTAGATCATTTTTCGGAACGGGAAACCATGGGTTTTCCATATCTGTTTACTGTTTACCGCAGAGTATATAAATTTGGGAGAATCATACATTGGAATCAACAAAAAAAACAACAAACCCACAGAGCATACCGCTTTCATTTCAGATGTTGGGGGGACCTGGGGAATGCTCCAAAGGTGTATTCACATCATCTTAGATGGAGAGTTCAGGTATGAACCCACAATAGTGGGAATACTATGGCTATCATAATCTATTATATAGCCATAGCCATGGTCACACCACTAGTTATGATACTATGGTAATAGATAGCCTGATAGCCATAATTATTATGGTAATAGATTAAGTTATACTATGGTCATAGCTATAGTTATGGAGCTATAGCTATGACCCATGGGGATTTTCACAACTGGAACTGGTCCAAGATACCCCCTGTTTTGGCCCTATTGATTGGTGCTACCCTCTGGTAAACGTTTACATAACTATGGAAAGATCCACCATATTTCATGGGAAAAAACACTATGTCTATGGCCATTTTCAATAGCTATGTAACAAATTACCAGAGGGTACATCCAATACTAGGGCTATCCCTATTTCGATCAACCACTGATAAATCATCCCGGTTCTAGGGCTATACATTACCCAAACAAAAAAACACTAAGCTGAGGATGGTTTGTTGCAGTTCTCCTATAATCATCCATTATTGGGTTTACCAAAAAAAACAACTATAATTCTTACAGTTATCCTATAGTTAGCCCATAATTCATATAATTATCCCACAGCCCATGATGATCCAATGATTACCCTAGGGTTTTCACTTTTTTTTTGGTAGAAAACCCATATGCTTTCCCGTTCCGAAAATGATCGACTCTGGTTGGTGGTTGAGCTACCCCTCTGAAAAATATGAGTTCGTCAGTTGGGATGATGACATTCCCATGATTATTCCCATATATTATGGAAAATAAACAATGTTTGAACCCACCAACCAGTTACTACTTTTCTGGGTTTTCCACAGCTAGCTTAGTTTACCGTAGACATGCCCCCCATGCCCCCCAGCCCGGATCGCCTCCCATTCAGTGCCGCCAGAGTCAGGACGGAGCGTCCAGCCGCGTCGCGGGCGCTGAGATCGGAAGGATCTGCCGAGAGCAAGGTACCTCGCTGGAAATCGCTCCAGGAGCTGGTGAAATGTGCGAAAATTCCTGGGATTTAGGGAGATATTCTGTGGGATTTACAAGAATTAGATACAGTTTTCATGGGCAAATTTCATAGTATTCCTCGAAACATGGGAAATTTTCATAGGGAAAACAGAGCAGAAACCAATGGATTTCGGCCCAATGGCATTTTCCAAGGGAAAGTGACTACTTTCCTCCTGGGATGTGCGGCTCTGAGAGGGGCAGTTGGGGAAATGGTAGATACACATATAGTTTGTTAATATCCTGTATGTATACATAATACATATTATGTATCCATATATATATAAGGTTGCTTTATATACCAGCGAAGCCCGAGGCGTAGGAATTTCAACACCAATTTGAAAAGCGAACATTTTTTTTGAATTCTCACACTTCTCCGGGTTCACCGCAAAATTCTCACACCAACAGGAAATTCTCACACTTGTTGTTTTTTTTTTCTGTGTTTGAGGCGGTTCATCCCGAACAACAACACACACTTTTTTTTAAAATGTTTTGTCACTCTTAGCATGGTCCTCAGGGGCCTACTCATCAAACATATCAACTGGATAAAACATGCTACCAAACTAGTTGCGATGGAGGCAGTTGTCATCGCAATATCCCAAAGCAGCTAATTATGCATGTGTTTGTCACGTTATCACTGACACTTGCACTTCCCAAGGGTCTCCATGTGTTTGGCATTTGGGAAATGTATTTGCGTTCCGTTCGATGGGGTCAAATTTCCTAAAAACTATGGTTTGGAAACAGGTTTTTTGATGAAGCAATCTGAAGCACCATGTTTTTAATGTTGATACAAGTTGGTTGAATACATACTTACTATACATGCATTTTCTCCGGGTTTTCTCGCGTTTTTTTCTCACACCATCTCCGGGAATTCTCGCTCGTTCTCCGGGTATTCTCGCACCTAGTCCGGGTGTGGAATTTCTCCGGCTTTATT
>Ga0126342_10018921_pt1 | contig 11763 bp, 13 predicted proteins | sample Cyp1metagenome_FD_92528 | JGI IMG/M metagenome (GOLD analysis project Ga0126342, IMG submission 92528) | Coral microbial communities from Lord Howe Island, Old Settlement Bay, Australia - Cyphastrea 1 metagenome | ecosystem: Host-associated > Invertebrates > Cnidaria > Coral ... | reverse complement strand
TCAGCTGCAGCACCTTTTCGATGCTACCCCAGAGCCTTCGCTGCTGCAAGTGATAAACGTATTCGGCGGCTCGAAGTGTCTGAACATGTCTCAAGTCAGTTGCAGGACTAAGAATTCACACTGAGATGATCTGGGAGTGAAGAGCAGTGGGAAACACCAAGCAGGTTTGATATCTCGAAGTTGAGGAGTTCTATCGTTGGGAGGATCAGAGGGAGTTGGTTCATGAGACAAGACTGTTTTTTCGTGGCGAGGATGGTGCAGATGACGTCCAGCTGTTGGTGACTTCAGGCAGGAATCTTAGAAAAGTCACCAAACAGGATGGAGACAAAGGTCGGCTGAGCTTTTGGTGCATGAATTTGTTTCTGTTTTCAATTGCTGTGAGATTTGGAGGATCCTCTTCCCCTACAATTCTGGTGGGTCGCCCACTGCCACTCTGCTGAGGTGAGATATTTCATAAGCTGTGCAGATGTGAAGACGTTGCAGGATTCGCCAAAGGATTTACCAACCGGTCAGGGCCGATCAGCTTTGGCTGTGTGGTCATGGCATTCATGGCATCACCCTGAAGTAACAGGTGACATCAGGTGACTATTGGTCAAAGCTTGAAAAAACACAAACACCAAAAGCTCGGCAACCACCAATCCAGCAGGTGATAGCCAATTTGCTCTGCGGTTTGAAGGTAAATCTTTGGCCAAGGTATGCTGGAACCTGGAAGAGCCTAGCGGATGGGTGATTGCAAAGTACTTGAAAGTACTTGTAGATTCTGCAAGGGGAATATGGAACACAGCCGCAATTTCAGCAACTGGCCAACCAAAACACGCCCTTTAGCAACTAAGACACGCAATTCATCCAAAAGACAGACCCTGAACAACGCTTTGTTGCAGAAAAAACCTTTTGGGATTCGGAAGAAATGCTGTGAACGCACAAACATGACGGACAACAAGGAACCAACGAGGGATCTTATCCCGAGAAACCGGGTTGACAACCAACAAGAATGGATCCAGATTCCAGCCACGCAAGTGGAGCCTCTTTTTTGGTGCAAAGACGGCCCAGAAATTTCGAGGAGTTCACTGAATTCAACTTGCGGCCAGAATGGCTAGCAGCCAAGCTCCCAATGGAGCAAGCAGCTGATGTGACTAGCTTAGGATAGCAGCATGGTTGTTGATGCCAGAGGCTTTTTGAAAGCCAGCATGTTGAGGCCCCGTGGGTGTGATCCTTTCGGTCACTCTGCGGATCGTTTTGACTAGGTTGATGCCGGCTTTCAGGTGTGTGGAGGTGTTTTGGGTGGTCAAACAATCATGTGATGTTGCAGGAAATGATGCCCGATGGTGTCCACACAGGCTGGCAGAACCTGGTTCGGGGCTGCTGCTTCCGGCGCACTGGGGCGATGGCCAAAGAAACACTCGACCCCCACAGGCGCCTGGAAGGGCAGGTGTGACAGCCGGATGAGTTTGCAGCTGTGTGAGGAAATTGAAGTTGAGGCAGAAGCTGCGAAGCTGGAGCCATATGTTTGAACAAGAGAGTGGATGAGAATCTACTGGGAAAGTAGACCCAAACCACCGATATTATGTCATATTGCTTGATACCATGGTGGCATACAATGGCTTACAGACTGCTGCAAGTTTTCTGTTACGGTCATTTTGGTCCTTCAGTTTCGACACAGCAGCCAGATGGCCATCCTATGGCTGGATAGAAGTTTGCAATAGTTTGCACCCAGCGTCAGTTGCGCGAGGTTGCTCAGCCTGTGATTTTGCCATATCTCCCCCACCGAAGCTTTGCTGAAGGGACAAGTCTCTGACTGTATAACGCCATCAAGAAACTAAACACTTCCACGAGAATCTGAAGAGCCAGGAATCTGCCCCACTGTGAGCTTTCAAGGGAGATATGGGCAGGACGGGAGCATGTAATGATTGTGACGATCACCCAGTGATTGCTGCCGTGGCGCAATCACTGCGAATTCGATCATCAATTTTAATCAACGGCGACGACATGCTAATTCTTGCCGAACACCTTGGGCTCTGCGCTTGTTTGAAAAGGGAAGGAGGAGCCTCCACATAGCTCAAGAATTTCTACAAGAGTTGAAGAGATAATCCTTTGAGCAGTCTTTTAAATGATTCAATTGGGCGCAAACGAGACTGGCCAAAACGTTTTGACACACGTGTCTCCTGCAAGACAATTTCATCTATCGACAGAACGCGCATGCTGCAACTTCAGGATCCACTGCTTTGGAAGGGTCAATCTTTGGAAAAAAAAACATGAACATGAAAACACCATCTGTTAAGCTCCTCAGGTAACAAACAGGCAGCGGCATATTCTCGAATTCAGAGCCACTACGGATCCTTGCCCTTTTGGCTCAGACCAGACAAGTCGAGAAAAGTCATGAACATCATGAGTCCCAGGAGAAAGGCTACGTGATGTCGCAGTTCTTCGGTTCCACTCCGCAATGGCTTGTCAACTTCACTGACTCTTCAGGCTGGATGGCTTCATATCAAGAAATACCAAGAAAAACAGTGGGTCCTTTGGCATCGAAGTTTAGGTCAGCATACCTCCATTTCAGGACATAGTAAAACAATGTAAAACACCATTCTCATCATCTGCACCCCAACTTGCATTCGATGCCTTCGCCCGATGATCCTCTGAGCGATTTGAAGTTGGACGCGACAGACGTTTTGCTTCTAGACGCTTGGAAGTGAACGTTTGAACCATGGTTTCAGTGGCCCCAAAATAGATGGAACCGGGTTTCTTTTCACTGTCGTTGAGTCCACTCAATGAGGGTAGTTCCATCTATTGTTGTGCGAGATACCTGGAGTCTTCGAACCCTGCCAGAGACTTTTAGAGAAACCAGGATTTTCACCAGCCGCTAGCATTTTTGGATTGCCTATCCTGCAACAGCTCTTCAAGGCTTAGATAGCACTGGGGAGCGCAACTCAAGAAGCCAGCAATCGAATCCATGATTAAGCAAAGGTGGACCTATTTGTGTTCCCTTTCATGCCGGATTTTTGATCCATTATCTCATGGAAAATGCTTCTCCAGCTTCCAACTTGGCCCAACTTGGCCCAGGTGAGCTTGTTGGCCAGGGTCTTAGTCAGGGCGAAGCGGGTGTTGGCGTGTCAGTTTCGTACTCGTATAGGGGCTTTGATGGAGGATCATGACACCGTAAACCCCAGGGCAACAGAATCCTAAAAGACGCTTGTCTTTAAAGCCCCTGAACCGGAGAGCTTCAAAGCATACTGATTGTACAGAGCCCCCAGTACCCAGAAGCTTCATTCAGACTTGTTATGGCGAGGCAGAGGTTCGTTCTTACCGCCATCCTTTGTGGGATTCTGAAACATCACCTATAGGGCCCAGATGGGCCCAGGGAAATAATCCCCTGATGGCGGCTCGCATAATCTGCTAGGAACTACCAGGACAAGATGCTTGTGCCGAGGCCATCTGCCTTGTGGTGAACAACATCATCCAGAAGCAGTCATGGCCCATCCCCGAGGCCCGAACCCGGCCTGGATCACCAGTACCTTGGTACCTTGTAGTGCACATATTACTAGTGGGATCTAGTGGGTGTGTATCCAATTGTATCCATGTTCATCCCCCATTCATGAGAAGATCAGAGGTGTGAAGATCCATCCGCTTGTGGGGTTGTCTCAAATGATCAATTTATACCAAGTTCCCAGCCAAGTTCCCCATTCAAATAATTTGGAGGCACATCCCCGATTTGAATCCATCTCAATGCCTATCTGGGGCGTATCCCATGTGTGACCTTTCGCATTCTGTGGTGACGGGGAAGCTAACCATGTTTATTAGATGCTACTATAGTATTTCAGTATTTCTTAATAAGAATGTGGTAAACCGGTAAACCCAATATTTCATAAACATTCATAGACCATTTCCAATGATTTTCCTTTAAGAATCCATTATTCATTGATCAAACAAAAAAATCCAAAACTATGGACATAAATATTATAAATGGAGAAATTATAAACGTATATAAGTTATATTCTGATATGATATCCCATGGATATCCATCCCCAGGCCATCTCTACCATCCTGGTGGGAATCGCCATGGGTGGTATCGCTGCAGCCTTTCCCGAGGCAAAGATTGCCACAGAAATGCGGGGAATCGGCCAAGATTGCCGAAACATGGGTAAAATGATGGTAAACTGATTGTGAAAGCAATGTGAAACATGAGATTTTTGGAATAGCATACTCTCACACAAACCTCAATTTGTAAAAAATACATAAATGCTTCATACATGTCCCATGGTTGTTTCTATTTTTAATGCATCTTCAGGAGCAGTATCAGACACGAAACTAGCATCAATTTCAGCATTTTGTTCATCATAAGTCAGTGATACAACAAAGACACAAGAACTGTGGTTCTGGTAGCCATTGAGTTGTGCTTGGCAAATGGCTAAAACACTACCGCCGTCATCGTTCCATTTTGGCTTTCTCTGCCAGGTCAATCGGAACACCTTCCAGAAGCTGGAAGATCTGTCGGCCAAGCAGTTCATGTGCGCACTGCTGGTGGTGGTGGTGGTGGTGGTATGTGTTGGTCATGCCATGGTTGCATGGTTGATGTTTGTTGTTTCTTGGTTGATATTTGATTGTTGATATACTAATATATATATATATATATATATATGTATATATATATGCACACTGTCATTTTATGTCATATTATATTTATTCTGTTTTCATGGCTCATGAAATCGAGATAATATATACCAGTTGCCAGTCGCCAGTGTTGCCAGGCTGGTTTTTATCGCGCCGATCATTTTTGCAGAGGGTTATGGCATGAAGAGCCAACAGTTCTTTGACAACATCACGCGACTCTTGGCTCCCAGTACGAAAGATACAACAGCTGGGTTGTCATCATGGGATTGCCATGAGTTTTCTGGCAATGTCCCAGCATGTTTGCAGGCTGGAAGTCTTGTTGATTCCAAGGAATTCTTTTGCATGCGTTTCTGGGAACGGCAATATCCACCTTGGTCCCGGGCTGAGATTCGCGGCTGGGGTGTAGGCTGTGAACGTGCGTTCCGTCGGAGACCAACAAAGTCTTCAGTTTTCCATTGATGTTTCAATTGTTTCAAGGATGTGTCTCTGTGTCTCTGACTTGTTTGACTTTCTTGGTCCAACTGTTTGTTTTTCTTAGAAGTTCCTTCATTCCGCCAGAATGAAAAAAACTCGTTCCTTAACGCCTCATCCAGCGGGCGGTTCCGCCGTTAAGGTGGTTGCCATCAGCCTCCATTGGCTGCCCACTCCACCAGTGCAGCTGAGCATGGCCGAGTGTTTAGCCTTTGGAGCCATGATTAGCAGCACGGACCCAGTCACTGGGCCCACTGGGCAGCTGATTTTTCGAACATTTTTGCAGAACGGATGGGAGTTTCGGTAGTTCATGGTATTTCGGAAATCGGGGGAAGGGATTCGTTGGGGCAAGCCGCACAAGCTGATGTGGAAAATTTTGCCTTGGCCAAGATTGGAGGGCTTGAAGGCCGAATTCGTAGGGCCGGTTGCGAACAGAATCAAGGATGGCCATCCAAATCCAGCGCTGGTGATATCATGTTTCTCCAGTGCTACTGATGGTGTGAGGTTACCACTCTGGCCATCTTCAAAGAACAAAGATTGGCAGAGAATGGAAGGGGCCACCTCTACTACTCTGCTCTTTGGCCTCTTATAGTCGGAATTGATGGGAATGGTGTTTGAACGTTGCGCAACTTGGAGTTGTACAACACAGCGCCAGGGTGACACCATGTGACACCCTTCCCTAAGAGGTACGCATGGTTAAGATTTTTGTCCATCCCGGCATCCTATAGCCGCCATAGCCAGAGCTTTCCCAGGTCCTCGGAGAATCCATCCTCAATGATGCAGTGGCCATCACCCTCTTCGGCAGCTTCGCACCTGGGACCTGTCCTATAGGCGCAACAGGACCAATGTAGATCAATTACCCTCTGGTTATGTCAAAATAGCTATTGAAAATGGCCATTTATAGTGAGTTTTCCCATTAAACATGGTGATTTTCCATAGTTATGTTAGTTTACTAGAGGGTAAGTTATGTATATGATACAGTGCACATAGTCTCTAACACGTAAGCATTAAAACAAATAAAAACAACACAGTTATAAGATAGCATAGCATGGCATCATAATCATCATATAATACAACAACACATGTCATTTCCTTACTTTTCAATACGTTTCATTCCATTTGGTTCCATTTGATTCCATTTCATTACATTTCATTACATTTCATTACATTTCATTACGTTTCATTACGTTTCATTACATTTCATTACAATTCATTACATTTCATTCCATTTTATTACATTTCATTTCGTTACATGTGCAGTACATGTACATTGCATAGTCCTTGCATAACCTTGACATTATATGCACATTATGATAAACCCGAGTGCTTTGAACATATAACATGCGGTTGCGTTCATTTGAACTAGCCCTGTCCCTCTTTCAGTGAACCCGTCAAGTCGGGGCTCAGGTCAACCTGGTGAAGTCTGGGGAGGCCGTGGATGGCCAGGTTGCTTTGAGGACCGGGCAATGTTCCCAACTCCAGCCATTAAACATTTCGGAATTGTAGAATCAGAAGGCAAAATCACCAAATTTTACACCAGTGCAATCATTAAAGCAGAAATGCCAAAAAAAAACCCTACTCTGAGTCAGAAAAGCGACCGCAGCCTACCACAGTCAGGATCCTGTTGGAATTCTGTGGCTGCTTCCTTGCATCCACCCTGATTGGTGTCGCAGGTGGGTTCATACACAGAAATTTGATAAGGGCCTTTTCAAGCAGTGGTGAACAAGACTCAAATTGAACATGTTGAACCACAAGCTAATACACCACTAAATCAAGGTCCAGAGTCACAGATGTCACAGCTCCAGCATGTTCCAGCTTCACGAAGTTCACCCCGAAATCTCAGCAGATTTGAGCACCACCTGCCATGAAACCCGAAGCTGCACAGGCGGTTTGGCCACGGCATTGCTGCTGAAGACAGCACGTTTGGGGGCAGGCGCTTGTGACTTGGATGTGTGACTTGGGGCAGTTGCCAAAGGCATTGGAGGACACCAAAACTAGCTGAATGATTTGTTCCACTCCAGCTATCGTTTGGTGACATCAGACACGGTATGTTGGATGTTGGATGGATTTGGATGACAGTGGAAGCAGTGATTTGATGCCAGCCCAGTGCGAGGCACGCGGATTCGAATAGAACAGGGAAGGGGCTAGCACGTAATCAGGGACTTTGGATCAGAGCTTCTGAGGTGAGGGCGAGCATTTCTACTTTAATGTTCCAGAACTTGGAGTCACACTAGCTCCTTGGATTCCTTAGCTTCATTTTGATTCATTTTGCACCAACGGTTCAGACTTGGTATTTGCCATCTTTGGATTGCTGAGAACATATGCTAAGCATAGGTAAACCAAGCTTCGCCAAATTTGTGGGCGTATCTGAAGAACGTGGATGTTGGCTTATTGGCATTTCACTATATAGTTCTTAAAAGCATGAAAAGCACATCACAGCTTGTCAGTGTGTTGGCATATATTTTTGACCGGGATCTCAACTTCTCCAGAGAAAGGAAGCTGACTGAGTCGGAGCCCGCCGCACAACACCAACAAACCACCACCAACAAACCCAGTTCCTCAGGTTATATCTTATTGTTGGTGGCTCCGGACCATTTGCATCCATTTGCCCTTTTGGAGTGAGCAGACCACTTGTTTTTATCAGATTCCGGCATATACGTGATTACAATGTAATAATATACATGTATTTTATACCATAAACAACTTGAAGTGTCCAATGTTGGCCACAACCAAACAACTTCTCATTATTACATTTGCCAAAGTAGTTCTTAGAAATGTTTTGTGCATTTCTGACAAGTGTCACGCCTACCAGACATAACAAGATGCTCTGGAAGTGGCAGCGAGCTGCAGTTGCAGTCGATTCCCCTCACAGGTTATGGCTTATGTACCATTCCTGGCTGCTGAAGCCTGTGACTTTTCCGGTATCGTAGCCATTATGAAGCTTAGCGGCACTATCAAGTGACCAAAAAAAGGGGTGTCTCCAAGGTGTTTGCCGGGATCGCCCAATCCAATGGGGCGAATTCCATGAATCTGCACAGATATTACACGTTGCGATCCTTGCGTGCGGTACAAGACATACCGACTCTCCATGAGGTTTGCCGGGATCACTACTCGACACTATGCGCACTTCAATCTCACGCAGGCGCGGCGCGGACAATGGGTGTGTTGGTAGTGAAGATGACTAGGACTAGGAGAAGGAGGAGGGCTGTGATGGTGATATTCATCGTTGTTTTCTGTGTATGTTCTACCCAAGATAGCGAATCCCTCAGGTCACAAACTTGTCAATTTTAACAGGTCACACGACAGATCTTCTTGCCCACAGTGGAACTCATTGCCTCGCTGTGTGAAACTTATGTTCCTGGGCATCCACTACCATTCTTCAGAGGGGTACTGCAAGGGAGGCTGAGCTAAGCAGTTGGAGATGGGACTGACCTAGCACACACGTGTACACATATAGTATCACCCCAAGTGAGAAGTGAGAAACGAGTTCCCATGCAATTCTACACAGGTTTCATTGCATCGAACCTTTGATGTAAAAAGTGTTTAAAGTCCTGCAGTATGCAAGGCCTTTCTGGATGTTGTTCTGGGCCCCCTGGTGCATGTGTTGAAATGCATGCCGAAAGAGACAGTATTCTTCCCTTGATATCAATCACACTCTTGGAAACCAAAAACAAGGAACGAGAGGTGTGGCCAACCACTTCGGATAGCCCTGCCCCCAGGTATCCTTCCATTATCCGCTATATCAGCTGAGGTTTTCATCCTGCTGGGTTTAGGCGTTTTTCTGATGCGCCGGGCCTACAGCTGGCCGCTGATTGGGTGGACTTTATTGGCCTGTTTGGTTGGAAGGGCCTTGAACCTTGGCGTCTCACAAGATTCTGATGAAACCCGGGAGTCGCGGCCATTTCTTTTGTGATGTCGGCACTTTAAGCGCCTGAAACGAAGGTTGGGGAGAAGATTTGTTGTGTTGCAGCTGAATTCTGAGTTGAATCAAGGAATGTGTATCCACTTGCTCTTCTCACCAACAAGCTTTCTTCCGGCCCCATCATGTCGGTCAAGGACTGCTTTTGCAATTGGGAAATTGGCAAAGGTGCAAAAAAATGATGTGGAAGTGCTTGCCTAGGAGATGCACATGGTTTGGATGGCTGGGCTGCGGGGCGTGATTGCCTTCATTTGTGCTTTGGGCTTTCCCAAGCAGGTGGTGCTGGGTCAATGTATGCGGGTTTATGTGGGTATGGGACTGGTATGGGTAAATTTTCAGAACAGAGGACTCTGGGAGTGCAACTTTTCTGCATACATATGACTTAGTTTAAACACCGCATTTTTTTCTGGTCACAAACCATATGCAAATAATATATATTATATTTTTTATTGGCAAATCCATTAAACACAATCAATTTCTCCAATAATACAAAGAATCATTATTGTGAACTAGAAGTTGCAATACTTTTGGGAAGATACATGATTGCATGTGTGCAGTATGCCCTTCCATATGAGTGAAACAACTGAACAACACAAACATCATTTTTAAGAAGTGGATTTTACCCTTTAAAGCAAATGTTATGCAGAAAAAATGATGGTGAGGCTTAACTTCATTAAGGATCTATTGCATTTGTTCACATACTTGTATTGTATTTCTGCAAGAATATTACTTTTTATTTCAGGAATTATCATCATGTCTCCAAGGCAATTCTTTTGAAGAAGTGATGTCTATCCGTTAAAAGCAAATGCCATGGAGAAAAAATGAGAATGAGGCTTAACCTCATTAAAGGATGTATTGCATTTTTCCATACATTATAGTGTTCTTGCAAGAATATTTTTTCCTATTGAAGGGAATATAAGGCAGATTGCAACCTGTAAGCAGCATTTTCCTTCAACAGTAATCTTTCTTGTTTCAAGGAATGCTGCAATGTGCATTGACCATTGCACCTTTTGACAGCAATACTGAATGTCAATCACACCCACTGCATATTGTGTAGGAATCTGATGTTTTGAAAGACATACTCTATGATTGAAGGCAGGCTTAATATTACTATGAAAGGAAGAAAGACCACACTTCTACAGAGAGGAACGCTGCATGTTTGGAGGACTGCTTATTATATTTTGTAGGGATACTCTTTCTTGAAAGAAACAATGCCTTGCCTTGAAGGAAAATTGCAGCTTATGAGTGAAAGGTCTGTTTTGAAATGAAGACTTTTGCCAAGGCAACACTATATCTGGTAGTGAATGCCTCATAATGTGCATGGGTGCTTGAAGGGTTGCATTTGAAGCTGTTTCAAAATGGTTTGGCTTACTAGGGTGTACCGGTAGTAATCTCTCAATAATGCTTCCCCCACCGACTATTTGTAACTTGTACTGTTTTTTTTTTGGCTGGTGGCATCTTCATTTGGATGAACATCTTGGCAGAGACATCGCTTTAGCAACTTCAAGTATTCTCCACCGTTTCTTTCGGTACCTAATAAAAAAAGATAAATATACAAGTCTGTCTCAAATTGGCCTTGATTATGGGTGCGTGATTCGTACTCTGGCTCATGTTGCTTGACTTGCAGGAAGACCACCAAGACTACCTCTTGTGCACAACAGCCGCTGGGCTACAACTGGTGTGATTGACATGGGAACAATGCACCGCCGCAAAAGCCACTACAGGCGACGTGTGTTTTTCATTGTGTGGGTAATCATAGATCAGAAGAAAGCACATAGAAAAATCAGTACACGTCTGGTTCACGCACATAATAACACTTTCCCTTTCTGGAGCCCAGTAACGAGGTGATCATGGTCGGTGCCTTGCCTCAAATGCAGTGTTTCGGAGTTTGCATGATGGCTGATATTTGAATTGGATGGCCATATAATTGAGTCGTCTGCGTTGGCTACAGAAGTGTCTTCTGTAAAGAATTAAAAAGACAAAACAAATACGAACAACATACAACTCAAAAATACAAAATCTGAATTGCAGGGTTTAGAAAATACAACAGGTTGGCTTTGCATTTATTTCACAAGTTGGTTCTTGCTTTTCAAAATGAACATGGGGTTGGCTCTCTGGCCCATTGTTGAATTTGTATTTTTTGTATTTTGTATTTTTGAAATTTTGGGTTCGTATTTTTTTGTTTGTATTTTGTATTTTTGAAATTTTTGGTTCGTATTTTTTTGTATTTTGTATTTTTGAGAAATTGCATTCGTATTTATTTTGTATTTTTTGTAATTATTTTGTATTTTTACAAAAAAAGACAAAATACACAATAAATACAAAAAAACATACATTTTTTTTTGTATTTTTCCATTACTTCCAGAAACGCACTTCGTATTTTTGTATTTTTTTGTATTTTTCCATTCCTTCACAGATTGCACTTTGTCCTTTTGTATTTTTCGTTCTTTAAACATCCCGTCAAAGAACAAAACCGCGAATCCACTAATGTATGTTGTATTTCCCTTTTGTTGATGATTTTGCCACCCTCAGTGTTGCATTTTTTTTTATTTTTTGGGTTTGTATTTTTTGTATTGTTTTGTATATTAATGATTACAGGCTGTAGCCAGCACCCGACTACTCAACCATATAAATAAATAAAGAAATATATATATATATGATATATATATATATATGATATATATATATAAATATGATATATATATATATATATATAAATATATAAATAAATATATATAAATATATAAATATATATAAATATATATATA
>Ga0126342_10018920_pt1 | contig 11763 bp, 13 predicted proteins | sample Cyp1metagenome_FD_92528 | JGI IMG/M metagenome (GOLD analysis project Ga0126342, IMG submission 92528) | Coral microbial communities from Lord Howe Island, Old Settlement Bay, Australia - Cyphastrea 1 metagenome | ecosystem: Host-associated > Invertebrates > Cnidaria > Coral ... | reverse complement strand
TGACGCACAGATGCTTTTACACACAGAAGCTTTTACACACCGCAGCTTTGACGCACAGATGCTTTTACACACAGAAGCTTTTACACACCGCAGCTTTGACGCACAGATGCTTTTACACACAGACGCTTATACACAGAGACGCTTTCACACACAAAAGCTTTTACACACAGAAGCTTTGACGCACAGATGCTTTTACACACAGAAGCCTTTACACACCGCAGCTTTGACGCACAGATGCTTTTACACAAACACAGACGCACTGTGGTACTGGCCTTGTTTTTGTCCAGGCCACGGTCTGCGACTACGCCGAAGGCTCATATAAAATGTCTCTATGCACCAAATGGCTATGGCCGGCGGGCTTGCCGCAGGCAATTAAATACAGATTTTAGGAACGTAATGGGAGCTGCAAGTTGTCCTGCGGAGGTCTTGTGTTGGCCTATAATTTTACAAGCAGCACACGTCGCCCTGCCTTTCAGCAGCATCATGGCTTCAGGAAAAGCGCGGAGGAGGGATGTGAGACGTGCCAAGCGGGCCAGTCGCAGCCTGGCAATTCTGACAGTCCCCCCTCTCAACTTACACTGCATCACAGGAAAAGCCTTCCACTGTGTATTTGAGTTTGCTTCCATGGCTGTGGTGGAGTCTTTGCCTGAAACATACAGAATCATACTATCATATAGTATCATATATATATATTATATTATATTGAATTATATTATATTATATTATATTATATTATATTATGTTATTAATTACATTATATATATATTATCAAATTATTATATATATATGTAATGTAATGTAATGCAATGTAATGTAATGCAATGCAATGTATTGTAATGCAATGTAATGTAATGCAATGCAATGTATTGTAATGCAATGTAATGCAATGCAATGTAATGCAATGCAATGCAATGTAATATAATGCAATGCAATGTAATGCAATGTAATGTAACGCAATGCAATGCAATGTAATGCAATGAAATGTAACGCAATGCAATGTAATGTAATGCAATGCAATGTAATGCAATGTAATGTAATGCAATGCAATGTAATGCAATGAAATGTAATGCAATGTAATGTATTGTAATGCAATGCAATGTAATGCAATGCAATGCAATGCAATGCAATGTAATGTAATGCAATGCAATGTAATGCAATGCAATGTAATGTATTGTAATGCAATGTAATGCAATGCAATGCAATGTAATGTAATGCAATGCAATGTAATGCAATGTAATGTAATGTAATGCAATGCAATGTAATGCAATGTAATGTAATGCAATGCAATGCAATGTAATGCAATGAAATGTAATGCAATGTAATGTAATGTAATGCAATGAAATGTAATGCAATGTAATGTAATGTAATGTCTGTATATGTCATAATCAAGTTTCCTGGCATGCCCTGTTGTCTCAGAGCCCCACGTTCTCAAAAGCGTAAATTGCTGAAACCAATCGCCTAAGCACAACGCAGGTGACCAAGGTGACCGTCCCCACTGGACATCTTGGCGTTGCTCGTGGGACTCTCAACGGAGATAGACCTGCCAACATCACCTGCCATCTCTTCATTTCATTTTGTTTATTTTTGTTTCATGTATTCATTATATACAGTATTCCATAGATGTTATTGTGTTTCATACATTCATACATTCATATGTACTATGTGTTTGAATCCAACCTCTGGAAATTCTTTAGGAACGTGTGCTTTCCAAGGGTCAAGTGCTGGGGCCCAGACTCACATCTGGGGCAAAAATGAATATGATAGGCATTATCCAAACCTCCAGCATCATCAGGAGAGCAAGAACCTTGGAACAGCTGAAAGGATCCATCAAAACCTTTGCAAACCTGACATCCTCGGAATCAGCACAATTGAGGTGCTTGAATTGGCTCCAAGGAACCAAATCGAAAAGGAACCAAGGGTCTCGAAGGCACCTTCTCTTCTTTTGGAAGCCGCAGAAACGGATTATGAGCTCAGCAGTGAAAATGACCTACAGCTGCATACAGGACGCAAGCCCCTTCAAAGGGACGCAGGGGTGATGCGAAGATATGCTAAGTATTCCTTTGAAACTAAAAGCAAGTGACACAGAAGAGGTTTTCCACTATTTGGAATATTGGTTCCGAGTCGTGAAGTGAATGTACAGGATTCCAGTCCTTAGTGCTTCGAGTTACTCGGGCCTGAAAAAACGCTGAAAACACGCTTCACATCCGCAAATCTGTAGGGATTCGATGGATTCCATCAAGTTTGGTGGTCTGAGATGCTGCATCAATACCAAGCCAAATCGTGTAGGCTACGACTGCCATCATTGTGCCTTGGCTGTGCATCCTTGTGCCAACGGCATGCCAACGGCAGCCCGTGCCGTAGCTGCCATAGCTCATGATGCTGGTATCAGCGGGACTCTCATGCAACAGCCATGCATTGCTTTGCAATCCAAATAGTTGAATGGGAATGTATTCTAGTCTAATTATTTCTAGTCTGGGTTCTAGAGAGGAGTGACTTGGAGTGACTTGGAGTGACTTGCTGCCAGGATGCTTGAAAAGAACAAAGGGCTTTTCGCCAGCAAGCCGCAGCAATGCTTTCCATATGGCCCTTCCTCTTCAAACTCCTCCCACTGCTCCGCATGCTCCGCATGCTCCGCAACCCGTCAGGAAGCTCTCACAGCGGAAATGCACAGCACAGTGCAACAAGCCTAGTCTTCAGCACATGACGTTCAATAGTTTAAATGTCTTTTCAATCTGCTTTCAATCTACCAAAAACAGGAACAAAGATGGAAAAAGCTCATCTTATAGCTTCACTGAGTCAATGTTTGTTCCGTTCCGGCTTCCCGGTTCTTTGTCCTGAGTTTCCACATGTTCCATCTCTGCATGGTGCTCTTGCCGGCGCTTCTGATAGTCAGCGAAACGCTCCTTGCGCGGGCGACCAGTCTCCAGGGCCCTGCAGCAGTCAGGGTTGTCACTTTTACCAGAAGACATCATGAAACGCTATGAAAATCTATGAAAATCTATGAAATGGATGTGTGATGGTGCTGCCTCATCTGAAATGATGATATTCATGATGATATCAGCCTCAATGATTCCAAGCACATTAACTAGAAGCTTTTTACCAGCCATTTGGAGCCTCGCAACACTGGCGCACAGGCGCTTGAATCTCTGCCCTCAGCGAAACCAAAATATCTGACCCAACAACCGGCATTAGAACTCTCACTTCAAGCTCACCATAAAATAAAAGCATCACAATATATCACAACCATATCCGCATTCATGCTCTGACATCTTCTCGTGGGCTTCATCTAGAGGCATTAGCCAAGTTGCATCTAGACCAAGCACCACTCCTCTGCACATTCCGAGTGTTTCCAGTGACGGGGTCATGCTGCAGCATGTCCTGAGTCTCCATTGAGCATCAACTCAGAGATTTGCCATGGAAAACACGGGTGCTTGTCGTGCTTCCTCCACCAGTTGATACATTTAAATCTACATACTTTTAGAATTTAGAACCAATTAGAACAACATGATCGTGGCTGGAGGGAATCTCAGGCCAAGCATCCTCGAAGAAAATCTCCATCGGCACGGCTCCCTTCCTCAGAACATTGGACTACAAGAATCCATCTCGTACTTTGGGCAAAACAAACAATGTGTCCACTACGAAAGTGGCAAAAAAGTGTATTCCGGTCCTGCGTTAGAGTTCACGGAAAGTAGAGTTCACGGAAAGCAGCCTCTGCCTGAACTTTGCAGCAAAGCATCTTGCCAGTTTGCACACGAGTTTTGGTCTCTCCACTGCGGTAGGCCAACTCAATCTTCGTGCTTACTTTCCTTGTGTAGTCCCTCCAGCCTCGTGATTGCATGGTGACAAGATATGATCAAAAAATAAGGATGAAACATGTGGGAAAATGACAAAAGATCCCAAGGTGTTTGCTGCCGGGGCACCCGTCTTGTGTTCCCATTGCCACGAGACATGGGGGTAGAGATCAACTACCGCAGTAGCATCCGAGTGTTGGGTCCAGGTGGAGATCCAGTCACCTGTGCGATCACTGATCATCACTGATCATCACGGATCTATCCTGCAAAGTTGGTCGCCAAGAGACCGAAGAGGCTTTTGTTGACATGGCTTTGAGGACTCGCCTGATGCTTCTGGATGCTTCTGGATGCTACTGGCCATTTGTACGAAACATTCCAAAACACAACAAAACACAATCAGGGAACTACAACGGCTACTAAGCTCCCTGCATCCCTGTGACCTTTCCCGCTAATTTGAGTGCCTATCGGCAGCGGCGATGTGACCTGCACACTCGTGATCTTTGGAACCGGCGCAATGTCTGCAAACCCACAGCTCTCAACATTTGCACAGGATGGATATGGACTTGTCTTTGTATTCCGGGTCAGTCTGCATCAAGCTGTTTCCGGAGGTTTTTCACCATGTTTCTGGTTGGCATGAGCCATGTTTTCCGCAGAATTGTGTGATGTCATGTATGATCTTCGGTTCTTGAATCAGCAAGAATGGATTGATAGTCTGTCAGTCATTTATCGTGGTATTCTGGACCATGTTTCCACAAGAATATTGGCTCCTGATAATTAAAATTCTATGTAACATCATATATCATATATCTATGTATACAGTCATCTTATATATATACTCTATATACTCTATCATTCTTACATAATCTTATACATATAATTCTAGTATACATATTGATATCCATGTAATCCATAAACCATCTCTTCATTCCACTTTTTGGCCATCCGAGAACTCGCCTCTGCGCTCTCAGGCGCCGTCTCAGGTGGCAGTTCCACATGTTTCGGTTTGGGCGGAGATGCGGCCTGGAACCACTCGGAACCACATGTCAAACATGTCAGACATGTGGAATTCCAGGAGATTTCCAGGATCCCTATGGATCCCTTAAGCTACTCAGTAGATCTCAGTAGCTTAAAAAAGGATGCCAGAACATTATAGACCTTGCGTACTCAGCATGGTGCAATATGGTGCATAGTGTCAACCTTTTTGGGTTCAAGTGGTCTGATCAACTGAAAAGAGAACATGTCAACGACACCAACAGCACGCCTCTCCCACCATAGGTTCTATTGGAGCACCTGGTGGATGAAATTCCTCAAGCAGGGTCGCTTGACACAGACCATTTCTGGAGGTCAAATCTAAGCAGGACCAATTTAAGGGCCGCGAGGCTTAAAAAATGATCTAAATCACAGTATAAGTGGAGAACTGCATTCCCACAGCACGGCTGTCATCCACTTTGTGCACCTCTGCCTTGCCCTCTGTAGGCATCATGACGCCAGGAAAAGGGACTATTGCGTTGCCACAAGCATAGCAACGCGTCGAAACCACGACATGGCGACCACTGCGACCATTGCGACCATTGAGTTGTGACACTCGTGAGTTGTGGAACGTAGACTTTCAGACCTGTCATTCCGAAGGTGGGTTGATCTAGGGTTGACAGAGATTTGCAGGTGACATAAATGATTTGACCAGTGGCTTTATCTCCTTCATCATTCTCTGTCAGAAGAAATGTTTAACAAGTTTGGTTCCCTCCATTTGGGAATCTGGAAGGTACTTCATTTTCTTGTCGTGGTTTCCGTTCTACATGGGCAGCTCTACGGCTAAAGAACCAAAAAACTTTGAAACGAAAAATGCATGGCTGCGGAAAGCCGGCGCCGCGCACTAGAGAACAAGATCCCTAAGTGTGGTGTGATCCAGAGGACACACTAGTTGCCAAATGTTGCCAAGGCACTAAACAGAAGACCTCATTTCCATGAGGCTTCAGAAAGCGGAAGCGGAGACAGTCTGGGCGGCTGATTTCCAGTTGTAACCTCGGCCAGCTAAATGTTGTGGAGATGCAAAGGGTGAGATTCCTGGGGCCGATGCCCTGGCAATTCAGCTCCGACGTGGACCTTGAACGGTGAATCTGGGTGTTTTCCCAAAGTGGGGGCACCAAACCAGTGGTTTCTCCACTAATGAGGACCCGTTTTTGGTGATCTTGGGGTCCCGATTTGAAGAAACACTGAAACACCAACCTTATCGAATTCTGCCATGCAAAAGGAACACACTTGTTCTGTTCTTCTTGTGATTGCAATCTTTGCTGTCCTTAAAAACAAACAAAAGTAAACGTAACTTGTGAATCAATAGTAACCAATGGATACCAACGGTACCCGCTGCGTCCCGCCTCAGCCTGCCGGCGGAAGGCTGCCAAGAACGCCAGAGCACGAAGATCTGTGCTCCAGTGGCGCCAAGCAGGGCCTCAGATCTGCAGTGACCGGAATCGACCAGAAGTGTGCTTAACATAACTATGGAAAATCACCATTTTAATGGGTAAATCCACTATAAATGGCCATATTTTCCCATTAAGTATGGGGCTTTCCTGTACATTTTCATTTTGTGAAAAGTCACCCCTGGTATACCCTATGGATCCCTATGGCCCATTATGGCCCTATGGTTCAAACATGTTGAAACCAGAAATAACAAGTAATAACAAGCTGAAACAGTGGGTCCTTTTTCTGCTGTGGGGAGCTTCCAGAGCTCCAAGTCAAGCAGCTGCTGTTACAGACAACTGCCGACAACTGTCGCAAACTATGTGGAATTCATGTGCACGGTAGTGGCGTTGTGTGGCCTGTGGCCTGTGGCCTGATGTTCAAGCCACGCCATTCAACATGGATCAACTACTTCAGGATGCTCAGGATGCATTTCGGAGAAGCTCTTGGTACATTTTCAACATGTCCATCGTTTGTTCGTTCATTTCCTGGGCGGGTTTAGCTGCACAGTCAGAAATTTCTGCTCCAAAAGGCAGCAAACACTAGAGAAATATGTTGGAAGATTTGTGTGTGTTTGCGTAGTCTGATCTGCGCCTGCTGGTCCCTCTCTTCGGCACTTAGCTCTCGAACCTGGACGTCCCAAGAAACGCGCACGACCACTCGCTGCAATCCAGTTGCACCAAACCAGCTACAGTGACATCCTGACATCCTGACATCCTGACATCTTGATATCCTAGTCTGGGTGGGAAACTGGCATCCCTTGTGCGTGCTGACAGCGTGCAGTCGTTGTCTCTCTTTTGAGGTTTCCTGTCATTTGCACGTCCTGTATGGGTCCCGTCACATGCGCAGCCTTGGGCGGAGCTTCATCATCGCTGTCCGACTCCAAGGTTTGCAGCTTCCTCACCTGGGAACATGCCGGGGCTGATGGGCTGATGGGCATCTGCCACTGGGACCCAAAACATGTTTCATCATGTTTCCCAAAAGGGATCGTTCCAATCGATTGTGCAAAATCCTCTATAGGTTTTGATCATTTCGTTTCAACATGTTTCAACCACCATCCTTGCACGGCTTGTTGGGTGCGCATGCAGCACCTGCTTTGCAAACAAGTTGCCCCAGCTGATCCTAGTTGCACACGACCCTGGGAAGCCTTCAGCTGAGATGCCTCAAGACCGTGCTCTCTGAAGATGACATACAATGACTTCTCAATGACTTCTCAAGATTTCAACAGCAACGATGACAGTCAAAACTGGAGAAAAACACAGACTACTTGTGATTCACGGTGATCCACTGCATCTGATCCGCTTTTATGCTGAGATACCATCTCTGCATCGTCATCTTCACCATTTTCCCTTTGGTTCTGTTCAGTCTGTTCTCTGGCTGCATTGATCATCTTGTCCAGTTCATCCAATTCGTCTTCCTCGCCATCCTTTCCCTTGGAACCCTTGAGGCACTCGATGTTTCCGATGTTTCCCTCGGCACTCGATGCCATCTTCTCCATCTTCTCCATCTTCTCCATCCCCTCCTTGACGTTTCCTGCTTCCTCAGCCACCTTCACAACCTTCGCTTGGGCCTTGGCTTCTTGGGCCTGCTTGGCACGGGCTTCTCTTGCCAAGCGTTGCCTCTTCATCTCTTCTAGCTCCTCAGAATGGACAGTGAAACTGCAACAAGAATCCTTTCAGTCTGGCAACATGTTCGGCACGGCATCTGGCAACGATCATCAATACCACTGCAATCAATGAAACATATTGAAACATTACATGATAAAAGACTCTGATGGGCCTGAACTTACTTGGATTGATCAAGGTAGTACATTACATACATTACTTGAAATACTGTGGATGGAAGAAATCCTGCACCACCTTGGATGGTTGAAACCCGTATAAATCATGGGATAAACCATCTACCAACTGGTGTAGGATTTCTTCCATCCACAGTATGAGTGATGCAATCCGACTGGAAACCACTGTTTAGCACCTCGACGAAGGTCAAGCTTGTGTCCCACGCAGACACAGGTCGACACGCCCTGCACCATGACAAATGCGTCCAAAAAACACAAGACTTTGAATGTCTCAAAAAAAAACGACGGCCAACTGGAAAAACCGTGGAAAACTCATACTATAGATCTATAGGCTATAGGTACAGTTGTCGGGGAGCTCAGCACGTGCACGAAGGCATGGAGCCTTCGTTCGAAGGGATTAATCTTGGTCTGTTCTTGTTCTTCGTGCTCCAGCGCATACCTTGCCAAAAGTTTGAACCACTTTCTCGTCTCTTGTGGTACTAGTGGTAAAATCTCCAAAACAAAAGCGTGGAATGAAACATCCAAGAGATCCATGACATCAGTTTGTCGGATCCTTGCAACCTGGCCACTTCAAAGCATGCGCGTCGTCACGCTTTTGACGCTCCACGTTCATGCGATTGATTTCCTTGACACCTAGAGCAATGCCGTGCTCAAAGATTGCGAAACAGAAATGCGTCTCGAAGCACTTTAATTGTGGCAACGTTAGAGCAAAAAAATGCCAACAAACTATAGGAAACTAAATGAAAAGCCGGGTACAGTAGTTTGTGTCTGTAAGTTGGAACAAGGAACCATAGAGGTCTCTGCGAGTCTCGAACCAATGTTCTTGAGCTTCGTACTCCTGCACAACACCCTCTTCTCTCAGTGATGAAATTCAAAAGTGGGGGTACGATATATAGATCGCGATAGATCGTAGTAGGACAGTTGTAACACAACAGTACTGATCATACTCTCGCAAGTACAATGGCATGCAAAATATTGCAATATGTAGCAAGAAGCACAAAGACGCTCCAGTCCTTTTTCTCCATCTTGTGCAAATGCTCCTCAGCAGCTTTGTGATCCTTTGCCAACTGTGCCATCTCGAACTCCTTGATGCTTGAAATGTCCATCTGCGTAAGACCAATCCTTGTTGGCACCAAGTCGTCCCGATAAGACAGCACACAAGCCGTGTTGAATATAGCTGATGAAAAAAATGAAACAAGTATGAGATCAGAATTGGCAAGTCTTCAGTTTTTTTGCAAGCTCATGGTTGTTTTACCATGTTTTACCAAGTGCTTTGACCATCTTTGACCACCAAGTGTTGCTTGGCCACTGCACGTTGCAAGCCATTCGAGATTGCTTTTGCGCATCGAACTCAATTTTCCTCAGTGAACTGCGGTAAAGTCAACCCCACAGCTTGGCAGCTCTCGGACCCCATCGTAGCCATGAAAAAGATCCACATGTTAATGGATTTAATGGTTAATGATGGTCAACAATGGTCAATAATGGCTATATAGCCAACAATAATGATCAATAATGTATATGATGGAACCAAATGATCCAAGATGATCCAAGTGTCTTCTTTTGGGCTAAAATATCTTTCACTGTGTCCTCGGTGTAGTCGATGTGCTTGTTCCTGCATCGGTCAAGGCTTCACAATGCGCAACTGATCAGGTCTATCAGGTCCTTGAGATCTGCTCTGCTCGATCTTTCAAACGATCAAGAACAAGCTCAGGATCAATTCTGCAACCTCAAGAATCTCAAGAGCTCCAAAGGATTCCAAAGGTATCTGAACATAATTGAATATATCTGAATCATCAAACAACCAGAAACATTCATTTAATGATGCGATGGATGGTCCTACGATGTTGGAATGAATGGCCGGAACTGTCTCCGATCACCAGCCACACGGAAGAGGAAAGCGCATGTTGACATATTATGTAAACATAATGTAAACAATATCTAAACAATATTGTAAAGATACGTATGTAAATGGTGACAATACATGGCTTGGATTCATCTGGGGCCGCCGGCGGGCCATGACTTTGGACCATTGCTGGATATGACTTTCCTCGATGCTGGTGCTGCTAATGGCTGAAGCCTTGATGAACTTCTCGGAGACACCTCCGTAGAAATCGTCAGATCAAAGGGGGGAACACTGGAAATTCCATGGATTCCAATATGATTCCAATTCCAATGATTTCCATCATCCAAAGATAGGATGTTGCAGCACGGCAGAGGCACTGTGCCGTTTAGCCAAAAGGTGCCTCTCTTGCAGCGCAGCTGCACAACTAATCGCTTCACCTGCACATTTTAGTGGCTTGCACACCTCACAGAGAAGTGCCTTCAACAATCTAAAACAATCCAAAACAATCCACTTTGTTCTGGTTTCGCTGCAGTATGCCCACAATTCCATGGCAAAATTCCCTACCTCCTTGGGATGCTCAGGATGCCGGCAATTGTACGGAGCCGAAGGCTCTACACCCACCACTTCTGCCAGAGCCGTTTGGTTCTCGTCCGTCTGGCGCAAGTGGGATGCCATGCCAGGGCCATGCCATGAATGCCATGAATGCCATGGCGGTTCACTACCAGTTCACAGATCAGTTCACTACCAGTCACTAGGCCTTCACGACTACAAAGGCATTCTGTATTGCTTTCTCGGCTTCTTCTGGAGGTAGATCTCCCAGCAGCGCCATCAAGTCGTTGCGCCTTCGACAGTGGAGAGCCAAAAAGTGATTTTTTTTAAAAAAAAAGTGCGTGTTTATTCACTTTATTTCTCCAAGATTCTTGAGATGTAACATGATGTAACCTTGGAGAAATTCATATATGCTTAGGGGAAAAAAAATCGCTGATGATTCAATGGGATTGACTTGAAGACTTGAACTGCCCAAACTGCTCAGATTTTGACAGGCAGGAATGATCTCCAGATTTTGGGATTGTTTTCCCAAGGCTAACATCAGAGCCCCTGTCACTTGAGGCCCATCATTTCGTGAGGCGTACATACTACCAGAGAAATGGGTTGGCAGGAGAGCAGTTCTATAGTTTGCACCAATTGATTGACGAATTATACACATACGTGAATAATATTGTATAATGATTTATGTGTATAGAAACAACACCAAATGAAACTAGCTTTTGTAAACCTAAACAAGTTGTTGACAACGGCAGAATCTTGCAGACTGAAAGACTGCCGCCCCAGTTCCCACGCCTAAGTTGTGCGCTGCGCGCCAATTCCAGGTGACGTTGCTTCTTCGCCGCTTCCGTCTCCTTGTTCGCATCTTCTGGAAGCTCTTCCATCAGAGCCTTGGTGCCAAGTCATTTGTCAATGGCTACAAAATCCCATGGATTTCTCACAAGTTTCACATACTTTTACCCCCTGGTTATCCGCCGACCCCAGCCGGATGCTGGGGGAGCGCGCTGGAGAAGGCTGCTCTGAAGAATGGTCAAGGGACAGACGGACAGACAGACAGACAGACAGAGACACAGTCAGACAGACAGACAGAGACACAGTCAGACAGACAGAGACAGACAGACAGAGCGACAGACAGACAGACAGAGAGACAGACAGTCAGACAGACAGACACGCTCTGAAGAATGCTCAAGGGAAAGACGGACAGACAGACAGACAGACAGACAGACAGACAGGCAGAGACAGACAGAGACAGACAGAGACAGACAGAGACAGACAGAGACAGACAGAGAGACAGACAGAGAGACAGACAGAGAGACAGACAGAGA
>Ga0126342_10018919_pt1 | contig 11764 bp, 11 predicted proteins | sample Cyp1metagenome_FD_92528 | JGI IMG/M metagenome (GOLD analysis project Ga0126342, IMG submission 92528) | Coral microbial communities from Lord Howe Island, Old Settlement Bay, Australia - Cyphastrea 1 metagenome | ecosystem: Host-associated > Invertebrates > Cnidaria > Coral ... | reverse complement strand
TATATATATATATATATATATATATATACATGTTATATATATATACATGTTATATATATACATGAGATTATATGGGTTTTATATGGATTACAAACCACTTACTAAGTGAAATGCACATCCAAGTACCTATAATGATTATGCCTTTGTAGAAACGGAACAACCGCAGCGGTGTAGCCGAACAGCTCTGATGCAAGAGGCTTGATTTAGCCCATGTCCGGCTGAGGCAGGGCCTTTCTGGGTTCCAGAAATGACTGTGTCTGGAGAATAGGCATTCCTCCCTTAAATTGGTCAATTTTTATCATCATGTTCCCCATTTTTCCATGGTTGAGGGCATCCCTAAAATCTACGGTATCCCCCATGTTCCATCCATGAATTCCATCCATGAATTCCCACAACTTGACAAACATCCATTTCTTCAACCCACTGCTAGACTAGTTTTCAACCAACCTGCCTAACCAAGGGGATCATTTTGTTAGAGCTGGAGGAACTGTTCTGGCAACAGGTTCTACACAAAAACAACAGGTGTTGTTGTTGTTGTTGTTGTTGGATTAAACCGCCATTGTTGAGGGTGCGGCTTCACCATTAAACCCTTACAGGGTGGGCTGAGTGGGCCCAGAGAGGTACTATATAGCATGACATATCGGCTGGAGATAGCTGAATAAAGTATACAACACGTATGACATGTATACACATGCGGAGTATGTATCGAGATGTGTAATACACATCATAAACCCATTTATCATCCTTTTTGTGCATCCATTTTATCTATATATATAATTATATATATGTAATTATATATATATATAGAGAGAGAGAGAGTATGAATCTGATATATTTACAGGTTATGTTCACATCTCTTGACTTGCCCTTCCTCAATTGCTTGACAGCTTGTCACCGTGTCTTCCCATTTGGAATGCCCTGTTACCGGTCACCTTTCTTTCCGGACGGCCGCGTCCGTCCTAGACGGGCGGTCAGCGAGCGTGATCGGTCAAAGTCAGCAATATCACTGCACGTTTCTGAGCCGGTCGATCGAGACGATTGAAAGGGTGGAGGGTATCGTAATGGGCCACATCCTCTGATATTTTCTGGTGGTTTTTGCATGTTTCTGATCGATTCAATGGAACATATAATTGGATATAAATGGATATAAATTGGCTCTGGTCTATCAGGTTCACCACATGATTATCAATGACTGAGTTGCATCCACCCATACAGACCCTCCACTGCCGAAGTGCCGGCCGCGAAATTTGCGTACGTGAACTATGTGTCCATGTGACATTCCTGGCAGTCTTGACCCTGTTGTTCCGGTGCTTTCTCGTGATCTCTGTAAAATGATGAGCTCCTTTTTTTTTGGCAAAAAAAAGTGCAAGAAGATTTCAATATAGACGCCGTTGTGGGGCGTAACAAATGACAGAGAGACAGTGCCTTTCAGCTTGGTTCTTGCACAAAGAGCTTCTTGCACAAAGAGCCGGACAACATGGGGTTGTCAAGGTATTTGCAGGTTTGTCCAACTTCTGAGCAAATGAATACAAACGAGTTCTTGACCCCACAAGAGACCTTTCCATTTTTTCCCATGAACCGTGTCGAATGCTGTACCTCAATCATCCTCAGTCCAAGGCTACAGCTTATTTGCTTGCGGTTTGTTGAACCATGTTGAACCGTTCCTTTTTGAATTTCGGGTGATTCCAACTTCCTTCCACTTTGGGATTGGGTGCTCAGCCGTAGCCGACTGGGACAGAAAAACGAAGCGGCCTCGCGTCCGCTGCGAAGCCAGGGGGTTGATGTCAACCACCAGCTAGATCCAGAAAAATCCCCGGGCCCCGGTTAGAACATGTTGGAACACGGTATCTTCAACCAGGGGATTATGTATATATATATATATATGTATATAATAAGTTCCTTTAAAGTTTTCAAATAATGTATTATTCTGAAGAGTCCATGAATATTCCGTTAAAACATGTTCCAGAAACGTCTTCCAGAAACCCTGGCTTCTTTTGTTGGGGATGACACACAAAGTTACATGACTCGGAGCATTTCCAGATCGAGGTTTGGCAGTTCAAGACGAGGTACATGATCAAGAAAATGCAAAGGTATGGCAGGTATGGTCAAATATTGAATCGTTAATTTGTGGTTATTTGTTACATAGCTAACTGGAAAACATGGAAAATCATGGGAAATCACCATATTTAATAGATAAACCATGATAAATCATTTGCAAATGGGCCATGTTCCATAGCTATGTTAAATAACCACAGGGTATAATTGGAGCCATTGAATATATGTCCATGCATTCTGACATTTGAAAGAACATCCTATAACAGTACATCCATCTATCATTGAAACATATTGAAACCACGAATCAAAGAGACAACGGTGCTATTTTTGCCGTCCCTGCGCAGGTTGTGGACCTCTCTTTGTGACTCCTGGAAACTTCCTAGGCCGGGCAATGTGCATGTGGAAATTCGAGGGATGTACATACTTATCATACTGGATCATAATATATCAATAGATATATATATATATATATTATGGATATATTATGGATATGATTGGCAATGTATGGATGATATCATCGATCTCTGGACGTATGATAAGTCAGCGACGACTCACTGGACTTTCCTGCTATTCCAAAATATCATAGAGAACGCATATGTTTTGTTAGTGGCTTTAAAAATTGTTCAATATGTGTTATTTTAAACTGGACATGGTTTAAATATCTATCTTTCTTTGAATATGGTTTAAATACATGTCTTCCATATTTGATTAATTTGGAAACCTTTGGACATGGAATGATGATCCCCAATGGCGGGCATATTTTTTGAGTTGAAATTTGACCCCATCCCGTGGGTTATGGCAACAAGATCCATGTTGCAAGTGGACAAGAATATATTATATCCTCGTTTTTTCAGCCAATTGGAGGTGCTGTGCAACAGTTGATACGGGCTACCGCTGAACCGAGTTCGGTTGCAGATCACTTTCATTGTTTTTGGTTAGAAATTTCACAAACAATATATACATGCCCATTGGTCAGCTACTTGAAAATCCAAGAGCACTGTTTGTTTCAAACATGGTAACGTAACAAACAGGCGGTAGCAGCAACTGCCATATGGGCCATGGAGTTTGCGTTGTTAGGTCAAACAAAGGAACCATGCAGGGTATGATAGTGATTCCAGTAGCTCCAGCAACTCCAGCTAAAAGACCTGCAATAATTGATAATGTACAACTTGTTCACTCATGTTTGATGATTGTTGGAACAATGGAACTTTAAAGGCGGAGTTCTGTAAATATGAAAGCCAGGTGATTTTCGTCCGATTCCGGGAAAAGGAATTCAGAGAAGACCTCACATATAATATATGATATCTGATATATTTACATATATCCTATATATATATACATATTGTGTTATATATATATCATATGTATATATATATCATATGTATATATATATAGGTACATACATATATATATATATATATATAAATGTATACATATCATATAAATATATACATATCATATATATATATAATAAATTATAATAATATGTGATGTGTTTTTTCCCAATAAGGCCAGGGATTCTCCGTAGTTGCAATCGTGGACAGGCGATGCTGCTGCTCACAAGGTTTTTCCGCCAGGATTTTTTCATCAGACCAACTGTGGGTGATTTGATTTTTTTAATGGTGATATTTTTTTAATAGTTGGGAAAAACCAATGAGTTAATATATATATATAACCAACTATATTGGTTTTTCCCAACTATGGGGATATAACTAAATAGTTAATGGGGTGGGAATAGCATATATGTTTTTTCAATATAGTTAAATATATCCCCATTTTTTTGCTAAAGGGAATGGGATATATTTAATATTTAAACATCATATAATTAAGCTGGGATGAACGGGATTAATGGCATTCTTAGAATTCCTTGAAGTTTTGGATAGAAGTCACGAAAACACATGGGGATGGGTCAATTTTTTTCATGCCTATGGAAGCACAGATTTATAGTTACTGTAATCATCTACTGTAATTGATGATCCTAGTTACAGGTGAGCAGTCTTGGAACCCCTATTGGTTGATGATTATTTCGGGAATTACATTGACCAATAAGAGAAGGGCATATCACGATCCATAAACGGGGAATCCGTTCTCAACTAACTAGTGTTATGGAATGACAGCGATGGTTTTGAACACTGTCATGTTATGATACCCATAAAAAAGGTTTCCGGGTTATATTCTCATGGTTTCTAATGTTTATGGTATCCATCAAATGGTATCCTGATATTTGGGATATAACTGATATATCTCACCAACAGTTATAAAATGTCATAAACAAAGGAAGTCTATCTCTCCCCATGGCCCCTTTTTTGTGGACCATATGGTCGATCTCAATGGTTGTCCAGCTGCTTCCTTTCTGTCAACTTCCTCTGACAAGGATGATATAGGATGATAATGAGGTAAACGCAATGTACAAACTTTAGAAAAAGCCATCCCGCCGCTCACCAAGCAGGATTTGTTTGGGTCATTCAACATCATTTTACATCAGCCCAAAGTTTGGGGGGCCAAATGCATCCCAATGCCATAAAGCCCAATTTGAGATGGTTTATGGCATTGGGTTTACCTCAACAATCAAAGATAGTCCAAGTTAGCAAGCATGTTGTTATATCATGTCAGTTCTACAGGGCATTGGGTGCTCTAAATAGATCCTGTTGTAGGAAGTTCAGCGTCGATATTTGTTGCAGTGTTTCAACATTCAAAGCAGCGGAATCAGGGTTGGGAAAGTGAATGGCTGATATTTTATGATGCTTTCGGTCCAGTTGTGTTTTTTTTTCTATATTCCTACATTCTGTTATTCATTTGATGCCTAGATCGACGTGGTAATGCTAGATATGTTTGATGTGGTAAACATTGTCATGAAAGTAAAGCCTACCATGAAAGTCTCATCTGATGCTTGCTGGTATCTTTATTTTAAACATGCGATTTTTTAGATTGTTTGGGTGCAGTATGTTATCGTGAATCGCCAGGTTCAGAAAGGCGACGATGTTCTTCGCGAGGCTGCGATGCGTCAAGGGGATGGAATATGGAAATAGTTATCCTGGGGTGGATAGAATATGGATTTATGGAATATGGATGACTATTTCATGTTCAAATGATATGGATTTTTGGAATATGACAATTTTCATTTTTCAAAAATCGTCATCATCAAAATGGGAATATGATGGAATATGTTCATACTGTATCTTTGAAAAAAAAAATAGTTCTACTTCAACATCACGACCCACAATGAAATAGTGATCGACCATGACAGACTGTCAACCAAGTCATATTGCCGATGCTACTCAGGTGCTTTGGGCCTAGACTTGATACTTGAAGTGTTGAAACGCAGCGTGAGGCCGGGCGCCGCAGTCTACTGGGAGTTTTCTTCTTAGCTGGCAGTGAGCCAGTTTGGGCCCGGCCACTCAGGGCATTGCACGTTCAGAAGGGGGCGATGGGCCTCAAGGATCCAAACCATTTTTCAGCCCAGCCGAAACTGACCTGGAACCCTTAAAACCTAGGTGTACAAGAGGACTTTTCGACTGAACATGGCAAGTTTGGGGTTCCATGTTAGGTTTCAGCGGTATGTAGATTACTACTGGATGTGCCCAACATGTTTGGGTTCTACGTTCAGCGGCCCCACTAGAAGGGGCTGTTGCACAGGGTAGAGATAGCGACCACCTCATGCTCTATCGATAGGATTCTCCGGGTATCGCTTTGGGACTGTGATGTTGGGAGGACAGAAACCCAGTTTGATATGTCCAAAACACAAACAAAGACCTCGACAATGACGACACCACTGAGGATGATGACACCAATGACAATGACAACGATGTCGATGACAATGATTGTGTTTTTTGCAATAAGAACGGGAACCCCCAAAAGTGGGATGGCTATTGGATGATAATCCTGACAATACAAAAGTAGTATAGAATGATAACAATGATAATGGTACTGACCGTGGTGATAATGATCATCATATGACAAATGTAGAATGATAATGATGATGGTGACTATACATTGGTAGTAACAGCAAAAATGATAATGATGATGATCAGAATCATGATCATAATCATGACAAACACCTGTTTTAATTATGATCAAACACATATTGATATTAAAGAAACGGTACAAAAATATATACTGTTTTTCTTGAAACCCGAAATGACTTTTGTTTTTTCTAAGGCGCAAGCAGCTGCAGTGATGCCGGGACAAACACTCTCGGGGCCACAGGCGGGCTGGGTGGTTCAACACGAAGGGACCGCGGGACGAATCCCAATTCACTGGGGTTATCACATGGCTGGAGTTATTAAAATATTGCTATTAGATGCTATTAGTATCTATTAGTTACCATGGTTTTTCACCAAGCTACTTTCTTCGTGTGATGATCCTCCAAGTGATACTGCTTGGCGGTTTGGAACATGTTTTATGTTCCACAAAAAAAATTGGAATATCCTTCCCAACTGACTTTCATATTTTTCAGAGGGCTTCAAACCACCAACCAGATTATTATTCACCATCATTAACCATCATCATAACCATTGATATTAACCATTAATATTCACCATATAATCATTAACCATATAACTATACCATAACCATTATCCACCATTATCCCGGTCTCCAGTAGTCTCCAGGTGGATGTTCCAGACCGCATCAACGCAGACCCCTATGAGTTCCTTCGTCCAAAACGCGCCGACGCAGCGAAGACCCTGATGTGGACGTGTTGTTTCGTTTGGGAAGTATACCCTCTGGTAATTTGTTACATAGCTATTGAAAATGGCCATTTAAAGTGAGTTTTCCCATCAAAAATGGTGATTTTCCATAGCTACGTTAAATTACCAGAGGGTATACTACCATAGTATGGGGGTTTCCATACATGCCATACATGGTAGTACCCCAATAGCTGGATGGTTTATTTCATGGAAAATGAATGAAAATCCTATTCAGATGGATGATTGAGGGGTACCCCCATTTTAGGAAACCTCCATATGCTACCAGTTAAGAAAGGGGATTTGTCAGAACGAATGTAGGAAATCCACTATAGTGCCGGTTTGTTCCTGCAACCGACCAGTGTGAGTGATTCTTACAAGGGTTTTTTTGACCATGCACACATTGGCCTCTGTCTAGGCCGGAGCCCAATGGAACAGTTCGGTACAGCCTCCATCATAATTCAACCACACAAAGCAGAGAGCTCCCAAGGACCTCACTAGAATGGTTGGGGCGAACATTCCAAGCCAACAAATATGTCTCGGCACTGCGCAAACATGTCTTGTTTGTTTTGTTCAGACAGCATGTAGGCTTATTGGCATGGAGAATCCAGAAGACAAGAAGGAGGACAAAGCTCAAACTCATTCGCTGCTGCGTTGCCTGGGAAAACGGACCGATTGCGAAGAGTTTCCTGCAACTCAGCCCTGCAATAAATTGGGATGTATACTGCAATGATGTACACTATATACGTAAGCAGCTGAATATTTATTTAAGCTATTTCCGCTTTTTTGTATGTGCAGAATATTAGTTGTTGTATCTCTCCTCGTCCCCTTGATATGTCTGATAAGTGATGATAAGTGACAGCTTGTCTTTTGGCATGGACCTGCTTGGTTTCAACCAATGCCACCTGATGGAAAAGGAAAGAGTGAATTTGTTCGGACATATATCGAAATGATTAGACATGTATCATATCATATTTCATATATCATAACATATCACATATATATATATACTATATATATACATTTTATATTGCAACGTTTCTTAATGGGAAAACTATGTTCAAAGCCTTTGGATTTGGTGTTCTCCCAAGCAAATTGGACAAACCCAATGTAGTTATGGAGCCCTCAGAGTGCAGAAGGTCGATGCGTCTCATCCATTAATCCTGAGGGAACTACTCTCCACTGTCATCAAACATGGCTAGCTGGTAAATCTCCTACATGGACATTTACTGGAAATTCCAAATATGGTTTAACCAGAGAATTGGTAATCAATGGGCGACATTCCATCCCTGCAGATACAGTATAGCATATCATGACTGGTTGGTGGTTTGGAACATTTTGTATTTTTCCATATATTGGGAATAATCCCAGCCACCAACCAGATGGTGATGTTCGGATGTTTTGTTTGACATTCTGCAGCAAGCAGCCACGGGAATCACACGGAAGGACTACAGGACGTTCTACATGAAGCAGAAGTACCGGCAAGACACTTATCAGGCGGGATGCGGAGATCGTGTATGTTGCTATACTATCATGGCTATACATGGCTATACTATCTGGGGAACCATCCCCAATTGGCCTTATTTTAGTTATATGTTTTTTTGGTACGGCTATACATGGCTATACTATCAACATCTATCAACCCCAGATGTCGACCCTAGTTGAAACATCAAAACGGTCGGAAGAGATAACCAACAAATCCATGGTTTTCCCAGTGACCAGACCAGGAGTGAATAAAGATCCGGATTTCTCATGATTTCTCAGCATGGTTCGTAAGGTGAGCCAGGGACATTGTCCAGCACCCCCGAGTGACATGAAACTGGTTCGTTGTTTAAACCATTTACCCTCCAGTAATCAACCATGGCTGGAAAATTGCTCATTGACAGATCTTTAGTTCGATGATTTCCCAGCTAGCCATGTTTGATTTCCAGAGGGTAGTTTTATCCTTAAAGAGCAGGATACCCGGAGTCATGATTTGCCGGCCCACTTCGACCAACTTTGATGTTTGGTTTTCCACTCCTTTTTTGAGATGATAAACGTTGATAAACCCTTCATTCATGAACTTCAAAGATCTTTAAAGATCTTCAAATCTTTGGCTGGTTCATGTTGGTTGCAGGTTATATTATATATATATGTGCATATGTATATGTGTTATTTCATTGTTATTTCTATGTCTAATTGATTTTTTCGCATCCCAGAGGAAATGTTCACCATCTTTCCCCACGCTTGGGTTTTTCAATGCCACTGGTCCTCGGTACCTTTTCAGGTCATGAAACATATGAAGATTAGCGCCTCTCTCGACAAGGGAACTCCAAACATGGAGAAATGGCCCCTGGGTGGCATCATGGGACTCAACAAAACGACTGGTGATCGTTTATAGCTATGAATAGCTATGGTAATTTTGGGCATGATTGGATTTATTGGGTTTACCATGGTTTACCAACATTGGTATAACACTTGATGAGTGGCAATTGTTTCTTGTACGGACATGTTTTGATTCGATATAATGGTGGGATCTGAAGATTTGTTCGAGGGGACTGGGATCTGCCGTGAGTGAGTCTCAAGTTTTGGACAAAGCTACTGCATGTCCTGCTGCCAACCGGTCATCTGAATATAGATTTACTGAGGAAACGGGCTGATTTAAAAGTTGATGCTACGGAGTCACGAAAATCTGCTGGTAACAGGCGAAAAGAACTCAACCCTTACCCGCCTTACCCAGATGGAATCTGGAAATTGGAAGTTGGTGACTTTCCTCGTCTGAGGAACACTCGAGTCAAGAAGGAGATGAACGATTGGTTAGCCATCTATCGCCGACAGAACGTTTCAGTGGGTAGGCGGGGCGGAAAGGATTGGAAAGGTATTTCAGTGGTTCGGCACACGTGCGGCCACAAGATGCATACTGTACTCTGCCAAAAATTAGGTACAGTAAATCTCAAGAGTGGCATGATTTGCATACGTTCCCGGATGGAGGGTAGAGAGTGGATGTATAAGTGTGCTGCTACAGGTGATGATACGGGTCCTTTTGAAGGTCAGTTGATGAAGACCTTGAAGGTCTTTGATAATGTAAACCCCGGATGAATAAACCACTGGGCTGTTTTCGGGGACTCTGGGACTCCCCAAATTAATCAACCAGGGTTTATTGATCTGGGGCTGGAGCCTCCCGCGCAGCTGCCGGGTGAACCGAGCCAGACCCATTGGGATCCAGCAAAGAATCAGCTCTCTTCTGGCAGTGGACTGGTTGATGCTGCAGACATCTATCTCATCTTCATGCTTTCTCAATTTCTATTTGCATCTCAGTTTGTTTTTCCCTCATCTTTGATGGTCAACTCATCTCAAATCTGTGGTTTCCTCCAGATTCTCGCATAAAATAAAGATCCATTGATGACTTACTAGTGCTTAGAGTATATAATAGTATATAGATATATACATATATTATGTATATATATAATATGATATATATATATATACATAGGGGCGAAGCAGGGAAGAATGACCCATAATCACTATCAACCATCCAAAATCATCCCATTCCTATCCCGGATCCTTCGCTTTTTGTCAAGGCAGAGTTACTATTCTCTCTATTCCGCCATCAACACCTTAGCTGGGATTCTCAGTCCGAAGTGCCACAATTTTCACATTTTGTGAGCGTGTGAACATTTGAAATTTCACCATTGATTATTCATAAATTAGAAATGTATTAGAAATGTGTTAATTATTCCGATAGATATTATATACTATTATTGATACTATTCAACCCAAAATCAGATTTCACATTTTATAGCAGATATACATGGATGGAACGTGATAGAACGTGATGGAACCACCAAAGCTTGGATTGGAATCGACCCAAAGATGGCACCCCCAGAAACTGGGGTTGGTAAGATCGTTTTCCTACTGGAAATGGTGTGCATTTTTGAAGTCCATCTTCTAGCAACCCTAAACGTAGAAAAGTGGGAAACCTGAAATATGTGGTAAATATGTGTAAAATTATGGAAACATTTCTCTATCTTTTGGGGGCTACTCTATAGTATTACCGTGTTTCTGAGAACCGGCGTCCCTTTGTGTTGTTTCGTCGTTTTATAATGGCCATGCGAGTGAACCACCAGTCCCAAAGGATGTAAAGTAACCGTATGTCAATATCTAATAAAAATGGCAAGAACCTATGGACATCTACAAAACTGTTCTCTGGGTATGTAGGTTAGATATAGACATATCAATTTGCATCTTGTTTTTGCACATATTACATTGCATTCAGCGCACAACCACGGCGCATCTTGAATCGAAAAAGAACATTTGCAGCCACTTGCAGCCACTTGCAGCCACTTGCAGCCACTTGCAGCCACTCGAGTGGCCACAAGTAGCCGCAAATGGCACACCGTGGTGTGGGAACTCCAAAGAAAAGAGTGGTCGACCGTAATTAGTCAACTTTGACCCGTACCACCAAGAAACGATTGGATATATACATACATGTATGTATATATATATACACATATGATTATATGATATTATATGTATATATTATACCAGTAGTACCCGCACGAGGCTGGGCGGAAGTTGCCTTAAAGATATATATAAGACCTTTCTCATCTATAGAACTTGCATGCGCCGTGCGCCAGCCAAGCGCGTGCGTGCGTGCATTCTGCGAAAGTGGGGTCCTGTTTCTCATGTCACATTTGAAGCTCCACTTCGCACTTCACATTTCTCTCTGCACTCTTCACACTCCACACTTCACGCTTCACACTCCACACTTCACACTTCGCACTGCACTCTTCGCACTCCACACTTCATTTCACACTGCACTCTTAAGACTCCACACTTCACACTTCACAGTCCACGCTTCACACTTCTCACTTCTCACTGCTTTCTTCACACTCCACACTTCACACTGCACCCTTCACGCTCCACACTTCACACTGCACTCTTCACACTTCACACTTGCACTTCATCTCAACTCATCTCATCTGGGCTCTTCTCATCTCATTCCATGTCTTGCACAAAACACGTTCTAGTACTACTTTGTACTA
>Ga0126342_10018918_pt1 | contig 11764 bp, 9 predicted proteins | sample Cyp1metagenome_FD_92528 | JGI IMG/M metagenome (GOLD analysis project Ga0126342, IMG submission 92528) | Coral microbial communities from Lord Howe Island, Old Settlement Bay, Australia - Cyphastrea 1 metagenome | ecosystem: Host-associated > Invertebrates > Cnidaria > Coral ... | reverse complement strand
CATATTTGCGTTAAAGCTTTCAAATGCAAGGTTTTCCAAATAATTAGATGCCTTATTAAACACGTTTGTAAAAAACAGCATCCAAACAATTTTTCAAGGGGGTACCTCATGAGTGGCTCAGTTGCTCAAAAAATATCAATGTTTGGATGGTACCCTATTGTGGCCAACAACTTTTGGGGTTCAAAAAAATCAAAACCCTTCCCCCACCTTTCTTTGAGTAAAGCTGGTCCATTTACTTTAGAAAGCCATATTTTTGTTAAAGTTTTAAAATGCAAGTTTTTCCAAAAAATTAGATGCCTTATTAAACCCCTTATTAAAAACAGCATCCAAACAATTTTTCAAGGGGGTACCTCATGAGTGGCTCAGTTACTCAATAATATGAATGTTTGGATGGTACTGTATTGTGCCCAACAACTTTTGGGGTTGAAAAAAATCAAAAGTAAATTGAAATCAATTGAAAATCAATTGAAAGTAAATTGATGTCAATTGAAAGTAAATTGAAATCAATTAAAAGTAAATTGAAATCAATTGAAAATCAATTGAAAGTAAATTGATTTCAATTGAAAGTAAATTGATTTCAATTGAAATCCTTACTTAAGTTGACTATCCAAAAAACATGTTGAGGGGGGGGCGGAAAAAAACTGCGAATTATTCAGTAGACTAAATTAGTTTGAGGAGGGGGGGTGCCTCACACTAATCAGACGCCAACATTAGTCAGTTGGAAGTTGGGATGATTCTTCCCAATATATGGAAAAACAAAATTCATGTTCCAAACCACCAACCAGATTCCCATTGCCATGTGTAATTTCCGAGGGGAGTTTACCTCTTGACATTCGATTTGCAGCTGGAATTGCCAGAGCACGACTCCAGCAGCAAACAATCTGTGTTTACCAGCTGATTTACCCTCCGGTCATGGCGATGGATCTAGTTCGATGATGTTCCCAGCTGTAAACCTCCATTATATAAACCTCCATTATACCTCCATTTATGGCAGATGCAAACCTATATGTTCCATGAACTGTCCCATCATTTTCCCAGCTGTAAACCCAGTTCAGTTCGCAATGGGATGATGTTCATTTGTGGGTTTACCACAGATCTTTCCATTCTTTGCGTACAAAAATGGTCCACATATGCCCACGGTGATGGAAAAAATCACCTCCAACTCCGCTGGGTTTCATAGATGTTGTCCGCAATGAAACCCACATCCACGCCGCATTGGACCCCTGTGCCACCAATGCCGGAACCCATGAAGAGCCGGCGGCCCGGTTCACGTGCTCCAACCTTCGGGGAAAACGGTGGAGGCCTCGAAAATCGATGGTTTGGTTTAAGGGTAACCATTTTTCCAGATATGTTTCAAGAGATTTAAAACAAACACCCACCATTTTGGATACCATTGGGCACCCAAGAACTGGGGCATGGGGCATCCAACGGCAGAGGGGGTGAAGCCAAGCGTTCACCCCTGGTTGGCATTCGGGGTGTGCTGGTTAAAATGGAGTAGATATGGTAGTTTAATGGATCATTGTTGGGGTGTCACCATTTCGACAAAAGCATCTTCGGAGGTCATCCCAGACATGGTGCAGGCGATGGTGAAGGGTCGCCACCAAACCATTCCAATGCTACACCGCTATACTATACCATGCCCAACTTTAGCGGAAATGAAATGGCTAAATCATGGGGGTACCCCTAAATCATCCAAGTCACGACCATAGTATTGAAACCCTCTGGTAATTTGTTACATGGCTATTGAAAATGGCCCGTAGAAATAGTTGAGTTACCTATTAAGGATGGTGATTCTCCAGTTCACCATGTTAGTTTACCATGGGGTATAGTGCCTCGGGGATCCCCGGCCCAATGTAAGAAACCCCCATGGCTAGGGCCGCCTGCGAAATCCTCACCGCTGGCTCGCCCTCGATGTTCACTCGAGCGTCCGCGCTGTAGGAGTCGGCCTTGAAACCTCTGGCTCCATTGGTGAATCCCCAAGAGCTGGTTTATTTCATGGATTTGTCATTGGGTTGGTTTAAGGGAAAATCTACAGGAAACCATGGTTTTTACCATCAAATATAGGCTTCCCTGTAAATTTTCCCATCATCCAATTCTATGAATTTGTCTTGCTTGATCATAGGATCATATGGCATGCCTCTTCAAGAGGTGTCGCTTCAAACAATTTGGAGCTGGAAAATGCTAAAGGAATTTTAGGGGAACCCGACAAGAAGCTGAAGGAATCCAAACAAAAACTACAAAATGCTAGGAAAATCCAATCCTATTCTGCCTGATATTTGGTTCTTTTTGGAGATCTCACCACTGGCACTCCATACAATCAATTCCAAATGTACAGAAGAAACAGGGAATGCCGAAGGAAAATTAGAATTCAGAGAACATATTAAAGCTACAAAAACTTGAAAACCAAAGAAAATTCAGAAAAACTGAAAGAAACTAGAAAAAACTACAAAAAGCTGAAAAATGCTAACAAAAGCTTAAAAAACCTAAAAAAGGCTAGAAAAAAAAAACTAAAAACTAAAAAACATAGAAAAAGCATGAAAAAACACAAAAAACAAATTAAAAAAGGCTTAAACAATCCAACTTTTGGGCCGCCGAAGGGGCACTCCCTCCAAGAGCTTTTCCTTAACATGCTTGCGTGTTATTGTCTAGTTTTTTGTTTCTTTAGTTTTTTTTAGCTCCCAGCACCCTCGTCCAGTGAGTTGAAGAGGCAGGTCTTGAAGAGACATGTGGCGTGTAAGTAAGACTTGAGTTATCTTGAGTTAGTTGATGTTGCGCCCATAAGCGATGATTAGGCAGGGAAACACCTTCTTGGAAGCAGAAAAAACCCTGCCGCAAAGACATCTTGCGTTTTTAGTTGGCTGTGACTTGATTTCTTCTGATCATGGGGTGTTCTTTGGTTGGGGGAGAGGGCTCACCGACCTGATGCAACGGCTCCAATGTCTCACACCCAGGATGATACTTGTTACTGTGGATCCGTGTGTTGGAGTGTTGGAAAGGCACGTGTGTGTGTGTGAAGGTCAGAATGTTTTTGGCTGTTCGGATTTTCCATTCTGCTAGTCAAATGAAAACGTTCCTGGGATATGATTTTCAGGAGGCGCTCATTTGCTCTGATTTTTTTGTTCAACCTAGTTTTTCTGTGTCAGATTTTGATATATTTTAATGCACAACATGTTACCCTGACTGAGTTGTTTGATGTTTTTTGGCTATAGGATGTCTCTGCTCATAGTCGCCTATTCCTGGTCACCCTGGTGTTGCATCGCGATGGATTACCCTCCGGTAATCTAATGTAGTGATGGAACATGTTCAGTTTGAAGATGGTTTACCTCTGAGAAACGTTGGTGTTCCTTTAGCTGTGTTAGATTGCCGGAGGGCATGTCTGAAACAAACGGAGGTGACCTAGGGAAGTCTTTGGGACAAGTTGTTCCATTGCGAATCCCAACAAATGCAATGAAATCCCTATGGTTCAACCCCTTTGGTTCATCATTTTCCCATACTTTCCCCATGTTTGTTTCAATGTCATCGATGTTCCCTATGAAATTGCATGAAATTGCCATGTGCAACAAGTCTTGTTCATGGTATTTCCCTGGTATTTCCCTGGTATTTCCCTGGTATTTCCCCACAATTTCCCAGGTATTTCCCATAATCTCCCCATGATTTCCACATACTTTTCCCAGGTATTTCCTCAAGGTCAACTCCCACCTGCCAGGGGGAACTCCTTGCAGCTGGTCATCGCCAGCGTCCCACTGGCCGCCACCTCGCCCAGGGCGCCCACGATGCCGCCCACGCCCGCGGCGCAATCGGCCTGCACGTTGGGAAAGGTGCCGCCTCAGCACGGGAAGTTTTTCGCAGGGAGAGAAGGCTCATCAATACCCATATACTCCACATGTATGGTATATTTACCTACATTTGGGTGATTTTTAGGGCAAATGTTGGTAAATATGCCATACATGGAGCGTATAGGATATGGGATTAAATAATATGGGAAAATAGTTGGATATAATTACTCAATGGTGGGAATAATTATAATTGGAATATGATGGGATACAATGGGAATATAATGACTAATATGGGGAAGTGAGCCAGGAAAGATGGTCAAAGTAGAGTCTTGCTCCCAACAGCCAAGGGATCCTAGGGACCTAGGGGGGTAAACTGGTCAAATTTAAATATATATATATAAATAAAAATAAATATAAATATATATATATATTAGATCATCCCCACAGTGGTTCAATTCCCATAGCTCCCTGACCTCCACCAAGTCACAGGTGGACACGGCACTGGAGAGCCACGTGGCGGCGGTGCCCACCATCTCCGCCAGAGTCTCGGCGTTCACCGCGCAGGCGAAGTCGCTGATGTCATTGCGGGGCTCCGGACAGGTGCGAACCTGGGGCTCCCGGTTGCGAACCAGGAACTAAGGGTTTTACATAGGTTAAATGATGGTTAAATGAGTGTAATATAATGGGTTAAATATTGTTAAATGGTTAAGAATGGTCAACAAACATTAAATAAATGATGGTTAATGACGACTAAGAATGGTTCATAATGGTAATATGATGATGGCTACTAATTATTGATGATTAGTGATAATGATTAATTCATAGTGGCTAATGATAATCAATGTGGGAAACCCTGGCTGCCATAAAGCTAGGGATTTTCTTAGCACCCATAAACAACGCTTGTTTGGAATAGCGATCATCTGATACGTAAATTGCTATCCCCCAATTCAACAGCAGTCTTGGTTATTCTTAGCTCCAACTAGGCGGAGATTCATTTCGCCATAGTTGTACCCCATATCCCGACATTGTCACATGGGGGTTCGAACCAGCTCCAAACCTACAAACTTAGGACTGAAATCCTGCAAAATCTTGCCTTGCTATTAATGTTAAAGGTACTTACTCTTTTCGAAGATCTAAGATTTTCCCGAACATGGATGCAGCAAAATCCAGTAACGGGTTTTAAGTATGGGATTCTACCCCCGACGTTTGTTGGGATATGGGTACAGCCATGGTGAAATCGACACACACATATATATATATATATATCCACTTAGTTCACTGGAAGTGTAAATAAGATGGTCATGGCCAATCTCAGATACCCTACCCCCAAAGATGGCGAATGTTCCCAAAATGACACGGGATTGTTATATAGGATTATTGAGGTTTATTAAACTATAGTAACTTAGCCACAACTTGAACTCAACCGAAAAAACGGTGGGTGGAGCGGATTGAACCAGCAGAGAAATGATGTTGAAACAACTATCAAAAATAAAGATATAAACTAGTTGTTACTCTTAAAACACTGTTTAAATCAGAAGAAATAGCTTTACTTTCACATTTTCACCATGTTAGAGCAATAGAAACGGTGATGCAAAGCGGATAAGTTCTCCCAAGTTTCCCAATAGATTCACAGTGTGGGTTGGGTGATTTTCTTGGACAGTTCAGACCATTTATTGGTCTTGTCTCTCATTGGGTGCTTCCAGTTGGTGCCCATCTACATTATATATATAATATATGTGTGTGTGCGCCGTGTGGAATGCTACTACAGTTTTGAATGGGAAATATCATCTTGGTCCCAAGGGCCATGGACTCCACGTCAATGCCGGTTCCTCCGAGACTGTCCACGGTCTCGGCCACGTTGAACACGCAAAAGGCCTGCCGGCTTCGAGGAAAGCACGACCGCATGCGAAAGGTGAGCCATTCACCATAGAAAGATGGTCAAACATGGTGATTTATATAACCATGAAAAAAATGTGGTTTAACCATGACCAATGGTGATTTACCATGATTTAACAATCAACCGTGCGAATTCTACCACCAAAAAATGGTGATTTGATCATTGACTATCACATTTGATTAAAAGAAAAACTGGTGATTGAATTACCCGGCCAAATTGGGATTTAGACATCAACAATGGTGGATTTATCCAATGAATCATGAAGAACAGTGAATTAATTGCATACGTTCAATCGATTGGTGTAATGTCAACCCCGGATCAACAAACACCCGCTATTAATTGATGAGTTACACCAAAAAAAAATAAATTCCCATGGAAATTGCTGCCCTGCCCCCTAGTAATGGGGCTTTATAAGCCCTGGGTTAAGATTATTGTAAAATCGACTGGAAACCAAGGTCTTTCCCATGGAATATGTGTTGTTTTGCAATTTCCCATTCAACCATATTCAACCAACTTTGAATCTACTATGCAGGGTCTAGTAGCATATGAGAATGTTCAAAACCAGAGGAATCCTCTAATTGGTTGGTCCCAACAGGATGTACCCATGGGATGGGTCAAAACATGTCGCTGCTTCGCCATGCTTCGCCCGCGCCTGCCGGAAGTCATCGTTTGTGTTCCTTAGCAAATGACGCTGCTGAATCTTCACCAGCGTCAACAAGTCATGATTTGTTCAACTGGTTGGTGGTTTCAACCATCTTGAAACATATTAGTCAGTTGGGTGATTATTCCCAATATATGGAAGAACATGTTCCAAACCACCAACCAGCCAACCAGTGATTTGTTTAGTGATCCTGCTGTGAAAATTTCTGTGCGACATAATCTACCAGTGTTGTTTTATCAAACATGGCGAGGAAGTACCCAATTCAGTTCTTACAAGTGACATTTTGGCTAATCGAGCCCAAACAAGATGGTATCATAACTATTCACTACAAACCTACGGCTTCATGTACTCCCCATCTCAAACTGTCCAGCTGTGTTTCCCATGTGACATTTTGGCTATGACATCAACCAAAACGGTCTCACAACCCAAATTGTCCAACTCCTATGTCATACTCTTCCAGCTATCCAAGTAACATCCTTGGCAACATGAACCAAAACCAAAAGTTTTGCATGATAAAAGCCAATAATCCTGCCCAAATCATCCACATTATCTGCAGAAACAAAAATGATTAATTACCTAATTTACCTGTTTCCCTCGTTTATAAACACACACACATATAATAATAATAACCTGTTTCCCTCGTTTATAAACACACACACATATAATAATAATAATAATAAAATATAATAATAATAACAATAATAATAATAACAATAATAACAATAATAATAATAATGATAATAATAATAAATAATAATAATGATAATAATAATATATATGCATATGATCATATGTATATACATAGGTGTACAATTATGTACACATACATATTATGAGTATCAACAGAGAGATTTTTGTTCTGTTCAATTTGCCCGAACATCTTCAGCCCCTTCCCAGCCAAAAAAACCCAACCCACCAAGTGACATTTTGGAACCGCCCCAGAACTTTGCCTTCTCCTTGGCCGTCCACACGATGTCGTCAGCCTCGTTCTTGCGCGCCTGGCCTGCCAGCTTCTCGGCCGCGAAGAACTGCCCGAGGCCCGAAGAATAATAGGAGCCCACCATGCTACCTACGCGGAACGCGAATTGTGGTGGGCATGGAATGGAATGCGATGTAGGGAAATAAGATGAAATAAGTATGTATATATATGTGTGTGTGTGTAGTATAATGTATCTACAGTAATGTATTCTAATGTAATCATGCAGTGAAATAACATGTGAGGTAAGGTAAGGTAATGTATTGTTATGATTTTTTTTAATGGTATGATATGTTATGCATGTTTGCATCTGGCAACCCAGATGCATTTGACATTGTTGGTTACCTAAGGGCGGCCTGTCAACACTGGCGAAGTCAAATACAACTTTGTTGTTTTTTGGTGGTTTACATAGTCAATATCTGTGTTTGGATTGTTTTGGCCTTTTTCTGGCGAATTGTTGGGTAGACTGTATCTTTGGGCCAACTTTGGCCCCAAAAGTCAACAAACACTTGTTCTTATTCCATTTGTTTTTCTCTCTCAGTAAGAAAAAGGCAAATACCGACCGTTGACTTTTGTAGACATTACGGGCAAAAACATGCGAGGATTGAGATTCGACTAGAAAAATAATGCCAATACTGGTAATACGGCATATGACTGATGTCTATTGACGTGTGGGTTTGCATGCATGCATCCATGTAATGTACTGTCAGGATCTGTAAGGTAATCTGCTTCAATGCACCGTAATAATCCGTAATATGCTTTAGTGTAACGTGATGTACTGTACTGTAATGTAGTGTAATGTGATGTATGGCAATATAATGTAATGTATGCATGTATAATGTATGCATGTATAATGTATGCATGTACAGTATAATGTATGTATGTAGCTGACACCACCACTAACGAAACCTATATAATAGTCTTTGGTTGCGAACAATCATGGGAACATGCTCCCCAACAATGAAAAAAATATAGCTGCCTATTCGCAAATGATAAAAACCTAGGCGAAGCTAACCAAGATTGGGATAAAGGATGTTAACCAACGACAAAAGGGGATACAAACGAGAAAAACACATGGGAATATGCAACAGCAATCATGTGGACACATGATATCACTGACACAAACCATGAGAGTTCATAGAATTGTAGATATAATAGCAACTACGGCATTTTCCCAACATCCAACTCGAGGATATTCAAACATAAAGTAACAACCCCTAAATATATAATTACCAAACAGTTGGTAACAACAAATCATCCAAGAAATACATTTCTATTTTTTGTGGGGTTCTTGGGGTGTTTGGTTGGGTGTTTGATTGGGTGTTTGACTGGACGTTTGGTTGGGTGTTTGGTGTTTGGTTCCTAAATCATGCCTACGGTAACTACATTTAAATATACGGAATTTTAAATATACGAACTGGTATGTTAGATTACCTCCGGGAAGGTTTTCCTTGGCCCGCCCGGCCATTTAAACATACGGAATCCATCCAATTCATTTAAACATGCGGTAACTATATTTAAATATACGAACTGGTATTTCATACTACCTCCGGGGCCTTGCGGTCTGGCCCGCCCTCCACATATTTAAATGTCGTTACCGTATATTTCAAAGACCTGTGGTAACGCAAGTTCACAACTAAGCAGGGTCTGTTCACCAAACATTCAAGGGAATATGGGTCAACAACAAATGGTTGGAACGGAGATGGTTATAAATATGACCCCCCCTCAAAAAAAAAACTGTTCATTTTGGCATTTGAATGGTCTTTTGAAAAGAATTTTGTAAAAAAAATAGTGTAGGTCAGTGTAGGTTCGATTTCATGTGCAGATCAGATTAAGGCTTAACTTGTTCTGGAAACATCACCGCCATCACCCTAGGGCACGCAAAGGCGGCAGCTTTGTGTTCTTGTGGTGCTCAATCCTCTCCTCTTTTGCTTTTTGCATGGCCTGACCAGCAAACTTACCCTTCAGCAATCAAACATAACCGACTGGGAAACATTGGGAAACCCTACACATGGAAGTTTTAGTGGGACAATAATAATAACGGACAATAAATTGTGGATTTTCCATTGCCAATTTGATTGCCGGATGGCAAACATCAATCCAATTGACCAGTTGCAACAGCTTGGGTATGGGTTTGACATTTGACCGATTAACTGAAATTCAAGGGCCTGGTGCTGGTATCAGATCGCCACTGGTCATGCACTGTGCCCTCACTGGTGGCATCTGGCCATATGCTGCATATTTCACCCTCTATTCTTGGTACTATGTAAATTCATGTTAATCTGAGCCACATACATTTACATACATTTGCCAACCCTTCCCTGTATCTCAACTCCCGCAATCTCAACTCCCTCCATGTCTGACATACCCAGGACTCTTCGGGAGAAGCGCCGAATCCAACAAAAATCTCCAGGATCAGTGCTGTTGGCCAAGGCCGAACAATGATCCCAATCAGTTGGGAGATGGCCAACATATTATTATTATTACTATTATTATTACTACTATTATTATTATGATTGTGAATATTATGATGATTGTGTATATACCAGTAGTACCGCGCAAGGCGGCGGCGGAAGTTTCAAAATTTAGGAAACCTATGGGAGAGGTTGGTTGTTGTGAATCATGGATGGCAGAGCGAATCCACTGATGGACCGAAAGGTGGTTGGAGTTGTGTCTTTTGGAGTGGTTGAAGTGATTGCAGTGGTCACCTCAGCACAACTGCTGGATGTAGTGTGTAGAGCAGATGTAGCTGTAGCGTAATGGAGTTGTAGTTGTAGTGTAGTGCAATTAGTGTAGTGTAGGTGTAGTCGCAGTTGCAGTTGTAGTTGTGGCTGTGGTGTGGTGTCATTAGTGTAGTGTAGTCTAGTGTAGTGTAAAGTAGTGTAGTTGCAGTTGTACAGTAGTGTAATTAGTATAGTGTAGTGTAGTCTAGTCTAACGTAGTGTAATGTAGTATAATGTAGTGGTAGTTGTAGTTGTAGTCGCGGTTGCAGTTGTAATTGTAGCTGTAACGTAATGTAAAATAATTAGTGTAGTGTTGTGTAATGTAGTGTAGTTGCAGTTGTATTTGTAGCTGTGGCTGTAGTGTACTGCAGTGTAAGTAGTGTAGCGTAATGTAGCGTAGTTGTAATTGTACATGTAGCTGCGGTGGCAGTAGCAGTAGCAGCAGCAGCAGCACCAGTAGTAGTTGTTGTTCTTCTTGTTGTTCTTCTTGTTGTTCTTCTTGTTGTTCTTCTTGTTGTTCTTCTTGTTGTTCTTCTTGTTGTTCTTCTTGTTGTTCTTCTTGTTGTTCTTCTTGTTGTTTTTCTTGTTGTTCTTGCTGTTGTAGTGTAATTAGTGCAATTAATGCAATTATTGTAACTAGTGTAATTTGTGTAGTGTAGTGTGGCGTGGTGTAATTAGATGTTATTAGTGTAGTGTAGCGTAGCGTAGTGTAGCGTAGTGTAGCGTAGTGTAGTGTAGTGTAGTGTAGTAATAGTATGTTGCATTTGTAGTTGTAGTAGTGTAGTGCAGTGTAGTGGTAGTTGTAGTTGTAGTTTTCTATCTATCTATATCTATCCATCCATCTATCTATCTAGCTATCTATCTATTATCTATCTATCTATCTATCTATCTAACTATCCATCTATCGATCCATCTATCTAACTATCTATCTATCTATCTATCTATCTGTTTACCTGCCAGCTTGAAAACGAAGCTATCCTGCGAGACTCCCTCAATTTTTCAAGCTGACAACATCAAAAACGAAGCAATTCTGCGAGACTTCCTCAACTTCTGAACTTGATAACGTCGAAAAGGAAGCAATTCTGCGAGACTTCCTCAATTTTTGAAGGTGGCAACGTCAAAAACGAAACAAGTCTGCGAGAATTCGTCAATTTTCGTAGATGACAGCATCAAAAACGAAGCAATTCTGCGAGACTTCCTTCAATAATGGAAAGTTGAGTGCAGAGCTGGCAGCCTCGTACCAATGCGTTTTGCGATTTTTCCAGTCCATGTCTCTGAAGCACTGCGCCTGCCACGAAAAAGTGAGGCCAGGTCATACGAAGTGCTGCACCTGTCACACAAAATCTTCTTCCCAAAACTGAAGATCTGATGCTCCAAAATGCAACCCCTCTCAGGAAATCAGCGCCCTGACCTCCTAACTTCTCTGATGAACATGTCTCTTGTACTGCGCCTGCCAGGCGAAATGCATCTTCTTGGCGATGTTTAGCGGTATCTTGGTATACCCTGGGTGTCTTGCGCAATCAAATTTTGTTTGTTTTCAGGCTGCAAAGTGCAGAAAATGTGGGCGCTCAGGATGTTTTGAATTTTTGAGCTGGATTGGTTTTGCTTCTGTTTGACCCCGCCTCTGGCTGTTGCCACAAACTAGTTTAAAAACCAAAACTTCATTCCTGGAAGCTTACACTAGATGGAGAAGCCATTTAGAAGGAAATGGACTTGAAACATGTCTTGCTG
>Ga0126342_10018917_pt1 | contig 11764 bp, 7 predicted proteins | sample Cyp1metagenome_FD_92528 | JGI IMG/M metagenome (GOLD analysis project Ga0126342, IMG submission 92528) | Coral microbial communities from Lord Howe Island, Old Settlement Bay, Australia - Cyphastrea 1 metagenome | ecosystem: Host-associated > Invertebrates > Cnidaria > Coral ... | reverse complement strand
GTAGTACTAGTAGTACTAGTAGTACTAGTAGTACTAGTAGTACTAGTAGTACTAGTAGTACTAGTAGTACTAGTAGTACTAGTAGTACTAGTAGTACTAGTAGTACTAGTAGCAGCAGCAGCAGCAGCAGCAGTAGTAGTAGTAGTTGTTGTTGTTGTGGTCTATCTATCTATGTATCTATCTATCTATTTATCTGTCTGTCTGTCTGTCTGCAAGCTTGAAAACGAAGCTATTCTGCGAGACTTCCTCAGTTTTTGAACTTGACAACGTCAAAACCGAAACAATTCTGCAAGACTTCTTCAATTTTGAACTTGACAACGTCAAAACGAAACAATTCTGCGAGACTTCCTCATTTTTCGAAGTTGACAACATCAAAAACGAAACAATTCTCTGAGACTTCCTTTAAAAATGGAAAGTTGAGTGCAGAGCTGACGGCCTCTACCAATGCGTTTTCCGATTTTTCCACTCCACCTGTCTAAAGTACTGCGCCTGCCACGACAAAGTGATGCCAGGTCAAACGAAGTGCTGCACCTGTCGCGCAAAATCATCTTCCCAAAACTGAAGATTTGATGCTCCAAAATGCAACCCTTCTCAGGAAATCAGCGCCCGGACATCACAACATCTCTGATGAACATGTCTCTTGTACTGCGCCTGCCACGCAAATGCATCTTGCCAGATCCTCTTCAAATGTCCCACGCCTGCCATCGTTTTTGGAAATATTACAAAAAACCCTCACGTTTTGCTCGCTTTTGAAAAGGTGCCCAATCCCTTGCGCCTGCCACGCGAAACGGCATCTGAACGTCCAAAAGTGGTCCGAACATGTGTTTTGCGCATTTTGACTTGGAAATGTGCTTCGCGCCACAACGGCGTGCACTTTTTTCGGCAGCTCAACTTCCAAAAGTGGTCCGACGCTGAGGTGTTTTGTACATTTTGACTTCGAAATGTGCTTCGCGCCGTCACAACGTCCAACGGCGTGCAATTTTCATCTCTCATCTGGCCAGCTGGCTCCGCACCCGCTGGCTTTAGCAAGCCTACTTCTCCCCTCCGGAGCCACAAATCATTGGAAAAACTCTGTGTTTCGCGACTTTCCTACCTTTTCGCGCACCTGGATCTTCTTTCTTCTGAGACTTTCTCTTTTTTGATCTTCTTTCTTCTTCTCCTCTCTTCTCTGACTCTTCCCATCTCTGCTTTTCATCTGTCCATATTGTCGGAAGTTTAACTTCTAAACTTCCTTCGATCAAAGAGTAGATGTCTATATAAATATATAATGATATATATATATATATTACGTATATGCCCCGCATGGTTCCCGCATGACACACAGATAATTATTGGTACAGTAATTAATTGCTGTGTTCGTTGCTCAATGTCGTTGCTCAATGTCGTTGCTTGTTGTTGGTTGTTGGCTGTTAGTTGTTGGTTGTTGGTTGTGGTTGTTCTTGTTGTCGTTGCTGTTGTTGCTGTTGTTGTTGTTGTTGCTAGTTGCTGATGTTGTTATGTCTATTTTGCTACTAAACAATTTTCTTGCAGATATTTTGGGTTTCAATCCCAACTCAATCTCAACTTATTCAACTGTTTAGGACACAAAATCTCATCATATCATAATATCTCAACTTGTGTACGCAAAATGATGGGATACTTATTCACTTTGACGTAAAAGGAAAACCTCCCATGTCGTATCGAGCTTTTATAGATAGAATCGCTTGACCCAAAGGCACAAAATCAATAAAATCCATATAAAAACCAAGTTGTGTCATTGATCATTCCATGTTTTGCACATAAAATGCATCAAACTCCAAATATCTCCCAAGTTTCATCAAACATTTTAATACCTTTCCTTGTGGGCGTAAATATGTTTTTGTTTGTGTTCATCATCATTCATCCCTTCCCACGTTCATCTTACCACCAAAAACCATGGCAAAACATAGGGAACATATCCATATTTGGCACCATTCACCACGCGTGTGTCAACAATAATGTGGTAGACTGGTAAACCCAATAATCATAAACCATCCCAAATAATGTTAGTAAAACAATAAGATCCACCATTCAATTTTTTTTTGCCATTTTTCTGGGTGGTACCTTGTGGGGCCACCACAATTATATATAAGTCGGTTTATCAACCGGATAAACTATAGTTATAAGTACCATAAACTATAGTTATTGGACTTATGTTCACCAACTTAGCTATCGTTTGCGGGCCCCAACTTCATATAAACCATCAAAGTACGGATGGTTTATTGATGTTTATTGGGTTTATCATGGTTTACCATGGTTTACCAACATTAGGAGCTTCTCTGTCCCAGTGACCCCGGCCGTTGCGCACTCTGCGGCCTCCTGCGGTCTTTGTCGCCTTTGTTGCCGCGGTCCGCCAGAGCCGAGGCGGGGCGGCGCTTGGCGGAGCCGGGCCGACCCCAGGCCTGCGGCGTGCCTGCCGAAACGGCCCAAGTTCAGCAGAAAATACGGGGGGTTGACCAGGAAACAGCGACCCTACAAGGCAAAGCTATGGAGTTCTTGACATGAAAATAGGTGTGCCAGCCAAAACCAGAGGTTCAACCTTTCTGAAAATGAGAATAGAGGTTTTAGTATCAGCCAAAAATTGGATTTAACCCTTCAACATGGTAGTTCAGCAGTAAACAATTTAAGGTGATCAAATGTGATCAAGGATCAATGTTTGATTTCAGTGATTAACAAAAATCCGTTAGGCCTTGAAATGAACCAATCAGGTTATGGTGGGTATGGGATTGAAGCAGTTAGACAAGGGAGTCACATACCCAGTTTGAAATTTTTTGGGCGATAAAAAGGTGGGATCAGCACACTTCATAAGTGAAAAACATCTGCAAATGGTGCATCAAATCCATTGCGCGCAGCATAGATCTGAGAAAATTATAATCTTTCACTCACCTGAAATAAGGCTATTTGGGGATGATTCTCCTAACATAAACCATGATTCCAGTGAGGTCGTAGTGAGGTCGTTATAATTTACCCGGATAGATTGTCATGTTCAAAGGAGAACAGCAAAATGACGAGTTTTTTTCTTAAACCCGATGAGGATCTAAGCCACGGCAAACTGGCATTGAACCTTCAATGCCATGGGGGTTAGAATCTCCAATACTTGCGAGGTTACCTCCGTCCAAATCACCACATTTCTATAGTTATCCAAATCCAAATTTCTCCCAATATCATATTACATCCCTATAAAATCCCTATACAATCCCTATAAAATCCCTATAAAAATGGTTGGTCTCATACCTCCCTTCCTCTTTCACTAAAAAGACACCGGCCACCCGACCTCTGCCCGCGGAATTCGCCGTGCCGGGACGGTTTTTGATCGAACCATTGGAGCCATTGGAGCCTGGAGGTGGGTGCCCAGCTGTTTTTGGTGCTTTATAGCTGGATTAAATTAGGGATATATCTGGATACAGTATGGATTATATATGGATTATAATGATTAGGACATATTAAAACCACTTTAATACCACTTTAGAACTGGAAATTAGAGCTGGTTTATACCTGGATTTAACTAATTATGATACTATTATGGATTAATTGTAGATCTATCATGATATATAGCATGAAACCTGACATTCTAAAGCACCCTTAAGAACTGGTGTAGCATCTGGTGGGAATCTTGAAGAAATGTTTGTTCCACGCCTGGAATTCTTCAGAATGGTGGAATCCCTATGGTCGTTGGCGGAAAATCTCCCAGTTCGCTTTGCGGCCAATGGAACCTCCACATGTTCCCCTAGGCGAAACTCCCATGGAATCATTCAACGCCCAGGAATGACTGGGTTGGTATTGAATGACTGTTCATGTCTAGGGTCTCGGGGTCCCAAGGGTGAATCAAAGGGATGACATGATCATGATGCAATTAATTAAGGATTTCTGTTGCTAATACATCTCCAACCCAGAAAAAATCAAAAAAACACATAAATTTTAATGTGAATATTTTGTTTAATGTCATAAAATAGCCAGAAATAGCCCCCATTCTCTGATTGAAGTTCTCCACTTTTGCTGAGGGAAATGGCACATCCCGAGAATTGCCTGGAACTTGAGGGAAATGTGCCGAAGGCGGCCGAGGTTCCTCGGCAAGGCCGTCCTTTACACGCAAGGGTTTGAAATCAAATATGGCAATTGCCATTGGAAATCCATGGAAACAAATGATAAAATCCTCTATAACTACGTATGTATAAAATGGAGGTTTTAATGGGAAAATCCCCAAACTAAATGGTGGTTTATAGCTGGGAAAATCTTCGATAAATGGAGGATCTTCTAGCAAGACATGTTTGATTGCCGAAGGGTACCCTCCAGTAAACTAAGAGGTTGCTATGGAAGCCATGGCCCAGAAATAGTTTGATAATCTATACCTACTAAAAAATATTGAGCCATTTGGATTTTCAAAGTGACTGAGCATTCTCTGTACCCAAGGATGTCTCAACATGCGAAGTGTATCAGAATTCATCCCATCCGTTCGCCAGAAAGTTCCCAAACCGGAAATATGCGACTTACTTTACGTCATTCCCCTTCGATAACTTACCATCATTCCCCTAGGCCATTCTCAGGGCCGATTCCCTCCAAAACTGACCAGGCGCGATGAGAGGCATCAATGCCTTCTTTTGCATCGTGGCTTGCTCCGCCATGACCACAAAACCTGTGCAGCTGCGCATGGGTGGCCGGAAATCTAAAGCAGTGGGAGCAACTGCAAACAACAATGTGCATGGATGGATGAATGGATGGATGGATGGATGGATGGATGAATGCATGTAATCATGTATTCATGATAATCATGTAATTATGTATGTGTGTATGTGTGTGTGTGTACGTGTGTACGTGTGTACGTGTGTACGTGTGTACGTGCTTTTTGTGTTTTTTGTGTTTTTTTTGTTTGTTTTTTGTGTTTTGTGTTTTGTGTTTTTGTTGTTATCTACTTTACTTTTACGTCTTTTGTCTATTAGATCAGCGCTCAAAGTCATTCTGCAATGCAAAGTCAGCTAAACAGTATCAGCAGCAAGTGGAACCGGTGCCAAACAAGGAGTAAGCTTCTCCATGCTCAAGATATCTTTAAAATTGTGTCTGTGCACATGACGCCCAATGTAGTCAGTTGTATCTATTTACAGTATCTAGTTCATGTTTGTGGATAATGTTGATATCATATAAAGATAAACATGTGTCTCCTACAGTAACAACTCTTCAACATATCTGTCCACCCATGTGCGCAACATCCATGAAGCATGTTGCACTCTTTGACCTTGCTTCGGTCCTGACCGGTTACCATAGGGCACCTCAAATCCGGAAAGATTCATGAAATAAAACATCGATCTAATATGTATGGATCAACATCTTTTAAATCTTCCAAAAGTTGCCGATGCGTTTCTATTCAGTTCATTTTAACATGGAAATCTCTCGGTTGTCCTGTGTCTGAACTCTGGGCCCATAACCAAATGGATTTCTTTGTCAAACTGAAGGCTTTAAGGAGCCAAACCCTACCCACCATCGAAGTGGAAGTGGGGCCCACCTGAATAGGGTTGACACCAACATACACTGCAACTTCCCGTTTCCATCCTCAACTGAATATACGTAAATAGGATACAATGGGATGGCCCAAGATGAATTCAAGGCCAGGCACGATTCAAGTTGCCTCTCTTGAAGTGCGGATGGATGTCATCATCCTCCAAGTCTGTCAAGGGCTTCTCATGTGCTTCCCACTTCAAGTACTTCCGGCATTCCTGAGCCACAACCACAAGCCCCCATCACCAACATCGAACCATCGCCAGCATCGAACCATCTACAGTCATTCTTCGAACTAATTGATCTTATGATTTTAATTATGATTATATACACACAAAAAAACAAACAAACATGTGATACACACATATTATCATGTATATACTATACATATGTATATAATATATATATATATATACACATATACATACATACACAGGGTTGCTCTTTACAACATTATGTTGATTATCATTAATCACAAGCCTACCTTTTTTCTGGCCGGGGTAGAGCCTGGTAGGTTTTTTTCCGCATGGGAAAAAGCTGACGCCGCGCCTCCTCAACGGCTTGGTTTCGCGCCGCCTGGGAGCATCGAAACTCTAAACTGATGGACCGATTGGTTTTGCCATGTCTGATTGCCGGAAGCCCAGCAGAAAAAATAGAAACGTGACATCTCAAACATAGGCAATGATGAAGCTTTTCGAGCTTGTTTGTGAGCTACTAGTTGCTAGCAAAATCGGATTTGAATGGACTTGATACTTTCCCAACTAACGCGAAACGCGCCCGCCAAAGTGGGGCCGGAGGACTACATTGAGATGGCCGATTCTCAGGGTTCTTGTTTGGTTTGGGGAGTGGCATCTACGAATAAGACTCAATCAGCTATCACCAAAGGATACCAAAGAATACCAAAGGATGTCCTATGTAACCTATGCATTAAGCGCTTCCAAAGCGCTTCCATGTCTTCAAAAGGGAGCAATACTATGGAATGTGTGCTGTACGGAGGCAACCAGTCTGATTCAAAATGTGGATAATTAATAATTAGTGATTGACTAAGTTTAAGGCGGTTGAGTCACCAAGAGAATGAGAGCAACGATGAGGATACTATTTGAATTAAAGCAACGGAAGTGGAAATGGGCAAAAAGAAACAAACCCCAGGGGCTTCATGCCATCCCGCACTTGGCGTTTGTAAATTGCGTTTGATCTTCCCCCCAACTGGACTTTGGCGTGGGATAAGACTGGCGTGAGAGTTGCGAGTGGATTGGTAGGAAAGTCGCTGAGGGGGATAGAAAAAAAAAAAGGCCAAAGCCTTAAAGCAGGGTGTTTAGGTGTCGCTACTGTGAGCCCGATCCTGCAAAGGATCCATAAGAAACACAACAAATTTGATGGTCAACCAGTCTTCCAACACTTCCCATGTTTGTCGAAGTTTCCCACCTGGTGTCAGGTTTCGGGGGACGACAACAATGAACATCAAAATATGTGCCATGGGCCATTGGTCAATACCTTTTAGGACCTGGATGATGTTCCTATGTAGAGAATGGTCATCCCCCCCACTTGTTTTCGTAAATGCACCCATTATCTAAGGAAACCAATGGTTTTCCATGTAACTTGACCATGGCACAAGCCGGCAGCTGGATTTTTGCCACCCATTTGTACCATACTTTGACTACTTGATGTTCAGAACCTATGGTAATTTAACATAGCTATTGACAATTTTCCATTTATAATATTTATATATAGCTGATTACAATTCAAAATGGTGATGTTCCATAGTTTTTTGTATGTTTACCCCATTAAAAGCTCTGAGGACACCGTGTTTTTCAGAAACCGCCTGCCCTGGCCATGGCCATCCTCGAGCCTCGCCCTTTTTGGCATCCATGACCGTTTCAAGTTCTTGCACCACACCAGGCAAGGTCAACAGAGCCTGTGGAAAGGGGACACTTTTTGGTGGTGAATGTTCCCTTCAGTTTTGAGGTGATCATCGCATATATCTGTGTTCCTGACATCCTAATTAATTAATCCTAATCTGCAGTTTTGTCATGTTGAAATATTGCACAAAATGATCAAAATGGAGGCTTTAAGTCATGGTGCCTATAAAAAAAGGACCCAAAAACTGTGAAAGCGAGCCGCTCTTCGTCCCAGCATCCCACCTAGGGGAATCTCCCAGCATCATCAAGGATCAGGCTCCGATTCCAGACTCGCAACATTATCATTATCACCACCAACACCATCACCAACACCATCACTACCATCATCATCACGACTTTGGGGTGCCTACATTCATTACATTCTTCATCAAAAAGATGCCGAACAGTGTTTCCGGGCTGGTCGTTCGATGATGTTTCCTCCACAATTTCCAGGCAAGGTATTTTCGACACCGGGCCGACTAGGGGTTGCCACCCTGCGAGCCATGGACCGTTTTGTTCCATGATTTACATATTAAAAAATGTTGGTTTACCACTTTCCTCGGCTATCTGAGTAAATCATATTGTGATATATTGTCTCCATTTATATCCCCATTATTTGCATTAGGGTCCGGAATTGTTTCGGGAATTATTTGTTCCATTTTGAATATTCTTTTTGGATTCCCTGTTCAGTTCTGTCCGTTTTCCTTGTTATTTGCACCATTTTGGAGTTCGAACCTCTCATTTTCCATTGTATTTGCAACATTTGTGGTACTCGAACTGCTCATGCTGCACGGTATTTTGAAAATAGGGTTCATTTGGGTTTGGTTTAGGGTTTATTTACTATTGGTTTAAGATCTACTTATGGTTTGTTTCATATCTATTGAGGGTAGGTTAAGAGTTTATGGGGTAAGGTTCAGATAGATCCAGGGAAGGTGTGTTTAGGGTTTAAGTAAGGTTGCTTTAGTTTTTGTTGGGGGTTGATTTGGTGTTTATTTGTATACTGTATAGTGTTTCTTGATTGGGGTTTATTCAGGCTTGAGAAGCACAACAAAAAAGCAGGAAGATACAAAGAAGCAGAGAAACATATTTGAAAAAAAAAACGAAACGGGAAAAAACATAGCCATGAAACATCTCCATGATATCCCCCCCATAAAACACCATGGAACGTATGTATATAATACAGTATATATATATATTACCCTCCCAACGTGTTCTCAAACGTGGCGTTGCGTGGAAATCCCAACGCCACAAATGGAGCTTTGGGGGCATTCCCCATTCAGATCCCCATTTTTCTTGGTGAAATATCCTGAAAATCACCATAAACCACCATGAATTCCCAGTGGATCAAAACGTCCCAAAGTGAATCCCATTACAATCGATACCCAATTATAGATGATTAATCCCGAATCTATATTCTATGGTGAAAAATCATATGTAATCACCATTGGTTTTGATGGTTACATAGTGGTTAAATCATGTTAAATCATTGGCTTTTTTCATTGTTCCCCCAGAAATCGGAGAAAAAAGTCACATCAGCATTGACAGAGGGGATCCCGGTGGATCCCGCCTGTGGGACATGCCCAAGCTCTGGACTTATCACCAGCTCCTCCTCCTCTTGCAGACCTGGTAGCTGCGCTGCTGAAGGCGCAGCGAAGTCATAAAAATGCTGGGTGAACCACGTGAACCAAGACAAATTGGGCATGTAACCACGTAAAAACTCCAAATTACCCTCTGGTGATGACTAACATAGCCATGGTATAGATGGCCCATTTATAGATGGTTTACCTATTGAAAAAGGTGATTTTCCATGGCTATGTTAGTAACATGTCATAACCAGATGGCAACCAACCAAAATAGGGGATTTAGTCATCAGAAACTGGGATTTCATCAGCCCAAATTAGGACTTCACCAAAAACACCTGGGGATTGTGATGGATTGTGCCATCAAAAATGTTCGGATTCAACCAGCCAAACGCCATGCCAATCATCCACCAGCGCCGCTGTTTGCCGTCCCCAATTGGAGGTGAGTGAGTGGGTTTCACAGAGTACCCTCTGGTAAACATACGAAAAACCATGAAAAAATCACCATTTTTAATGGGAAAATCCACTATAAATGGCCATTTTCAATAGCTACGTTAAATTACCAGAGGGTAATTTGGGTCAATTCCATGAGATTTTCTTACGGGAAAGCCATGGAAAGCGAACCACACTGCTTTGCCTGATTTACTGTTCAAAATCATCCGAACATGGTCATCTTCCGCATTTTTTGGCCATCAATTCTACTCCTATCACATCCTATCACCATGTTTGAGATTTTCCTGTGGATAAATGCGACACTCCCACTACCTTATAATTACAGTAATTTGTAGCATTGTAGCCTTTGATTATTGTTTCGTTCAGGGTAACCGGGCAGCATCTATCCGGACCAGCCTAAATTACACGTCCAACTGGGTCAAATGCTTTATTGGGAACCAACGGACAAAATCCTGCGTTCCCCTCCAAAAAAATACCACACATCCCGCATTAGTATTGGATCTATTCATGTTGGAGGCACGGATCCCAGCAACTGGGCTCCCCCGACGTCTAGAAACACCTCGCTTGCGACTGCTCATTCGGGCAGAGTTGATCTTCTGAACAAAATCCTGGCCGCGGGGTCAAAGGCCCTGATCACGGCCAGTGGCTAGCGGCACTGGATACAGTGGTCATATTTTGATCGTTCAACGCAACAAGATTCACACACAATATACAGTATACACGTAATATACGTGTGTATATAATTAAAAGATATATGCGTGAGCATAGTATATGAGAACAAATAGTTCTACTACAGGCATGTTCTTATTATCATAGTTTTTCTGCCTCAACAAATTGGAGGACGTGCCACCCTCAGATAATGCGGTGGATGCAAGCAAGATCAAGCAAGACATGGTTTCAGAGACTTCAACATAAACCAAAAAAAAGTGATCTGCATGCGATATGCGCTTGGCTTTCTCCAGGAAAGTCAATCCTTTGCATATGAATATTCAATAGTTTGATGTTCTTTCCACTATTCTTTTGTGCATCCACTGCAATGCTTTGCGGCTGAATACTCCACGCATGTTCATCAAGTCTTATGCTGCTTCGAACTCGAAAAGTATTGAGAAATCCTGACGCATGGCATACCATGGCTTTTAGGGGGAAGATTGAATCATTCACCAGCAACTTACAGTAATTACTAATAGTACTAGTATGTATATATACATGTATATACCAACCCCCAAGAAAGGAAAACTCTACTGGGATATTCATGGATGACATGGGACTATCTGGGGGTTACCCTCTGCTTAACGGTTGGCCCGTTGGCCCGTTGAAATCACCGGAGGCTGCCGGAGGCTAGTCATCCCATTTCAGTGGAACAACAAAACATGAAAAATACCACATTAGATGAGCAGTAAAACATAGTAAAACCATCAAATTTCCATATTAAATCCTATTAAATCCTATTAAAATGTCATATCATGTCATATCAAGAAATGCCCCAGTTTTTGTTTATTCCCATAGCTGTTGAATATGCCTTCCTCGCAACTGCGCCTCACCAACTGTGCCAACTGTATCCTGCGTCATGCTCCTGACGCAACGGCTGTTTCTTCCATGGGAGTTTACCATGGAAAATTGTAACTAGACTTGATATGATAGATACATAATATAGATACATATAGTTGATCTAGGCTTTATATGGTTTTATGGTTACATACACTTGATGGGGGTGATATAAACCAACTGATAACTGGAGAACTGAGGCGGCATGTTGGCATGACCTTGTTGAACAAGAGATTTGAAACACGGGATTGACATAGTTATATCCATTGGATAAACAATTGGCACTTTGGGGCCTAAAAATCTGTTCATTGTATTACAAACAAATAGGGGAACCGTGAAGAAAATCAACTGAATTCAGGTCTTGTCAACCCCAAATTAGACTAACCCCTAACATGATTGATTACTTTCTTTCTCACTTTCCGGCTCAAAAGGGTACACGCCTTTGCTGCCTTTTCTTTTTCCCACTATGTATGCGACGAAATTACATAGCTGTACATTTTTTATCATTTTTTGGTCTGTGGCCGCGCACAGTGCACTGCACACTGCACCTTCTGCGCGTCACTGCGTCACTAATCAGCGCGGGGTCAAATGAACAAACCGGCATCAAAGCAAAACTCGTCTTCATAGCATAACTGCTAGTCATACTACTCATACTGGTACTCGAAAGTCCACCACATCGCTGGGTTCGGTGCAAGAAGAACTCAAGTAGGATATCTTCACGACCCAGTCTTCCACGATGATCCTGTGCCCACCTCCATGACCCACCTCGTACTCCATCTG